>Ga0209391_10000833_pt1 | contig 15452 bp, 12 predicted proteins | sample PPLLak3March2015_FD_187246 | JGI IMG/M metagenome (GOLD analysis project Ga0209391, IMG submission 187246) | Freshwater sediment microbial communities from Prairie Pothole Lake near Jamestown, North Dakota, USA - PPLs Lake P7 Core (1) Depth... | ecosystem: Environmental > Aquatic > Freshwater >... | reverse complement strand
AGCCTGGTCGTCCCGCCCCGAGCAGGCCGCGGCGGGTGTCCGCAAGGCCGCGAAACCGGCGCGGCCCGCGTCGCGAGCGCTCTGAGTGGCGTTCCGCCACCAAGGACCGCCCCTCGTGACGGCAGCACGACGACGCACGAACCGGAAAACCGCGGCGGGACCGCGGGCCCGAGCGAGGGAGCTCCCGAAGGTGCCGACGGGCATCGCCGGCCTCGACGTGGTGCTGGGCGGCGGCGTGCCCGCCGGACGGGTCACCATTCTCAGCGGGGGGCCCGGGAGCGGCAAGAGCACGATGGGCCTGCAATGCCTGCTGCGCGGCGCCGAGGCCGGCGAGGCAGGCATCCTGGTCATGTTCGAGGAGCGGGCCGCGACGGTGCGCCAGGACGCGTGGAGCCGGGGATGGGATCTCGCCCGGCTGGAGAAGCAGAACAAGCTCTTTCTGCTGGACGCCCGCCTGGACCCGGCGGCGGTCATGGCCGGCGAGTTCTCCATCAACGGCCTGCTGGCGATCCTCGACCACCGGATCGCCGCCATGCGCGCCAAATACATCGTGATCGATGCCGTGGACGCCCTCCTTCATCGCTACGACAGCCCCAGCCGCGAGCGTCACGAGCTGTACAGCCTGCACGAGTGGCTCCTGGACAGGGGCGTGACCACCATCATGACGGTCAAGGCCATCGAGAACGATAAGGCGCGCTCCGAGTACGCGTTCCTCGACTTCATGGCGGACTGTGTCATTCACGTGGACCAGCGCGTCACCGCCCAGATCACGACGCGCCGCCTGCGCGTGATCAAGTACCGGGGCTCGGGATACGGCCGCAACGAGTACCCCTTCGTCATCAACGAGGCGGGCATCAACATCATCCCGATGACGAGCAACGTCCTGCAGCACCGGCCGCCCGGAGCCCGGATCTCGAGCGGCACAGCCTGGCTGGACGACGCGCTGGCCGGCGGCTACCGGCAGGGCACGGCGATCCTGATCGCGGGGACCGCCGGCTCCGGCAAGACCACGCTGGCCTGCCTCTTCACGCGGGCCGCCTGCCTGCGCGGCGAGCGCGTGCTGTATCTCAACTTCGAGGAATCGCCGGAGGCCATGGTGGCCAACATGCTCAGCCCCGGCGTGACCCTGCAACCGCTGATCAACAAGGGGACGCTGGCCATCCGATCGTACCTGCCGGAAGCCATGGGCGTGGAGGAGCACCTCTTCCACTCGCTGCAGGACATGAGCGAGTGCCGGCCGACCAGCGTGGTGGTGGACGCGATCTCGGCCTGCAAGCGCATGGGATCGGAGCAGGCGGCCTTCGATTACCTGATGCGGATTCTGAACGCCTGCAAGGAGCGCGGGATCACCTGCCTGTGCCTCAATCAGAGCTCCGGCCGCGAGTCCATCGACGACATCAGCGGGATCGGCATCTCGTCGCTCATCGACACCGTGGTCCTCCTGCGCCACCGCCAGGCCGGCGACACCATGGTGCGCCAGCTGGTGGTCATGAAAGCACGCGGGTCGCGCCACTCCGAGCAGTTCCACGAGTTCCGCATCACCAATCGGGGCATCGTCCTCGCGAAGGCCTGAGGGCGGTACGGGAGTGGCAATCAACAGCGGAGCGCGGCGGTGAAGGCGCGAGGGCGTTCGACGCGCCACGCCGCGCGGCCGGCGCGTGACACCTACGTCTTCCGGCTGTTCGTGGCCGGCGACGAACCGAACTCCGCCCTGGCCCGCGAGAATCTGGGCCGGCTGTGCGACGCGCATCTCCCGGGACGTTTCGAGATCCACACCGTGGACGTCCTGAAGCACGCCGAGGTGGCCTACAAGCACAACGTGATCGTGACGCCCACCCTGATCCTGATCAGGCCCCTGCCGAGGGTCACCCTGTTCGGCACCCTCCGCGACGCCGGCCAGGTCCTGGCCGCGCTCAGACTGACCGGTGCCCCATGAGCCGCCGCGCGCCGGCCCGCCGCGGTCGCACCGGCAGCCTCACGGGCGCGGAGGGGCTCTCGCGCGCCCTGCGGACCCACGAGGTGGACGCGATCGTCGGCGATCGCGACATCATGGTCGTCCGTCTGAAACAGGCCGAGGACGAGCTCCAGCGCTCGCGGGATCAGCTGCGGGCCCTCGCGGCGCACCTGCTGTCGGTGCGCGACAGCGAGCGGGTGGCGATCGCGCGCGAGCTGCACGACGAGTTCGGCCAGGCGCTCACGAGCCTGCAGCTGGGACTGGCGTGGCTGGCCCGCAACGTGACGCCGGAGCAGCGGACGCTGCTGGCGAAGATCGCGTCGCTGTCGGAGGCCACCACCGGCCTGATCCGATCGGTGAAACTCATCACGATCGAGCTGCGGCCAGGCGCGGTGGACGAGCTGGGCCTGGCGAAGACGCTGCGGTCGGCGGCGAGGGACTTCGAAGACAGCGTGGGCATCCCGTGCCGGTTCAGGACCAACGCGGCAGGCGTCCCGTTCAACCGTCCCGCGGCCATCGCCGTGTACAGGATCGTACAGGCGGCCCTGACCAATGTCGCCCGCCACGCACGCGCGGAGCACGCGACGGTCACCCTCATGACGAGCGCGCTCGCCCTGACGGTCACGGTGACCGACGACGGAAGGGGGATCAGCAGGAAGCTCGTCGACAGCCGGGGTTCGCTGGGCATCATCGGCATGCGGGAGCGCGTCCTCGCGCTCGACGGCACCTTCACGCTCGCCGGCTCGAAACACGAGGGCACGACGCTGAGAGTCCGGCTCCCGCTCTCCCGGGTCGTCCGCGAACCCGGCCCCTCGGCCTGAACGGCGTCTGCCTCTACGCCTGCTCCCCCTGCTGGCGCGCGCGCAGCGCCACCAGCGCCGCGTGGCGGTACATGTCCGAGAACGTGGGGTAGTTGTAGAGCGTCTCGGCGATGTGCGTGGCGTCGGCCCCCGCGTCGAGGAACGCCTGCCCGGTGTGAATCAGCTCGCTGGCGGTGTGGCCGATGATGTGCACGCCGAGCAGGCCGAGCGTGTCGCGCGCGAAGATCAGCTTCACCAGCCCCCCGGGCGCGCCGATGATCTGCCCCTTCGGGTTCATCTCGTAGTGCCCGCGCCCGACGACGTACGGGAGGCCCTTCTCCTTCAGCATCTCCTCGGTGTCGCCGATGTAGCTCACTTCGGGAATCGCGTAGATGGCGAACGGCAGCCGCTCGGTGCGCAGCTTCGGCCCGGGGATGCCGTAGGCGTGGCGGATGGCCTGCCGCCCCTGCTCCATCGACGTGCTGGCCAGCGCCGGATAGCCGACCACGTCGCCGACCGCGTAGATGTGCGGGTGCACGGTCTGGAACTGGTCGTTCACCTGCAGCAGGCCGCGCGCGTCGGGCTCGATGCCAATCGCTTCCAGGCCCAGGCCGCGCGAGTTGCCGTCGCGGCCGGCACAGTAGAGCAGCACGTCTGCCTCCAGCACATTCCCCTGGCGCGTCGTCACGCGCACGGTCGGCGGCGCGCCGTCGAGGCGCTCGACCTTCGCGTAGTGGTCGCTCGAGACGAACGCCACGCCGAGGAGCCGGAGCTCGCGCCGCAGCAGGGCGGCGATCTCGCGGTCGACAAACGGCAGCAGCTGAGCCCGGGCGTCGACCAGGGTCACCGCCAGGCCGAGCGCCGCGAAGATGGAGGCGTATTCGACGCCGATCACGCCCGCGCCGATCACGATCATCGAGCGCGGCATCCGCGGCAGGCGCAGCACCGTCGTGCTGTCGAACACGGTGTCGTCGTCGAAGTGGATGTCGCCGGGCCGGCTGGGCGACGAGCCGGTGGCGATGACGATCACGTCGCCCTTGAGGTGCAGGCGCACCTGGCCGTCGACGCCATGGACGGCGATGGTGTGCGCGTCGAGGAACCGCCCCTCGCCCTTGTAGATCTCGACGGCGTAGCGGCTGAGCGACTTGTTGATGAGCTCGAGCTCGCGCTGCACGACACGCCGCTCGCGGTACATCAGCTCGGGGATCGTGATCGTATCGGCGATCTCCACCTTGATCGCGTCGAGCAGGTTGTGCCGGAGACCGTACACGAACGACGCGCTCTCGCGCAGCGTCTTGCTGGGGATGGTGCCCCAGTTGACCCGCATGCCGCCAACCACGTTCTCGCGCTCCACCAGCGCGACGCGCTTCCCGGCTTTCGCCGCCTGGATCGCGGCCCGCTCGCCGCCAGGCCCGCCGCCGAGGACGACCACATCGAAGCTGATCACAGGTGCCCCTCCGCGCCTTGCGCAGTCAGTACTCATACCAGATGCGTGCCTTCTCCGCTAGACTGTCGCCATGCCACTCGACCTGCCGGCCGGCATCACGCTCGACGAGGGACCCGGCGGACTGCCCCGGCTGACCGTCGCCACAGACCTCTGCACCGCGGAGATGTATCTCCACGGCGCGCACCTGTGCCGGTGGCAGCCGCGCGCCGAGCCGCACCCGGTCCTCTGGATGAGCCGCTCGAGCCGGTTCGAGGCGGGTGCGCCGATCCGAGGCGGCGTGCCCGTCTGCTTCCCGTGGTTCGGCCCGAAGGCCGGCGATCCTGCGGCGCCGGCCCACGGCGTGGCCCGCATCAGCCCGTGGACGGTCGACCGCGTCGAGATTGAGCCGGACGGCACGGCGGCGGTCAGCCTGACGCTGGCATCGGACGCCCGCACGCAGGCGGTCACGCCCGACCAGTTCGCGCTCACCTTCACGGCGAGGCTGGGCGGGACGCTGTCGATGGCGCTGACGGTCGAGAATCGGGGCCAGGGCCCGCTGACCTTCGAGGAGGCGCTGCACAGCTACGTCGCCGTCGGCGACGTGCGGACGGTTGGCGTCGACGGCCTGGCCGGCGCGACCTTCATCGACAAGACCGACGCGATGGCGCGCAAGGCGGAGGCGGAGGCGCCGATCACGATCGCCGCCGAAACCGATCGGCTCTACCTGAACACCTCCGCCACCGTGACGCTCACCGACCCGGGGCTCGGTCGCCGCCTCCGTGTCGCCAAGTCGGGCTCGCTGGCCACCGTCATCTGGAACCCGTGGATCGCCAAGAGCCGCGCGATGCCCGACTTCGGCGACGACGAGTGGCCGGGCATGATCTGCATCGAAACGGCGAACGCGGCCGACAACGCCGTCACGCTCGGCCCTGGCGGCCGCCACACGATGACGGCCATGATCGACGTCAGCCGCCTGGGCTGACCAGTTCGCAGCATCTGCCACCCCCGGCCGTCCGGGCGTGGCAGCAACTGCCACGTCGCGCGCGGAGCGCGCGTGATTCCCCAACAATCCCGACTGGCGTCGGCATCGACGACGAGCCCCCTCCAGCGCGCCGTTCCCGGCTCCGGACGGCAATGCTGCCGCATTCCTGGCCGTGTGCTGAAGAGGACAGACGCCCCGGCCGGGTCGTGTCTACCATGCATGAGGGAAGTACGCCCATGGAGGGTCAGATGCCTAGCACGCGTGTCAACACTCCTGCCGGTGCAAGATGGACCGATCGTATCGGTCGAAGCCTGCGTGGTTCCGTCACGCGGACGGGGGCCCTGACGTTCCTTCTCGTCGCGGTGGTCGGGGCGGCAGACGGGCGCACGATCCTGAAGCCCGGCTGGAACATGTTCTCGCCGCAGCAGGACGTCGAGGTAGGCCAGCAGGTGTCGCCGGACGCCGAGCGTCAACTGCCCATGCTCAACAACGCCCGCGTGGACAACTATGTGAACGCCCTGGGGCGCCGGCTGGCCTCCAACGCGCCTGGAGAGCGATATCCGTATCACTTCAAGGTCGTGAACGACGCCGCGATCAACGCGTTCGCGCTCCCCGGTGGGCCGATCTACATCAACCGGGGTGTGATCGAAGCGGCCGACAACGAATCGCAGCTGGCTGGCGTGCTGGCCCATGAGATCTCGCACGTCGCCCTGCGCCACGGCACCAACCAGGCGAGCAAGGCCTCCGCTGCTCAACTGCCGCTGGCGATCCTGGGCGGCTTGATCGGCAGCGACTCCACCAAGTCAGCCCTGGCGCAGCTCGGCGCGAGCTTCGCCGTGAATTCCATCCTGCTGAAGTACTCGCGCTCGGCCGAAAGCCAAGCCGACATCATGGGGACCCAGATCCTCCACGATTCGGGGTACGATCCCCGCGCGATGGGCCAGTTCTTCGAGAAAATCGAGGCCCAGCAGGCGGGCCGGGGCCCTGTCGAGTTCTTCTCCAACCACCCGAACCCGGGCAACCGCATGGAACGCGTGGACGAGGAGGTGGCGGCGCTGGGCGGAGTGCGGCGCGACGACGCCACCAACTCCAGGGAATTCGACGACATCAAGCGCTACCTGCAATCGGTCCCGGGATCGTCCGGCCGCGACCAGACGCAGCCTCGCGCGGTCAGCGGAGTGGGCACGCGTCCCGAACGGCCGTCGGGACGCTATGTGGGCGCCGAAAACGCCGTCTTGCGCATCAGCCACCCCGACAACTGGCAGGTCTACGGCCAGGGCGACGCGCTGACGATCGCGCCTTCGGGCGGCCTGATCGACGACGGGCAAGGCAACCAGGCGCTGGCCTATGGCGTGATCGTGAACATCTTCGATCCGCAATCGGACAGCTATGGCGGCCAGCAACTACAGGGCCCCGACTACGGACAAGGATCCGCGCAGGCTTCCGCGACGCGGTTGCAGCAGTCCACCGACCGGCTCGTCCAGGAACTGCGCCTCTCGAACCGCGACATGCGCGTGATTCGTCGTGGTGAGGCCGTCCGCGTCGACGGCACCCCGGCGCTGTCCACGTACCTCTCGAACAGCTCGCCGTCCGGCGGTCGTGAGACCGACTGGCTGGTCACCATGGAGCACCCCGAGGGCCTGCTGTTCCTGGTGTTCACGGCCCCGGAGTCCGAGTTCCAGGCCTACGAAGGCCCGTTCCACGAGATGCTGCGCTCGGTCCGGGTCAAACGGTAACCACGGCAGACCGGCGGCGGGCAATCACTTGTCGGTCTTGGGACCCTTCACGGTCTCCTGCTCGACGGCGCCTTCCTGCCGGTTGACCACGAAGTGGCCCTTGCCCGGCAGCTTGACCTGGGCCAGGAACCTCGCGGACCCGACCACGTCGAACATCAGTTCGGGCCTGTCGAACTTGCGGTCGTTGAGCTTCTTCGTCTCGGGGAACTCGACGACGGCCCCGCCTCCCGCCGCCGTCAGGACCACGTTGCCGTTCTCGGCGACATCGACCGCGTACGTGCCCGCGTCCAGCGTCTTGCCCGCCGCGACGAACGGGAACTTGACGTTGACGCCCGGCGCCTGGGCGGACGCCCACGCGCCTCCGGCAATGACCAGAGCCAGAATGATGACGCTGCTGCGGATGAAACGGCCGTTCATAGGAACCTCTGGGTTGGATGACCGGCCCGCCCGGTGGGGTCCGTCGGGAGGGCGGGGCCCTGCCGCCTGGCTACGTGCCCGGCGGCGCCTTCTAGGAGAGATACGCTCCGCGGTCGCATTCTGTTTACCCGGCTCGAATCGGCATGCCCGGCTCCGGTTTGGCCGGCCCTGGCAGGGCCGGGTTTGGCGACCCGGCGCAGTCGCGGGCGTATAATCCGGGGATTCGGCTCCTGTCTGGAGGGTCAATGACGACATGCACCCGGCGTTCCTTCCTCGCCACGCTCGGCACGGGCCTGGCCGCCGCTCCCGCCCTGCTTCGCGCCAGGCCCCGCGCGGCGCGCTACCCGATCGCCTTCTCGACGCTGGGCTGCCCGGCCTGGAGCTGGAAGACGATCCTCCAGAACGCCGACACGCTGGGGTACGCGGCGCTCGAGCTCCGGGGCATCGCCGGCGAGATGGATCTCCCGAAAGTCCCCGAGTTTGCCGGGACCCGCCTCGCGGAGGCGAAACGCGACCTGGCCGCCCTCGGCATCACCGTCAGCGACCTCGGGGCGTCCGCGCGCATGCACGAGAAGGACCCGGCCGTCCGGGCGCAGCAGTTCGACGAAGGCCGGCGCTTCATCGACCTCGCGCAGGCGATGGGCGTGAGGTACGTCCGCATGTTCGGTGACAGGATTCCCGAGGGAGAGCCCAAAGGCGAGGTGATGAAGCGGGTGGTGGAGGGCTTCCGGACAATGGCCGACTACGCGAGGCCCGCCGGCGTCACCGTGTTGATCGAGTCGCACGGCGATTTCACACGCTCCGCGGATCTCGAGGACGTCCTGACCCGGGTCGCGTCGCCGCAGTTCGCGCTGCTGTGGGACGCCCACCACTCGTTCGTCGCCGGCAGGGAACAGCCCGCCGACACCTTCGCGAAGATCGGCAAGTGGACCCTCCACACGCACCTCAAGGACTCGAAGCCGGAGGGTGCCAACCGGCGCTACGTGCTTCTCGGCGCGGGGGAGGTCCCGGTGAAGGAGCAGGTCAGGGTGCTGGCCGCCGCGGGCTACAAGGGCCTGTACTGCTTCGAATGGGAGAAGAAGTGGCACCCGGAGATCGAGGATCCGGAGGTCGCGTTCCCGCACTACGCCCGGACGATGGCCGACTACCTCTCTTCCGCCGGCGTCAAGGCCGGATAGACTGGAGCACGTCATGTCCATGGACGACAAGGTCAGCCGGCGCGAGTTCCTCGAAAAGGGCGGCATGGCCGTGGGCGCCGTCGCCGCGATGCCGGCGTGGCTGGCGGCGGCGAGCCCGTCGGAAGCGGCCGCGGCCATGCCGCGGCGCACGCTCGGCCGCACGGGCGTCAGCGTCTCCATCCTGGCCATGGGCTGCGGCAGCCGCTTCCTGGCCTATCCCGCCAACCAGGCAACGGCGGTGCTCGAGCAGGCCGTCGGCCTCGGCATCAACTATCTCGACACCGCGATGGACTACGGGCAGGGCGAGAGCGAGACCCGGGTCGGCCGGTTCCTCGCGGTCCGGCGCCGTGACGTGTTCGTGGCGACCAAGGTCCCGCAGGGCGCGCGAACCCGTGACGCCGCGCTCCGGGAGGTCGAGGCGAGCCTCAAGCGCCTCCAGACCGATCACGTCGATCTGCTGCACCTGCACGGCCTCGGCGACGCGGCAGACCTCGCGAAGATCGAGGCCGCTGACGGCGCGCTCAAGGCCCTCTACGAGCTCCGCGCCCAGAAGGTGGCGCGTTTTGTCGGCATGACGAGCCACGCCGACGGCGCCGTGATGGCGACGGCGATCGACCGCCACGACCTCGACTGCGTGCAGATGGCGATGAACCCGGCGCGGGCCCTGCGTTTCGAGGAACTTGCGCTCCCGGCCGCCAACAGAAAGCACCTCGGTGTGATCCTGATGAAAGTCACCGGGCAGGACAAGCTGCTCGGCGCCGGGAAGGCGGACACCGCCTCGCTGCTCCGCTACGCCTGGAGCCTGCCGATCTCGACGGCGGTGTGCGGCATGCCGAAGCTGGAGTTTCTCGAGGCGAACGCCGCGGCCGCGAAGGCCTTCGCGTCGTCGCTCTCCCCCGCCGAGATGGACCGGCTCCGCACGCAGTACGCCGGCAGCACGTCCGCGATGGCCCGCTTCTTCTCGCACCACCGCGACGACGGCGGCTGGACGGCGTAGGCCGGTCAGACCGGCTCGCCCTCGGTCCGCTCGCCGGGCTCCCGCTGATCGCGGGCGAGCAGGGCGACGAGCGCGGCGTGGCGGTACATGTCGGAAAACGTCGGGTAGTTGTACAGCGTCTCGGCGATGTGCGCCGCGTCGGCGCCGGCGTCGAGAAAGGCCTGCCCGATGTGGATCAGTTCGCTGGCGCTGTGGCCGATGATGTGGGCCCCGCGCAGCACGAGCGTGTCGCGCTCGAAGAGCAGCTTCACGAGCCCGCCCGTGGCCCCGACAATCTGCCCCTTCGGGTTCATCTCGTATTGCCCGCGCCCGGCCACGAAGGGGATGCCCTTCTCCTTCAGCGCCTCCTCCGTGTCGCCGACGTAGCTGACTTCCGGGATCGCGTAGATCGCGAACGGCAGGCGCGAGGTCCGAAGCGTGGGTCCAGGAATGCCGTAGGCGTGCCGGATCGCCTGCCGGCCCTGCTCCATCGAGGTGCTGGCAAGCGCCGGGTAGCCGATCACGTCGCCGACGGCGTAGATGTGCGGGTGCACGGTCTGGAACGTCTCGTTCACCGTGAGCAGGCCGCGCGCGTCGGGCGTGATGCCGATCGCCTCGAGGCCCAGGCCGCGCGAATTGCCGTCGCGGCCGACGCAGTACAGGATCACGTCGGCCTCGAGCACGTTCCCGCCGCGCGTCGTGACCCGGGCCGTGGGCGGCGTCCCCTCCAGCCGCTCGACCCGGGCGTAGTGCTCGTTCGAGATGAAGGCGACACCGAGCCGCAGCAGCTCCCGGCGCAGGAGGCCGGCGATCTCGCGATCGACGAACGGCAGCAGCCCGGCGCGCGTGTCGACCAGCGTCACCGACAGCCCGAGCGCGGCGAAAATCGACGCGTACTCGACCCCGATCACACCCGCGCCGAGCACGATCATCGATCGGGGCATCCGCGGAAGGCGCAATACGGTCGTGCTGTCGAACACGGTGTCGTCGTCGAACCTGACGTCGGCCGGCCGGTTGGGCGCCGAGCCTGTGGCGATGACGATGACATCGCCCCGCAGCCGCAGCCGGACCTGCCCGTCCACGCCGTGCACCGCGATCGTGTGCGCATCGAGGAACCGCCCCTCGCCGCGGAACATCTCGATCGCGTAGCGGCTCAGCGAGCGGTTGATGAGCTCCAGTTCCCGCTGCACGACGCGCTGTTCGCGGTACATCAGCTCCGGGATCGTGATCGTGTCGGCGATGGCCACCTTGATCGCGTCGAGCTTGTTGTGCCGCAGGCCGTGCACGAACGTCGCGCTCTCGCGCAGCGTCTTGCTCGGGATGGTGCCCCAGTTCACCCGCATCCCGCCCACGACGTTCTCGCGCTCGACCAGCGCGACGCGTTTTCCGGCGCGGGCGGCCTGGAGCGCGGCGCGTTCGCCGCCGGGGCCGCCGCCAACGACGACGACATCGAAGCTGATCACGGGTGCTGCCTCATCTGACGCCCGGATGCTGCAGGGTCGCGATCGCCCGCGCCCGGCGCATCCTTGAACGGCTCGACGTCCGGGACAACCTTCACGCCCGTCGTGAACGTGAACGGGGCCTCCGGCACGCCGCTGGGAAACCTCAGCTCGACCATGTACGCGGTGAACCCGCGAAACGGGCGTGGCACCCTGGCGGCATACTCGCCGTTCCCCTGCGACGTCAGGAGGCTGCCCTTCCACCTGGCCCCGATCGAACTCAGGCGGAAGTCGCGTGCGCCGGGGTTGGTCGCCTGCCAGAGCATGACGCCGCTTGGCGCGTCCTTGGTGCGGACGCGGATGGTGCCGTCCGTGTCGATCTGCCAGGTGAATTGCGGCATGGGAACGTTGTTCAGGATGGCGTGGTACCAGGCGAGCACGGACGACCACGCGTCCGAGCCGCGCAGCGAATGGTCGGCGTTCGGCACGTAGCGGAGCTGATTCACGCCCGGCAGCCGGCTGAGGTAGAACTGCCAGGAATCAGGCACGAAGAACTGATCACCTGTCGCGTTGACAATGAACTTCGGCATCGTCAGGCGCTGGCGGTATTCGTAGGGCTCCTCGATCGCCATCAGTTCGCGGAACCGCGGCGTCTCGAAGCGCGTCATCAACCCCATGTCCTCGTAGTCGGCGACCGCCGGCGCGTAATACCCGTACACCGCCAGATGGTGCTTGAACGACGGCACGATGTTGAGCACGTCGATCACGAGGGGCACGACCGCCACGACGCGGCGGTCGACCGCCGCCGTCGTCCACGCCGTCCAGCCGCGCTTCGACGCGCCCGCGACGACGAAGCCGTCGACGGCCACCTGCGCTCCGGCACAATGGGACACGATGGTGTCCATGGCGCGCACGGCGGCCTTGGTCATCGGCAGCCGCAGCGGCCACTGGTCGTCGCCGCCGCGCAGGAACTTGTCCCACGTGTAGGCGATGATCTCGTCTTCCGTGCGCGGCCGCGTGTCGTCCGCGAAGACCAGGGGCTGGTTGGGCACCATCCGCAACTCCGCGACCACCGACCCGGTGAGGGTCGCGACACGCGCCAGGTTCTCGTCGACCACCCTCGGCGCCGCGCTGTTGTTGCTGCCGGCCGTGATGTAGAGGAAGGCCTTCTTGTGCTTGACCTCAGCCGGCGTGACGACGGTGAGCCAGTGGGTCCAGACCGTGCGGTCGACCTCTCCAGGCGCACGCCAGGTTTGCGACGTCATGTTGATCACAGACGCGGTATAGCCGGTGCCCGGAATGGTGCCGGCCAGCTCGTACTTGTAGCTGAGGTCGGGCGCCGCGACGTAGCGGTCGAGGGCGGTTTCCGCGGCGGACGGTGCCGCCGCCGGGGCCTGTGCCACGGCGGTCCGGGCATGTCCTCCCGGCGCGGCGAAGAGCAGCGCCGCTGCAAGTGCTGCGATGAGTCCGGGCCGATGCATCGTCATGGCAATCCCCGTGGAGTGGAAGGTGCGCGCAAGCGGCCTAAGAGTATCCACAGGGCGCACCGGACTGCAACCCAGACGAGACCGGGCGACGCGGCGACGGTTGCGGAGCGACGGGGATTCTGGCAGAGTCTGGACACGTTCCGGGGGTGGATGCCGTGAAGATTGCGAAGGCCGTGATCACCGCCGCTGGCCGGGACCAGCGGAACCTCCCGCTGCAGGCGATCGTGGACCATGACGGCGCGAGCAAGCCGGTGCTGCGCATCAGTCTCGAGGAGGTGCTGCACGCCGGAATCCGCGAGATCTGTGTGGTGGTCTGCCCCGGCGATCGCGACGCGTTCGCGCGCGCCGCGGCGGGCCTGGACGCCACGCTGCACTTCGTGGAGCAGGCCGAGCCGCGCGGCTACGGGCACGCCCTGGCCTGCGCCCGGGAGTTCGCCGACCGCGACCCGTTCCTCCACCTGGTGAGCGACCATCTGTTCATCGGCCTGGGACCGAAGTCGTGCGCGCGCCAGGTGGTCGAGGCGGCCGAAGCGGCCTCCTGCGCCGTGTCGGCGGTTCAGGCGACGCGCGAATCGAAGCTGCCCTACTACGGCGCGGTCGGCGGCCGGCGGGTCGCCGGCAGCCGCAACATGTACGAGATCGAGAACGTGCTCGAGAAGCCGACTCCCACCCAGGCCGAGCAGCACCTGGTCGTGCCCGGCCTTCGCGCGGGCCATTACCTCTGCTTCTTCGGCATCCACGTGCTGACGCCAGCCGTGATGGACCTGCTGGCCGGCGAGCTGGACGCGTCCGCCGGGCAGCCCGTTTCGCTCTCGTCGTCACTGGCCGAACTGGCGCGGCGCGAGAAGTACCTCGCCCTCGAACTGGCGGGCCGCCGCTACAACCTCGGCGTGCGCTACGGCCTCTTCGCCGCGCAGCTCGCGCTCGCCATGGAGGGAGGCGAGCGCGAGGAGGTGCTGGCGCAGATCGTGGAGCTGCTGGCCCAGCGCGAGACGGCCTCGGAGCCTGAATCCGGGCCGTCGTCATGAGAAGCCTGGTCGAGATCATCACCGCGGCCGATCCCGTCGTCCGCGACACGGCCCTCGAAGCGGCCTGCGCCCGCGCGTCCGCGCAGGATCTGCTGGCCGCCTGCGATGAGCTCGATGCGTTCTGGCGCCGCGCCGACAATCTCTACGAGCGTGTCCGGGCACTGTTCTTCCTGTACGCGATTCACCGCTTCCACCTCCCCGCCGTGGCCGACCCCTCCGCTCGCGGCCACGTGCCGTACGACGGGTATCAGCTGCTGCTCAATCGGCGCTTCGAAGAGGCGATCGATCGGTTCCTCGCCGTCCGGCGAACCGCTGGCCCCGGGCCGGGTCCCTGCAGCGCGCTGGCGGAGGCCTACCACAGGCTGGCCTTCCAGACGCTGGCCATGCAGGTCCGGCGCAGCGTCCGCTCGGTCCGGGGCAATCAATGGATGTTCCGCATCGGCCATCCCGCCGATCACCCGCTCCGGTTCCGCCCCGAACTGTTGGAGCGATCCGATGGCGTCTATCCGGTCCTGCGCGAGTACACGCCGGTCCGCATGGATCTCTCGCACAGCGCGTGGAGCGACATCTTCTTCCTCGGCATGGACTTCCCCGAGGGCGCCCGGGTGCTGAACGTGTCGATCGACCTCGGCGTGCACGGGCGCGATGCCGAGCCGCGCCCTCCGGTGGAAGTGAGCCTCCGGGTCATCGACAGGCCGGTGTTGCGGCTGGTGAGCGTGGACCTGGGATCGGTCGCCGAGATCGACAACCTCGCCGAGGTGTTCGATTTCGCGCGCGACTACCTGGGGCTCCTCAAAGCCGCCGTGATCGCGTCAGGCCTGGTGCCGCCCGGCATGGAAGGCTCGGGACGCAGTCTCGCCGACCTGCTGGTGCAGGTGGTGGGGCCGGGACGCGGCCTGGAGATCGTGAGCCAGGTCAACAACATCCCCAAGGGATCGCGGCTGGCGGTGTCGACCAGCCTGCTCGCGGGGCTGATCGCGGCCTGCATGCGGGCCACCGGTCAGACCGGCCGGTTCACGGGACCGCTCGACGATGCGGACCGAAGGCAGGTGGCGGCGCGGGCCATCCTCGGCGAGTGGCTCGGCGGGTCCGGAGGCGGCTGGCAGGACTCGGGAGGACTGTGGCCGGGCGTGAAGCTGATCTGCGGCGCCGCGGCCGAACCGGGCGATCCCGAGTACGGCGTCAGCCGCGGCCGGCTGCTGCCGCGCCACACGCTGCTTGACGGCGTGACCGTCAGCGCGGAGACCCGGCGGCGCCTCCAGGACAGCCTGGTGCTGGTCCACGGGGGCATGGCGCAGAACGTCGGGCCGATCCTGGAGATGGTCACGGAGAAGTACCTCCTTCGCTCGGAGACGGAGTGGGCCGGCCGGCGCGAGGCGATGCGGATTCTCGACGACGTCCTTGCCGCGCTGGAGGCCGGCGACATCCGGCGCGTCGGCGAGGTGACGACCCGGAACTTCCTCGGCCCGATCCAGGCGATCATTCCGTGGGCGTCCAACCACTACACCGAGACCCTGATCCGGCGCGTCCGGCGGCATTTCGGCGAGGCGTTCTGGGGTTTCTGGATGCTCGGGGGCATGTCGGGCGGGGGCATGGGCTTCATCTTCGAACCCTCTCGGCGCGCCGACGCGCAGGAGTATCTCGCGGTCACGATGGCCGCGACCAAGTGCGAGATGGACGCAGCGCTGCCGTTCGCCATGGAGCCGGTCGTGTACGACTTCAGTGTCAACGAACACGGAACTCGAGCGGAACTGGCGCGAGGCCGCGCCGCCATTCTGTCGCCCGGCTACTACGCGCTCCGGGTTCCAGGCCTCTTGCGGGCAGACCCCGGGCGGCTTACGCCCTCCGAACAGGCGGAGCTCAGCCTGTTCGGCGCAGCTTGTCGCGACAGACCGGAGATGCGCGGGATGGTCGAGCGCCTGTTCGACCGGCTGCTTCCGCGCTCCGGGTCGAACGGCGGGGCGCAGCTCAGTCTCGGCACGCTGCTGGACGCGAACGGCTTCGACCCGGAACAGCACGAGCAGATTCG
>Ga0209391_10000832_pt1 | contig 15453 bp, 11 predicted proteins | sample PPLLak3March2015_FD_187246 | JGI IMG/M metagenome (GOLD analysis project Ga0209391, IMG submission 187246) | Freshwater sediment microbial communities from Prairie Pothole Lake near Jamestown, North Dakota, USA - PPLs Lake P7 Core (1) Depth... | ecosystem: Environmental > Aquatic > Freshwater >... | reverse complement strand
CAGGCTGAATAGCATGAACGGTCTCTTCCAGGTAGCTGATAATATTTACCAGGTTCGCGGATTTGACTTGGCCAACATGACCTTAATAAAAGGTAAAACAGGCTGGCTGATTATTGATCCGCTTACTGTTCCAACAACGGCCAAAGCTGCCATGCAACTGGTAAAAGAGAAGATAGGAGACTTTCCGGTGAAAGCTTTATTACTGACCCATAGTCATATAGATCATTTTGGCGGTATGCGGGCTTTTGTATCAGAACAAGAATTGAAATCCGGTAAAGTGAAGGTTATAGCACCGGCAGAATTTTTTGAGCATTCTATTAGTGAAAACGTAATGGGGGGCAACACAATGGGTCGCAGAGCCGCGTATATGTATGGCAGCCTTTTACCCAAAAGTACTACCGGCAGCCTTGGATCTGGTTTAGGCACTACTACATCAAAGGGTGAAACGGGTATACTGGAACCATCTGATTTTATATCTAAAGAGAACGGAGAATCACGGACCATAGATGGTGTAAAAATTGATTTTATCTATACACCAGAGTCTGAAGCGCCGGCTGAAATGATGTTTTATTTTCCGGAGCTTAAAGCATTCTGCCAGGCTGAAAACATTTCGCATACCCTTCACAATTTATACACCCTTAGAGGTGCGCAGGTTCGTAATGGCCAAAAGTGGAGTCAGTATATTGATAAGTGTATTTACATGTTTGGCAAAGATGTTCAGGTTTCATTTGGTTCTCACCATTGGCCAACCTGGGGAAATGCATCCATTCTTAGTTTTTGGGAAAACCAGCGTGACCTATACCGCTATATTCATGACCAGACTTTAAGATTAGCCAACGAGGGTTACACGCCAAATGAAATTGCGGATATGCTCAAGCTGCCCGAAGCACTCGATAAAGAATTTTACGACCGTGGCTATTATGGAACGGTAAGTCACGATGCCAAGGCACAGTATCAGTTATACTTTGGATGGTTCGATGGCAATCCGTCTAACCTGAATCCATTACCGCCAAGTGAAGCAGGCGCTAAATATGTGGAGTTTATGGGAGGCGCCGATAAAGTCATTTCCATGGCGCAAAAATCTTTTGATAAAGGAGAATACCGCTGGGTTGGTGAAGTGATGAAGCATGTGGTTTTTGCAGACCCTAAAAACCAAAAAGCCAGGAACCTGCTTGCCGATGCCTATGAGCAAATGGGCTACCAGGCGGAATCGGGTCCATGGAGAAATTTCTATCTGACCGGGGCTAAGGAATTACGGATGGGCGTTAAAGTAATTCCAATGGCTGGTACTTCCGGCCCGGACATGATCAATGGAATGTCTTCCGAATTATTCTTCAACTATATCGCGATGCGATATAAGGGTACAGAAGAAAATAAAAATAAATTCAATTTCAATTTTATTCTCACAGACCGAAATGAAAAAGCCAGTTTAATTGTAAGAAATGGTGTTGTAAATCCTAGAATTGGTTCACACCTAGTGAAGGATGTTACAGCAACCATTACAATGAGCCGGTTAGACCTTGCCATATTAACTTCAGGAAAAGGTGTAAAAGTGGACGACCTGATTAAATCCGGAAAAACTAAAATAGACGGAGACGCTGAAGCTTTTAAGGCATTTTTAAACAACATTGACAATTTTAATTATTGGTTTAATATAATTGAACCTTAAAAATCAGTTAAGTGGTAACCATTAGACGTATTTTATTTTGATCAGTTTGACGCGCAAAAGATGTGAACCTGGTAATTGATTTGTATACCAATAAATTAAAATTTTACTCATACAATATCTAATAATTTAAAAAAAAAAACATGAAAAAAAATTTCTTGTTATTATTTACATTACTTTTTTCTGTAGCACTATTTGCTCAGCAGAAGAAAAAGCCTAACATTCTTATTATTTGGGGTGATGATATAGGTCAATTCAATGTTAGTACCTATAACATGGGGATGATGGGTTACAAAACACCTAATATTGACCGTATTGGAAAAGAAGGCGCTGTATTTACCGATTGGTATGGCCAGCAAAGTTGTACAGCCGGTCGGGCGGCTTTTCTTACCGGGCAATCTCCCATCAGAACGGGCTTATTAAAAATTGGTATGCCCGGTGGTAAGGATGGTCTAAGCACCTTAGATCCTACATTGGCCGAGTTATTAAAACCATTAGGTTACAAAACAGGCCAGTTTGGTAAAAATCACCTCGGCGATAGAGACGAACATCTTCCCACTAATCATGGTTTTGATGAATTCTTTGGCAATCTATACCATTTGAACGCCGAAGAAGAGCCTGAAAATGTTGATTATCCAAAGGATCCGGAATTCAAAAAGAAATTTGGTCCAAGGGGTGTAATCCACAGCTTTGCAGGCGGTCGTATTGAAGATACTGGCCCTCTTACCAAAAAGAGAATGGAAACCATTGACGGTGAGGTTACAGATAAAGCTATGGCATTTTTGGAAGCAGCTAAAAAGGAAGATAAACCTTTCTTTTTGTGGTATAATACTACCCGTATGCACATAAATACTCACCTAAAGCCGGAGTCGCAAGGAAAAACCGGATATGGTGTATATGCAGATGGCATGGTAGAACATGATTTTATGGTAGGTCAGATATTAGACAAATTGAAAGCATTAGGGTTGGAAGAGAATACAATTGTTATGTATTCTACAGATAATGGTAATGAGTTTTATGGTTGGCCTGATGGTGGCTCATCTTTTTTTAGGGGTGAAAAGAATACCCAATGGGAAGGTGGATACCGTGTACCATGTGTAATCAGGTGGCCTGGGGTTATTAAACCAGGAACACTTATTAACGACTTTGCTGCACATGAAGATATGATTCCTACTTTATTGGCAGCAGCCGGACAGCCAAATGTTAAGCAAGAATTATTAAATGGTAAATCTATTGGCGGGAAAAACTATAAAGTTCACCTTGATGGATACAATCTTTTACCTGCTTTAAAAGATGGTAGTGAATGGCCTCGTAAGGAGTTTATTTATTGGACAGATGGTGGAGATGTTGCGGCTTTACGTTATAAAGATTGGAAAGTTACTTATTTACGCCAGGATGCAAAAGGTATGGATGTGTGGGTAATGCCTTTTACAGAACTTAGGGCACCCATGATCACTAATCTTAAAATGGATCCTTTTGAACGTGCCTTTGATGAATCTACAGGGTACCATCATTGGTTAAATGAGCGTATGTTCATATTAACGCCCGCAACTTCCTTTGTTGCTGCTTGGATGGAGAGTTTTAAGCAATTTCCTCCCCGTATGAAACCAGGATCCTTTGGTCTTGATCGGGTAATGGAAGCCGCTACAAGCGGTAAGAAATAATTGAGTATATTTTAAATAAAGTAAGCCGCCTAAGTACATGTAGGCCGCTTACTTTATTTTAAAAAAGACAATGCTAATCCCACATTTACCCAACATACTCTTTTAGCTTTAAAGAAAATCTCAAGCTTTATTAAGAAATAAATGAAAAAGGAATTTAAAAATAGATCTTTTTTTTGTTGCAATTTCTGTATTTATGATTAGTTGCAATCAATTCCCATCTAATGCAGAAAATACAAAAGCAGAAAATATTGGCAGTTATGGGCAGGCAAAATATGTAGTATTGGATGGCAAACAAGTTATTACAAAAATAACTGGTGAGTTTTGTGACAATTAAAAAACACTAAAAATGAACATATGAAAAAGAAGATTCTACTAAAATTGGGATTATTGATGTTAGCTAACTTGGTATTTTTTTATGTACAAGCTCAGGAAAAACCCAATATTTTAATCATCTTCCCCGATGATGTAGGATGGCAAAATGTCAGCGCTTATGGATTGGGAACAATGGGTTACAGAACGCCTAACATTGATCGGATTGCACGAGATGGCGTTATGTTTACCGACCATTATGCCCAACCCTCCTGCACCGCAGGTCGTGCTGCCTTAATCACAGGCCAATACCCGATAAGAAGCGGGATGACAACTGTTGGAAGACCTGGTGCTGAACTTGGATTAAAAAAGGAATCACCTACACTTGCTGAAGTATTAAAAAAACAAGGGTATGCTACGGGTCAATTTGGCAAAAATCACCTGGGTGACAGGAATGAACATTTGCCAACGGTACATGGGTTTGACGAGTTTTATGGTAACCTTTATCATTTGAACACACAGGAAGAATACCAACAGAAAGATTATCCTCAGGATCCGGCATATTTCAAAAAATACGGAACAAGAGAAGTATTACATACCTGGGCAACAAATGTAGATGATCCTACCGTTGATCCTCGCTTTGGTAAAGTAGGCAAACAAAAAATCGAAGGAACCGGACAATTGTCTAAGGAAAGAATGGAGAATGTTGATGCAGAATTTATTGATGCCTCTCTTAAATTTGCCAGGAAAGCTAAAGACGAAAAAAAGCCTTTTTTTATTTGGCTTAATACAAGCCGGATGCATATGTTCACTCACCTGAATCCGGAAAGCCGCTATCTGGCTTTGCCATATACCACTGAACATGATATGTATGGAAGTGGCATGATGGAACATGACAAGCAGGTAGGGATGATGTTGGATGAATTAGAAAAAATGGGTTTACTGGAAAATACAATCGTTGTTTACTCTACAGACAATGGTCCGGAGCATAGTGCACGCGCACATGGTGGAACAACTCCTTTCAGGGGTGAGAAAATGACTACCTACGAAGGAGGAGTAAGAGTTCCCATGATGGTGATGTGGAAGAATCATATTCCTAAAGGGAAAATTCTAAGCGGTATTCAGGCACACATGGATATTTTTACAACACTTGCCGCAGCAGCCGGGAATTCGAACGTTGTTGAACAAATGAAAAAAGAAAGAAAGCAATACATTGACGGTGTAAACAACCTGGATTATTGGTTAGGAAAAACAAATGAGAGTAAAAGAAATAATTTTATTTACTATCACGAATCTGACATTAGAGCCGTTAGAATCAATCAATGGAAATTAAATTTCCAGACCAGTGAAAATTATTATGCTCCTTACGTGAAAGAAAAATTTCCTGTCTTTTATAACCTGACATTTGATCCTTTTGAAAGCTTTGATAACTTAACAGACCGGTCAGATATGTTACAACGAAAGCAGTTTTTGAACGAGCCGGTTCAGGAACTCTTAAATGAGCACATCAAAACTTTAATGGAATTCCCTCCTGTTCAAAAAGCAGCAACTTTTGATTTTTCCGAATTGATGAAAACACTGATGAAAGGCGAACAATAAGAAAAGGTTCTCTCGGTTTTAAAAAAAAAGAATTATGAAATTTAATACCAGATTCGCATCTGTACTGCCTGCAACTTGTTTAGTATTTGTGTTACTACTTAATACTACACATGCTCAAGCTCAAACTAAACCCCCTGTAAAAAAATCGAGTGAAATAGACCGAACAGTCATTCCATTGGCAGAACCAAAATTTAATGGTGTCATCGGCAAAACCTATAAAGAATCTAAAGGGGAATGGCCAAAATTACCTGCTCCCCCTAAAGGTGCACCCAATGTGGTAGTGATATTACTCGATGATGTTGGTTTCGGACAAGTGAGCACTTATGGAGGCCCTATTCCTACACCTGTCCTGGATAAAATGGCAACCCAGGGTTTGCGTTATACCCGTTTTCATACCACGGCTATTTGTGGTCCTTCAAGGGCGGCGCTTATTACAGGACGAAATCACCATAATGCAGGTTCCGGATTTTTGGCAGAATGGGCCACCGGTTTTCCAAGTTATAACTGTATGATTCCAAAAAGTTCGGGTACCATAGCTGCTACCTTAAAAGGTAATGGATATGCTACTTCATGGTTTGGTAAAAATCACAATACGCCCGATTGGGAAAGCAGTGTAGCCGGACCTTTTGACCGTTGGCCAACAGGTATGGGCTTTGAATATTTTTATGGTTTTATTGGCGGTGAAGCACATCAGTATTACCCGGCCATTTTTGAAAATACCAAGGCGGTAGAACCATCAAAAAGCCCGGAAGAAGGTTATCATTTAATGGCCGATATGACTGATAAAGCTATTAATTACATGAAATACAGCAAGTCAGTGGCTCCGGATAAACCCCTTTTCATGTATTTTGCCCCGGGTGCCGCACATGCACCACATCATGCACCTAAAGAATGGAGTGAAAAGTTTAAAGGAAAGTTTGATCAGGGCTGGGAAAAAGTAAGGGAAGAAACGTATCAACGCCAGCTGAAAATGGGTATTATTCCGCCTGACACCAAACTTACACCACGACCGGATTGGGTGCCTAAGTGGGATACACTGTCTGCAGATCAAAAAAGGTTATATCTCCGCCTTTTTGAAAATTTTGCGGGATACCTTGCCTATACAGATCATGAAGTGGGTCGCCTCATTGATGCCATTCACGAATTGCCTGATGCAGACAATACGATGATCATATATATTGTTGGCGATAACGGGGCCAGTTCGGAAGGCGGACAAGAAGGAACGCTCAATGAAGTGAAGGCACTCAATGGATTTTCTACACCTATGGAAGAAAATTTGAAACATATTGATGAAATAGGAGGACCGAATGGTGAACCGCATTACCCAGTTGGCTGGGCCTGGAGCGGCAATGCACCATTTCAATGGGTTAAGCAAGTAGCATCACACTTTGGCGGAACCCGTAACCCAATGATTATTACCTGGCCGGCAAAAATCAAGGATGTCGGTGGTATTCGTACGCAATTCACCCATTTAATAGATGTAGTACCTACTATTTTGGATGCTGCAAATTTACCTACCCCAAAAACAGTTGATGGCGTGGTGCAAAAACCACTGGACGGTGTTTCTTTTTTGTCAACTTTCAATGACCCGAAGGCAAAGCCGGTTCGCACAAGGCAGTATTTTGAAGTATTTAGTAACCGGGCCATTTATGATAATGGATGGATTGCCACAGCCCAACATACTTTTCCATGGAGACAGGATTTTGCTCCCGGTAACTGGGACAAAGACAAATGGGAATTGTACAATATAGACAATGACTTTAGTGAAGCAAATGACCTTGCTGCATCCAATCCCAAAAAACTGGCAGAGATGAAAGCTTTGTTTGATGTGGAGGCAAAAAAGAATAATGTTTATCCGCTGGATGATCGTGGTACCGACCGTATATACGTGGCCAAGCCTTCACCCGGCGGATCAGATCCTGCCCGAAAACAATTTACCTACTATGCAGGTACTGTAAGGCTTGCCGAAAATGCAGCTCCTAATATGAAAAATAAATCACACACCATTACGGCAGAAATAAACATACCCGAAAAGGGAGGCGATGGTGTAATTGTAGCCGAAGGGGGCTTAGGCGCTGGCTTTGCTTTATATGTGCTTAATGGTAAACTGGTTTACGAATACAACTGGTTTGATGAAGACCGTTACATAGTTACTTCATCTGAAAACGTGCCGGTTGGCAAATCCACTGTTAAATATGAATTCATTTATGACGGTGCCAGCAGTGCCGACATGGCCAAAGGCGGAAAAAGTATTCTGTACATTAACGGAAAAAAAGTAGCTGAAGGCCATGTAGAGAAAACCGTACCGGGCCGCTTTGGTATTGATACATTTGGTATAGGGGAAGATACGGGGTCACCGGTTTCTAAAAATTATAAAGCGCCATTTGCTTTTAAGGGAGTAATTGATAAAGTAGATATTGATTTGAAATGATAGGTTGTTAATGCCCCCACTGGATTTTTTATTGTTTAAAGTATCTAAAAAAGGAAATTCTTTAGTTGAGTTTAAACCGGAAAAGTGTTGTCAGATTTCACCGAAAATCGGGTCGGTTGGGGTAAAAATAATAATGCCCAAATAATAACACTTCTAGACTATCCACCCGTACAAGGTTCAAAGAGTTTTGATATGAGCAATATCATGGAAAGTATTAAAAAACCGCTGCAATAATTAGCATACCTGCTGATGAGTGAATATAATGATCAACGAAATCATGAAATAAATAATGCCTTGAAATCCAAAAAAACTTGATCAACTATAAATTAATAAAACCAATAATTATGACTTTTATAAAAAAACTCACAGGCCTGCTGCTTGGCTCACTTTCCCTGCTAACTTTTAGTTGCAACCAACCGCAACAAAAAGCAGAGACTTCAGCGGCTGTAACAACTGCCACAGACGGATTCGACCGCACTGTGCTTCCTATGGTACCACCGGCTCTTGAGCCATTTACCGAGGAGGATGCAAGGAAAGCAAAAGCTCCTGCCCCATGGGAAGTAAAGGCGCCAAAAGGTGCTCCAAATGTAATTTTGGTGTTGGTTGATGATTTTGGTTTTGGCATGAGCAACGCTTTTGGCGGACCTATTAATATGCCTTTTGCAGATAAATTAGCTGCCAGTGGTTTGCGTTACAACCGTTTTCATACCACTTCCTTATGTTCTCCTACACGTACAGCTTTATTAACCGGCCGTAATCACCATAGTAATAATATGGCAGGTATTACCGAGGTAGCAACAGCATTTCCGGGCAATACGGGTGTTCGTCCACAAAGTATTGCACAAACTGCCATGATATTAAAACTGAATGGTTTTAACACCGCTCAATTCGGTAAAAATCATGAAACACCAGCCTGGCAAATTCATCCTTCCGGTTCATTTGAAAATTGGCCAACCGGACAGGGCTTTGAAAAATTTTATGGGTTCATGGGTGGCGAAACCAACCAGTTTTTTCCGGGTGTTTGGAATGGTACAGTTAGAGCTGAAGTAAATACTGAAGATCCAAATTATCATTTTACTACCGATATGACTAATAATGCAGTTGAATGGATGAAATCACAGCAGTCTATGACGCCCGACAAACCTTTCTATATGTATTTTGCTCCTGGTGCCTGTCATGCTCCGCATCAGCCACCAGCAAGCTATATTGATAAATACAAAGGTAAATTTGATGGCGGTTGGGATGAACTTCGTGCAAAAACCCTGGCTCGTCAAATTGAAATGGGTATTGTACCTAAGGGGACTAAATTAGCACCGGTTGATCCTTTTATAAAACCATGGAATACGTTAACACCTGGTCAGAAAAAAGTATATGCCCGCCAAATGGAAATATATGCCGGTTTTGCTGAGCATGTAGATGATCAAATTAGCAGATTACATGATTATGTAGAATCTATTGGAGAATTAGACAATACCGTTTTTATATATATTTTGGGTGATAATGGAGCCAGTGCTGAGGGAACTGCCAATGGCTTGTTCAATGAAAATACCTACTTCAATGGCGTTGAGGAAACAATAGAAGACCTTGAAAAACAGATGCCCATGTTTGGCGGTCGTAAATCGTACGGACATTTTGCAGCAGGTTGGGCAATAGCAGGTAACACACCGTTTGGATGGTCGAAGCAAGTTGCAGGTGATTTTGGCGGAACCAGAAATGGTTTAATTATCGAATATCCTAAAATGATAAAAGATAAAGGACAAATAAGAGATCAGTTTCATCATGTTATTGATATTACACCTACCATTTTAGAATTGTGCAATGTGCCACAGCCTACCATTGTAAATGGTGTAAAACAACAGCCAATTCAAGGGGTGAGTATGGTGCCAACATTTGCAAATGCAAAAGCACCTGAAACACACACTGTTCAATATTTTGAAATTGGTGCAAACAGAGGAATATACAGTGATGGATGGATGGCAAGAGTTGTACATAGAGCAGCATGGGAAAGTTCACCCCGTAATCCATTATCGGAGGACGTTTGGGAGCTTTTTAATGTAAAAGAAGATTTTAGTATGAGCACCAATATAGCAGCCGCCAATCCTGAAAAAGTAAAAGAAATGAAGGATTTGTTTGCAAAAGAAGCGGTGAAATTCCAGGTGTTTCCATTAGATGACAGAAGCATTGAAAGATTAGATGCTGCACAGGCAGGCAGACCTGATGCAATGAATGGCAGAACTAAACTGACGCTATACCCTGGCATGGGTGGCTTACAGGAAAATGCCTTTATTAATATAAAAAATCGAAGCTCGGTTTTTACAGCCGATGTAACAGTACCTGCTAATGGTAATGGTGTAATAGTGGCTATGGCAGGTTTATTTGGTGGCTATAGTTTTTACATGATAAAAGGGGTGCCTATGTTTACCTACAATTGGGTAGGTAAGGCGCAATATGATGTGAAAGCAACAAAAGCACTTACGGCCGGTAAACATACTATCGTATTTAAATTCGATTACGATGGCGGAGGTGTAGGTAAAGGCGGTACCGGAACATTTTTGATTGATGGTGTTGAAGCTGGCAAAGGCAGAATTGAAAATACTAATGCAAATAGTTTCAGTTTAGATGAAGGTGCTGATGTGGGAATTGATGAAGCTACCAATGTGAGTAAAAATTACAAAGCCGGTCGTGCAAGCAAGTTTAATGGCGAAATAGCACAGGTTACAATAGAAATTAAGTAGGCATTAATTTCTATTATTTAGATAATAAAAGATCCAACGGTTACTAATCCAGATAGCAATCTGCATTGGTGACCGTTGGTGTTTTTTGAACACATAGATAATACAAGAATTGGAAAGTATTAATAAACCGTTACAATAATGATGAAACTATGATCAAACATTCCAATTTATTTTCTGCCGGATTCCTATTGGTAGCTGCTATTTGTTTATCCTGCAAAAATGAGTCATCAACAAAACCAGAAACGGCGTTAGCCGGTAAAGTTTGGGAAGTAAATGCTTTACCATCCTGGGCCGATACGCCTGCCAACAGGATTAAAAGTTGGGTGCAGTTGGTAACTGATACAAGTTCCCCCGATTTTATACCGGTTGCAGATCGTATTGCTGTATTTGATAATGATGGTACGCTTTGGCCAGAGCAACCTGTGCCTAATCAGGCTGCATTTGCTTTTAGTAATTTGCGTGCATTGGCGCCTAAGCATCCTGAATGGCAAAAAGACCCGGTACTAAATGGCATACTAAAAGGAGATTTGGACCCCATGGAAAAGGCGGGTGCGAAAGGGTTATTAAAAGTATTGAATGCCAGCCATACCGGCCAAACTGAAGAAGCCTTTAATACGGCTGTGAGCAATTGGATTGACACGGCAAAAGATGCAAAATTTAACCGGCTGTATAAAGAAGTAATTTACCAACCCATGGTGGAATTGCTTGACTACCTGCGTGCCAATGGATTTAAAACCTTTATTGTAAGTGGTGGTGGCGCCGATTTTATGCGGGTTTGGACCGAAGAAGCTTATGGAATAGCCCCTTATGAAGTAATTGGCAGTTATGGGCAGGCAAAGTATGAAGTGGTAGATGGCAAGCCGGTTATTACCAAAATCCCCGGGGAATTTTACAATGATGATAAGGCGGGTAAACCCGTTGCCATACATCGATTTATTGGAAAAGTGCCTGTTTTTTGTGGTGGCAACAGTGATGGCGATCAGGCTATGATGCAATACACTTCAGGGTCAAAATATAAAAGTATGTGTATGATACTGCATCATACCGATAGTTCCCGCGAATATGCCTACGATGTCAAAACGGTAAGTGGCCACCTGGAAACAGCCCTGGCTGAAGCCAAAGAAAAAAACTGGATGGTGGTGGATATGAAGAAGGACTTCAAAAAAATATTTGATTTCAAATAGAATTATTTAAAAAAAACGGGTTCTTACACATGGCCAAAGGAAGTAAAAGTATTCTTTATATCAACAGTAAAAAAGTAGCCGAAGGTCGTGTAGAGAAAACCGTACCGGGCTGCTTTGGTATTGATACTTTTGGTGTTGGGGAAGATACAGTATTATGTTTGCCGATCACTATGCTCAGCCTGCTTCTCCTTCATTGGCAGAAGTATTAAAAACACAGGGTTATGCTACCGGTCATTTTGGGAAAAACCACCTGGGTAACCAAAATGTTCATTTACCCACGAATCATGGCTTTGATGAATTTTTTGGCAACCTGTATCATTTAAACACACAGGAGGAAGCAGAGCAAAGGGACTTTAAAGCAGTGGCAAATAAGTCGGAGGGTGGTATTAATGCATACAAGAAAAAATTTGAAACCAGGAATGTATTGCACAGTTATGCTACCACTTCGGATGATGCTACTATAGATCCCCGATTTGGAAAAGTGGGCAAACAAAAAATTACTGATGAGGGTCCGCTTACTCAGGAAAGGATGAAATTATTTGATAGTGCTGAAGTTGCGCCAAAAGCGTTTGACTTTATGTTGCGTTCAAAGAAGCAGGGTAAACCATTTTTTGTATGGTTAAATACCAGCCGTATGCATTTATACACCAGGCTGGCCGATCATTGGCGTTATGCTGCCGAACAATATACCAGCGAAGCAGATTTTCATGGTAGTGGTATGTTGCAACACGATGCAGACGTTAAGGCGATATTGGATTTTCTAGATAAGAATGGTCTGGCGGAGAATACGGTCGTATGGTATAGCACAGACAATGGACCTGAACATAAAGAAGATTATTATGCAAATGTAGTTCCGTTGACTGCACCATTATTTTTTAACATTCGCATGGATCCTAATGAGTCTTATGATGGGGAAGGAGCGCAACATTTATTGCAAAAAACCAGCTGGCTGTTAGCTCCAATGGGGGAAAAAATAAATGCGCATATTAAAACATTAATGGACTTTCCACCAGTGCAGGGTTCAAAAAGTTTTGACATGAGTAATATCATGGAAAGTATAAAAAAGCCCTTGCAATAATTGTGAGATGTTGGAGTTAATAGTTTATCTGATAATTGAATATTTAATTTGTTTTTTTTAGAGATAGGAACTATATAAATCAGGCTGCCGGACTTACTTAGTCCGGCAGTTACTATTTTGCTAAGATAATAGAATCATAGATAGTTTATATTTGAGTTTGCCGTTTCATTACCTGCCAATGTGGTTGTAGAACGATTAATAAAACTTAAAATACAACTAATATTATTTCTGCGTTTACAGAAATCATTTCATGTTATTAAGCCAGAAACCCAGGTTTAATTGTATCAGGGTTGTAAACTCTCCCGTATTCTTTGTGATAATCTGGCCCGAATCATCTGGCATAGTTGATTTTGTAAGAAGATAACCCAGTCCAAGATTTAGATCCAGACTAAATCTCTTCATATAATTTCGTTGAATGCCCCAGGCTATGGCTGTTATATATATTGGGCGTCTATTTTCCTCTTGATAATAAGAAGTGGAGATTCGTTGTTTTGAGAATATAGTTTTAAAAATCGGGGATAAATAATTTAGGCTGTTCATGTCTGTTCTCTTGCCCTTGGACTGCCTCTTTGCTGAATTGTAATAATATCTATACGAAATTGCAAATGCCGGATCAAAGAAAATGGAAGACATATTTCCAAATGAGCTTGAATACCCAATAGTACCTGAAATATTGAGAAATACTTGTCCATAAAGGGATTGAAATTTCCCAACTCTCTTCTCATAGCTAAATCCTGGATCTAGAAAGCTGACCTTGGTAATATTCATAATATCAGGTTCAGCAGTTTCCTGCGAAAAACTAATCATTGTAAAGTGGAAAAATATTATTGAACATGCTATTTTAATTTTTAATGTCAACATGTTTTTTACAATAAAATATTTTAGCATTTGAAATGAGGGATTGAAATTAAATTTACAAAAAAAACTTTAATCCTCTTTTCCTTGGAATTGCTGTGTTATGATATACCTGCAACTGCCCTCCAGATAAACCAGGCATTTAACAGTAAATACACTACAAGCGAGATAACTGCTATTCTGTTGTCGAACCGGATGGCTCGTTCATGTTGGTTTTGCTTGATCAGCCGAAGTGAATAGGCATTGGCCGCGATTACAAATAATATAAACAGTAATGTGATCACATGTAAGGTATCTACCAGGGTAAAACTGGCAGAATCAGGCAGTGCGGAGTCAATGATGTATTTGTTTCCCACGACGGCGAATAATGAACCTGCACTGATACCAAAACGTGAATCCATACTATCTGAATGTATATAAAAGCAGATATAGGAGATAAAAAATGCCAGGTACACGCCAATAAACATTGACATTGTATTTATACCTGCACTTACAAAATATACTCTCCGTTTTCATAAGTAGGTTCCGGCGAAGGAACTTCTTTTATCCCCAGTGATTCCAGTAAGTTTATTTCAATAGTCCGGGTGATCGAACTGAGGGGAATGGATGATGGTAACATTTCAAAAGGGTTCATTATACTCAGTCCGTTGATATGCGTTGTGTGGTAAACAAAACCGATGACCCAGCCAAAGAAAATGGACCCGGGGCCAATTGTCTGTGCTGTAGTAAGTGTAATTAAGATAGCCAACAGGTAAATAAACAACTCGGTGAAATAAATATACGTTGGCGGGAAAACAGTGTTATTAATACGTTCGGACCTGCCCATATCGTTACTAATATTTGTAATTGTATTATTAATAACCGTAAATTCAAATCCATCTATCAATCCCTGCTGATATAATGCACCCACTTGCCGGGACTGGATATCCATGATCGCATTATATCCATTTTTAGCTCCTTCAATTTTATGTTGATCTTCTTCAGATAAATATTTTTTATAATCCCCGGTGTTAATTTTTCGAAGGGAATCTTTAAATAAATATAGAAAACCAATATGCCGATAAACAATGGCCCGGGTAATTTCAGTTTTATTCCTGCCCTGCTCATCCATGCTATCAGGTTTCAAAAATGTATGCAGATTTCTGCACAATGTCCTGGAATCATTAATGAATCCACCCCAGATTATCCTTGCCTCCCACCAACGGCCATATGCCTGGTTATTATTGAAACCAATGAAAAAAGCCAATGCTGTACCCATCAATGCGGAAACAGAGGGCGGCACAAAAATTTCCGGAAATAATTTAATATCGATTACATAAGCAAGTGATGAAAGAATAATCATCACAAGATTTGTTTTCCAGGTAATCAGGAAGATTCTATGCAATCCAAGTTTTTTCTTCAATAACATCTGAAATATTTTTTAAATCCTATTAATTTATCACCCAAAAATTATACAAACAGAAGTATCCAATATCAGTAATTGATACCCGACTAAATTAGACTAATCTCACTGAAATAACATAAAAATAATATGCATATTTAATGCTTAAATGAATGCAATTTATGAAGTAATTTTCCCTTATTAGTTATATATTTATTTAAGGATAGACTGATTAAATATGAATCGATTTATATCTTTATTGATAGGCCTGCTTGTATTTAGTAAGTTCATATTTTCACAGGAATCCAAAAAGACTTTACTTCTTGTTAATGATATCACCGGTATTCCCGTTTCCAATGCTACGGTACATAATGCAACTTTCAGTTTTATTCGTATTTCCGATCAAAATGGACTGATCAGTTTGGCAGGACTGCCTGCCGGGGATAAGGAACTCATTATTTCCTGTGTGGGTTTTGCGGCGAAAACTATTATTATCAATGAGATTGATAATGAAATAGCTGTCAGGCTCACTTCAAAAATTAGTTCCCTTC
>Ga0209391_10000831_pt1 | contig 15457 bp, 9 predicted proteins | sample PPLLak3March2015_FD_187246 | JGI IMG/M metagenome (GOLD analysis project Ga0209391, IMG submission 187246) | Freshwater sediment microbial communities from Prairie Pothole Lake near Jamestown, North Dakota, USA - PPLs Lake P7 Core (1) Depth... | ecosystem: Environmental > Aquatic > Freshwater >... | reverse complement strand
CGTCGCACTGAACGTCAGCAGGTCACCCGCATTCCCGTCCGTCGCCGCCAGCTGCAGCGGCACGATCGCCACGCCCACCGTGCCACTCTGGTTGCCTGGGTTCACCAGCACCGGCGCCACGTTCGCTTCGGCGATCACCCAGCTGAACGTCTCGCTGTCACTCCCGCCACGGCCGTCACTCACCGTCGCCGTCACGCTCGCGGTCCCCGCCGCGCTCGGCGTCCCGCTGATCAGACCGCCACTCGTGATCGACAGCCCCGCCGGCAGACCCGTCGCACTGAACGTCAGCAGGTCACCCGCATTCCCGTCCGTCGCCGCCAGCTGCAGCGGCACGATCGCCACGCCCACCGTGCCACTCTGGTTGCCTGGGTTCACCAGCACCGGCGCCACGTTCGCTAGTTCGGTCTCGAAGACAACATCGACCCAGTAATTCGTCGACTGGTGCGAGAGGTTCGGCATTTGGTCGCCTGAACCGTACACGTAGACACCATTGCCGCCGCTCTCGCCATCTCTAAGGAAGTACAGCGGAACGCGCGACCGGCCCTGCGTGGCGAAAAATTCCCGGTCGAACGAGTAACGCCCCATCGGAGCCAGATACGACGCTACGTACACCGTGTTCGCCGAGATCGGCACGGGCACCGCAAACCTGACCTCCTGCCAGCCGGACGCGGTCTCGTTCACGAAAGTGGCTGTCGCAAGACGATTCCCGCCGAGAGTCCAAAGGCTGCCCGTATGTGTCCCGGAATTCCCAACCCCCTTGTAGAACCGAATGCCGGTAACGTAGCCGTCCACGGAGGACCGGAACTTGACCCCGAGTTCCACTGACCCAACATCGGGCGCCGCCGCGACGCTGGGGACAGCCAATCCATCCCACATGCTGCATGGACAAGCCGTCGAACCCATGACCACGCTCACCGACCGGCCCGGACCTGGGGTCTCCAAGTTGCCGCTGTCGTCGACGGCTCGCGAGCGAATGCTGAGCTCGCCTTCGGAAGATGGCACCCACGAGTAAGACCAGGAGGCCCGACCACTCGCACGGCGCCATACGGCTCCACCGTCGACAGATACCTCGACGCCACCGACGAGGCCACCGCCGCTGTCCGTCGCAGATCCAGAGACGGTAGCGATCTGGCCGACGACTAACGTTCCGCCCTCAGCCGGCGAAGAGATCGTGGACACCGGCGGCGCACTATCGGTCGAGGCCGTAGCCGGAGTCAGTCCTGGCCGCAGGGAACCCGGCTGAATGCCCATGTCGGCGAGCAGATTTACGGTCGCCTGCTGCATTCGCGGGTCCGGGGCGACACTTCCTCGGTCATGGACCGAGTCGAGGCCCCAGGCCCATTGGATCGTGCCCGCTCCGAACACCAGCGCTCCGCTGGTTGCCTTGTATAAGGTCAGGGAGTGCGTGGCGGTTCCACTGGCGTAGGTGGACCCCCAATCCTGCAGGAGGGGAACTCCGCTGACCGTGGTCGATGACAAGCGGAACAGTCCTGGCGGCCGAAAACCGTTGTCTACATCCTCATCCCATTCATAACCCAGCGTCCCGAATGGCATGGTCGCGCTCGCACCGGGTGCCAACGACGCAACGCTGGTACCGCGCCAGAAGCGCATGCGCCCATCTTCGGCGGGCACAACGATCGAGGTCGTCGCGCCGTCGTTGACCGTGAACAATGTTCCGGTCAGTTGATTTTCGGGACGCGCACCGTCCGCCGGCGGACTAAATCGCGGATCGCGCCATGTGCCCGTCCAGGTTGCGGTTGGATCGATCTTCGCGTTGGCGTGCGTCTCCTTGTAGCAGACCAGCGTGCGGTAGGGGGTTTCCGCCCCATCGATGCTGTTCTCCCAGCGGATCTTCCAGAACACCTCGTTGCCACTGAAAAAGGCCAGGTGAACGCCATCGTCACGCGCGGCTTCCACGTGCGCACGCTGGGGACTCGACCAGTACTCGTCATGCCCGTTCGACATGAACAGGGCGTGAGCAAGAATCTGTTGTCCGCGACGGTCGGAGTCGACGCCCGAGGTATAGGAGACGTCGTAACCGTTTGCCTCGAGCCAACGGATCATCGGGTACTCGGCATTGAACAAGTAGCTGTCAGCCTTGTTGCCTCGTGTGGTGAACGGCCGGTTGTAGCTGACCTTGTACGCTCGACCTGCGGGCTGGCCCTGGTAGAGACTGTTGCCCCCGTAGGTGTTGTAGGCCTGCCACGTGGTGTCCGCCGTCTGGAACAGAATGTCGGCGCCACCTGAATCGTTTCGTACGATGAAAGGAATGTGGCTCGCGCCGCTGGTGTCGGAGCGAACCAGTCTCGCGATGTAGACACCGGAAGGTGACGATGCGGGAACGTCCCAGGACGCAGAGACGGCCCAATTGCCACAATCCACCAGGCCCGTCGATGACTGGACGAGGCAGTTCGGCTGGGCCTGGGGAAGCGGAACCGATGGCAATATGGTCGCAACTCTCCTCGCGCCCAGGCTTCCATAGAAGCCGAGCCGATAGATATCGATACGATAGGCGGTAGCAACCGTCCGAACCTTGAAGCGAACTGTCTCGCCGCGGTTGATGCTGATGTCGGTCGCGAAGCCCTGGATGGTCGAATCGCCGGACCCGCTCACCTCCCATTCGCTCCGGGGGTTCCCGGGCTGGCAATTCTCCACGACGATCGCGTTTCCCGGGCATGCTGGGGGGACAGCGGTCACGAACTGCCACGTCACAGTCGATGCCAGCGCGTTCCCGGCAAGATCCTTGAGACTGGCGCCCGAGGTCCCGCCCAGGAGACTCACGGTGTAGCTGCCAGCGGCCACCAAAGGGTTCAGCGGCGTGAGTGTGGCAACGAACGAGGCCGGGTTGTAGGCGACTACCGCGGGCACCAACTGGCCGCTGGCGTCACGAAGTTCGAAAGATCCCTCATTGATGGTGAGTGGGTCCAACGGCTCACTGAAACTGGCTGTTACATGGGCGCCAAACGCAATTCCAGTTGCCCCGGCCAATGGAGTGCGACTGACAACTGTCGGCGCTGTCATATCCGGTGCGCCGGGATCCTCCTCGAAAACGAGGTCAACCCAGTAATTGCTCGCCTGGAATGAGCTTGACGGGAACGTGCTGCTCGACCCGTATGCGTACACGCCGTTGCCGCCGCCCTCCGCAGTGCCCAGCAGGTGCAGAGGACCGACCGTTACGCCGCCGCCGGCGAAGTAATCCCTCGTGTAGGAGTAACGCCCAACCGGAGCGAAATACGAAGCCACATACGTCGTGCCGGCGGCGACGGCAACCGGAGCGGGAAAACTCACCTGCTGCCAGCCGCTTGCGGTTTCGTTAGTGAATATTGCCGACGCGAGACGGACACCTCCTGCCGTCCAGAGATTCCCGATGTGCGTACCCGTATTCAGCGATCCCTTATAGAAGCGGATACCGGTAACGTAACCGTTCACGCTGGTGCGGAACTTGACACCCACCTCGACTGGGTTCGTGTCGGTCGCATTGACGACCGCTGGCACCTCGGCCCCCGACCAGACAACAGCATCGAGCGTGCCGCCCTCACCGAGAGGATCGAGGTCGAGCGACGTTGACAACAGCTGCGACACCGGCTCCAGGCCCGCGCCCGTTTCAATCCGAATGATCTTGCCGATGGACGGCACCCTCCGTTCATCGAACACAAACAAGAGGTAGTGCCCGGGTGGAACTTCTGCTGTGCTGAGGGGCGTCTCGACCAGTAGTGCGCCTTCTCCGGCTCGAAACGACAGTTCGACGAATCGTTGATCCGTGTTCACGCCACGCGTGACGGAACCGGTGCGGACCAGTGTCACACGTCTGACGCGCTCAGAATCGGTCTCGATCAGGAAGGACTCACCGGTCCGGACGACGTTGGGCGCAGTCCATATGCGAGGTCGCGACGTCAGGTTTCCCGCGGAATCGAAAAGATAGGGCGGGTAGTAAATTTCCGCATGCAAGTTGGAAGCCGGTCCTGGCGCTCCACCACCCGCGACCAGGACCGTCGCGTCTGGCAGCAGGAGCGCGGTGGAATTGAGCAGGCGCGGCCGCTCACCACTGGCTCCGACTGTCCAACGCCCGGTTTCCGGATCCCAGAGTTCGGCCGACGTATTGACGTCATTGAGCGAGTTGTCCTCTGCGCTTCCACCGGTCGCGAGGACGCGTCCGTCTGCCAGGACTGTCGCGGTCACCCACTGACGCTGCGATGACAGGGATGACGTCCGCGCGACGATCGGTTCCGGTCGAGACACGTCCAGTGTGTACGCACTGGTGGACGGGCCTCCGATGAGCAGGATTTGGCCCGGCCGATACATTGCGGCACTGGCTGTGTGGCCGGTCACCTCACGCGGCAAGCGCCCCGCAGAGGTTCTGCGTCCTGAAGCATTCGCGTCAACGAAATACATCGCTCCGGTCGCATCGAACCCGAAGACGCGGCCGTCGGGAGCCAGAAAGTTCCTGGGCGAAACCGGATCGAGGTCGGACGTATCGACACCCGAAAGGAGTCGGGAGCGACCGGATTCATTGCGAACCTCGGGATGATCCGCTCCTCCTCGTCCGCCTTGAAGGTACACGTCGCCGTCCGCGAGGGTCGTTGCGGCAGCACACCAACGGGGACGCATCATCCGTGGTCCGACCGACAGCACTCCTGATGCGTAGAGCGCGGTCCCGTCATTGCCCGTGTTCGACGTCGCCTCACCCGACCAGGTGTCACCACCGGCAATCAGCAGCTTCCCGCTGCGCGCCATCACGAGCTGTGCACTGCAGTAGAAGTCTATCCCTGTTCGATTCGCGACCTCTGCATGGCCGTCGGCGAGTCCGGCGGCCGGGTTCCAAAGATCAAGACTTAAGAATGCAGTTTGCCGACCACGACTATCCGAGCCGTATGTCAGAACCTGGCCGTCCGGAGTGAGCGCGGCGTGCGCGGCGATCAGCGGCCAATTGTCGTCAGCAGGCGAATCCCAGCGTCCGGCGACGGAATCGCCGGCGGCCGGAGGCGCGATGAATCCGGCGAGTACGAGGAGTGAAGCGCATCGCGCCACGAGTGCCCTGGCGAAATGGCCGACAATCGGACGGGAGTAGCCTCCATGCACGGCTGTAGTCCCCTGCGGATTTGTAGCCGAACGGCGAGGGCTGCCACTCGAAACGAAACTGGACCCAAGCTGCCGGCGGTGATACGTGCGGGTAGTCCGTGTCTTCTGCAGGCAAGCATCGTGCCATCGCGGTCAAAGTGGCAGAAATCAATGAATTGAAAGTCACCCAGTACCGATCAGCACGCGGATATGTAAAGTAAATCGACAGTGCAGGTACCCGATCGGCCGGGCTAACTCTCGGGCTGTGCGGTTGTCCGCCTGCACATCGAAACGCCGGCTCGGGGTGCCCTGACGTGAAAGCGCACATCGAAATCAGCTCTATCTGAAATCGCCTTCTTTTGTGCTCTGCGGCGACGGAACCGCTATCTTTATGCAAACCCGAGAGACGTGATGACGGGTGGGAGGTATCGACGGCACATGAAGGGAGTAATACTCGCCGGCGGACTCGGTACCCGCCTTAGTCCATTGACCGAGATCACCAACAAGCACCTGCTGCCAGTGGGCCGGGAACCCATGATCTGGCACGCGGTCCGACAGTTCATGAGTGCAGGAATTAGTGACGTCATGATCGTCACTTCGACTCATCACATGGGATCGATTGTCAACTCGCTCGGGTCGGGAAGGCGATTCGGTTGTGATTTTACCTACAAGGTACAAGAAGAAGCCGGCGGAATTGCCCACGCGTTGGCAATGGCGAGGGGATTCGCAGCCGGCCACGGTCTGATCGTGCTGCTGGCAGACAACATCTTTGAGCACTCGATCGCGTCATTCGTTGACGACTTCCGCATCCAGGAAAAGGGCGCACGGGTCATGCTCAAGGAGGTCGGGGACCCGGAGCGCTTCGGTATCGCCGCGCTGGACGAGAAATGCATCCTCGAGATCGAGGAAAAGCCCACGGCCCCACAAAGCAACCACGCCGTCGTGGGTTGCTACGCGTATGACGAGCGGGTCTTCGAGATCATTGACGGAATCGAGGTCTCACCGCGCGGCGAACTCGAGATCACGGCCGTTAACAATCGATACATTGAACTTGGCGAACTGCAGTACAGCTTTGTTCGCGGACGGTGGACGGACGCGGGGACGTTTGAATCACTGGCGGACGCGAACGCGCTTCTCTTGTCGATAAACAACAAGATTCGGCCATGAGTTCCTGGCTGGTAACGGGGGGTGCCGGGTTCATCGGGGCCAATTTCGTCCGCCTCGCAGCCACCGCAGTGGATGCCGAGATCGTCGTCCTGGACGCCCTGACGTATGCGGGAAACCTCCACAACATCTCTACGCTCGTCGATTCCGGACGTGTGCTGTTCGTGCGTGCCGATATAACCGACAGCGACGCGGTCGCGAGCCTGTTTGCACGGCACCAGTTCAACCGGGTCGTGCATTTCGCAGCTGAAAGCCATGTGGATCGCTCGATCCTCGGGCCACTTCCATTCATACGGACCAACGTCGAGGGCACCGGCGTGTTGCTAGAAGCCGCGCGCGCCGCCTGGGGGCCGGAACTGCGGGACAAATTGTTTCTGCACGTATCTACGGATGAAGTATATGGGTCCCTCTGCCCGGAGCAGCCGGCATTCACGGAGACCAGCCCTTACCAACCGAGTAGTCCCTACTCAGCCTCAAAGGCCGCCGCGGATCATCTGGCGCGGGCGTGGTCACACACGTTCAACCTGCCTGTCGTTGTGAGCAACTGCTCGAACAATTACGGGCCGCTCCAGTTCCCGGAGAAGCTCATCCCACTGATGATTCTGAATGCGATCGAGGGCCGCGAAATGCCCGTTTACGGCGACGGAGGCCAGGTGCGGGATTGGCTGCACGTGGAGGACCACTGTCGAGCCTTGCTTCTACTTCTCTCCCAGGGCCGTCCCGGAGAAACCTACGTAGTCGGCGGCGGTTGCGAAAGGACCAACCTCGAGATAGTTCGTCGCATCTGTGCCGTCGTAGATCAGTTGCTCGGGCGACCGGCCGGTTCGTCTGCCAGGCTGATTCGACACGTTCGGGACAGGCCTGGACACGACCGCCGGTACGCCATGAATGCCGCGAAGCTGCACGCCGAACTCGGATGGCGGCCGCGACATGTGCTCGAGCATGCGTTGCCGGAGCTCGTGAGGTGGTACCGGGAGAACCGTGCCTGGACGGACGCCATCCGCTCCGGTGAGTATGTCCGGTTCTACGAAGCCCTGTACGGAAACCGATAGATGGCTGGTGTCTCAGTCGTGATTCCCGTATTTCGCGCAGGACTGACCCTGCCCGAACTGCACAACCAGCTGGTCTCAGTCATGGACACGCTGGACACCGAGTTCGAGCTGATCTTCGTAGAGGACTGCGGCGGTGACCAGTCCTGGTCAATCATAGAGTCGCTCGCAAAGCTGGACCCGAGGGTTCGTGGAATTCGACTCAACAGGAACTACGGCCAGCACAATGCGTTGCTGTGCGGAATTCGATCGGCCCGCCACGAGGTCATCGTCACGATGGATGATGATCTCCAGCACCCCCCAAGGGAGATCAAGACACTCCTCGCTGCGCTGACTCCGGACATTGACGTCGTCTACGGAGCGCCCCTTCGTCATCAGCACGGATTTCTGCGCAACATGGCGTCGCAGCTTACTAAGCTGGCGTTGTCGAGCGCCATGGGCGTGGAGGCGGCACGGAACGTCAGCGCGTTCCGCGCGTTCAGGACACTGCTCCGGGAAGGCTTCGTCGAGTACAGGAGTCCCTACGTTTCGATCGACGTTCTTCTGACATGGGCCACGACGCGGTTCGCGATGGTCCGCGTGGAGCATCGACGAAGACTTGCCGGCGTATCTGGCTACTCGATCGGCAAGCTCATGTCGCATGCGATCAACCTGATGACCGGCTTCAGCACGTTGCCGCTTCGCGTCGCGAGCATCGTTGGCTTTTCGTTTGTGCTCCTTGGCATCCTGATCATGATCTATGTGCTGGCGAACTACCTGATCCATGGGGCGGCGGTGCCGGGGTTTGCGTTTCTTGCATCCGTCATCACGGTGTTCTCGGGTGCGCAGCTGTTTGCCCTCGGGATCATTGGCGAGTATCTGGCGCGCATGCACTTTCGTACCATGGACCGACCGGCCTACGTTGTGCGCCAGATCGCTGGAACCCAGCCGTACGCAGTCGACGCCTCCATGCCGAACCAGGTTGCCCGAGAGCCGATCGATGTTTGAGATACGCGAGCGCGCGATCGATACCGCCGCTCTAACGATGCGATATCACTCCGCCCCCTGGGACACGCCTACCGTGGGTGGGTCGGTGGCAGTCATTTCCGAGATCTCCGTGCGCGATCCGGAGCATGCTCGCGAGGACTTCAGGGTCTTCCGTGAGTGGTGTGCAGACGATCGGGTGGTGCTTGTCAGTTGCAGGATTCCTCATGAGCACCTTCAGGAGTGCGGGTTCCTCGAGATGGAGGAGTTCCGCTTCATCGAACTAAACTATCGACCGGAGCTTGCTCAACTTCAGAGCCGCGACGTTGGCGATTCCGATGAGCTGCTGGTAGAACCGGCGGCGGACGTCGACGAGCCGGTAATTGCGTCCATCGCCGGGAGAATTTTCGAGGCGGGGCGATTCCACCGTGACCCGATGATTGATCCCAGGATCGGCGACTTGCGGTATCGACGGTGGGTGAGCAATGCCTTTCGGAATCCGCGACAGTCGGTGCTGAAATGCCTTCGCAACAGGGACATTCAGGCGTTCTTCGTCGTCGAAAGCCCATCCGTTACAAGCCGCTTCTGGTCATTGGTCGGGCTGGCGCCAGGGTTGAGCGGCCGCGGAATCGGGACGAATGTCTGGCGCGCCGTGCTTCGCTGGCACCGCGCAGAGGGCGTGGATGTGGTCTCCACGAGCATCTCTTCGCTGAACGCCCCTGTGCTCAACCTGTATGTAAAGCTGGGTTTTCGCTTCCCGGCACCGATGATCACCCTGCATTGGTGCCCCCGCGGTCGAATCGTGGCACCGGCGTGATCCGGCGCCAAGTCTCAAGGTGGCTCATCGTCGGACTCGCCAGCAACGGTCTGATGTACCTGGCATACCTGGCACTTACGCGAGCCCTGCTTGACCCCATGACCGCAATGACTGTCGTCTATTGCGGCGGCGTGCTTCTGGGGTTCGTCGGCCACCGGAAGTGGTCCTTTGAGTACTCGGGGCGCGTCGATGTGGCTCTGATTCGATACGTGGGTGTGTATGCAATCGGGTACGTGATCAATCTGGTGGGGCTTGCCATAGGGTTCTCGGCCCTTGGGATCCGACATGAGTTCGTTCAAGCGGCCATGATCGTGATTGTGGCCGTGTTCATGTTCCTTATGCAGAGGCACTTCGTCTTCCTGCAACCGGCTTCAGCGCAAGGGAAGGCATCGCGGGAGGACGCATGAACTATCGGATACCCTTCAACAGGGCGTGCGTGGCAGGACGCGAAGTCGAGTACGCAAGGGAGTCGATCCTTTCCGGCCGTACTTGCGGTGATGGTCCATTTACTCGCCGGACGCAGGAATTCCTCGAGCGCAAGTTCGCAGCCAGTCGGGTGTTGTTGACGACATCCTGCACCGTTGCTCTGGAGATGGCCGGGCTCCTATGCGACCTGCGTCCGGGTGATGAGGTGATCCTGCCCTCTTATACGTTCGTTTCCACCGCCAATGCGGTCGTGCTGCGCGGGGCAAAGCCGACGTTTGTGGACATCCGGCCGGATACGCTGAATCTCGACGAGCGGTTGATCGAGGCCGCGATTACCCCTCGAACCAAGTCGATCTGGCCTGTGCACTATGCCGGTGTCGCCTGTGCAATGGACGAGATTCTGGAGATCGCGGCACGCTTCGGCCTCAGTGTTGTTGAGGACGCGGCGCAGGGAGTCTATGCGGCCTACAAGGGGCGCTGGTTGGGCACCATCGGAACACTGGGTTGCTACAGCTTTCACGAGACCAAGAATTTCTCCTGCGGGGAGGGAGGCGCACTCGTAGTCAACAGGGCAGAGCTCGCGCAGCGCGCCGAGATCGTGCGCGAGAAGGGTACCAATCGAAGCCAGTTTCTGCGTGGCCAGATCGACAAGTACACATGGGTGGATGTTGGGATGTCCTCTGTCCCATCGGACATCCTTGCGGCGACGCTACTCGCCCAGCTCGAAGGAATGGAGACCATCACTGCCCGCCGCCGTGAGCTCTTCGAGACCTATGCTCAGTTGCTGTCGCCGCTCGAGCATCTTGGCCGCCTCCAGCTGCCATTCATTCCCGCCGATTGCATGACCAACTACCACATGTTCTACGTACTGGCGGCGAATATCGATGAGCGTACCGGTCTAATCGAGCATCTGAAACGACGAGGCATTCAAGCAACGTTCCATTACGTGCCGCTACACACGTCGCCGGTAGGGCGATCACTCGGGGGGCGCGAGGGCACACTGCCGGTAACCGAGAACATCGCGGCGCGCTTGTTGCGGCTGCCGCTGCATTGCGAGATGTCGAATACTGACGCGACGGAAGTCGCCGAGGCTGTACTTGACTTCTTCGGCGCGGATGGCGCCCGGCCGGGCACGTTGTGAAGCAACGGCATGGCGCAGCATCCAGTGGTTCCAGGGGTTCCGGCGGTCATGTGCCCCCAACGTAGCCCAGGAATGGCCACCATGTCTCAGGGTCGAGTGCGTTTGGTCGCGGCAGTCGCGTTATCGATTGCTCTACTCCTGCTGACCTATCTGGCGATGCTGGCCGACGGCACGTCGCACGTCGCGATATGGCTCAATGACGTTATGGCCATACTGGCTGGGACGTACAGGGTGCAACAGGGGCAGATCCCTTCAATTGACTTCTCCTCGGCATATGGCGCGGCCATCTACTACCCAACCGCACTTGGCCTGTCCCTGGATCAGGCGCCGGGGGTGGCCCTTGCATTCGGTCAGTTGTGTATCGGCGCACTTCTACTCGTGGTGGCATTGCCGTCTGCCCTAGCAAGAGTCCAGCTTATGCCGGCGCTCTTGTTCGGCGCCGTGCTCTTTCTGCTGACTGTCGTCCCGATTCCGCTGGGCAAGATGCCGAACGAACACACGTTCGGCACGTTCTACAACAGGCACGGTTGGGCTTGGTTGGCAGTCGTTCTTCTGTTCTACCTTGAACCGCGCAACCCTCGGTCCGGTCGCGCGTTCGTTGACTCGCTCATGTTGGCTCTTGCGCTACTGTTCCTGTTCTACAACAAGATCAATTACGCGATCGTTGGTCTCGCAGCAGTGCCGTTGATCGGCCTGGTTTCTGCGTACAACCGCCGAGTGGCGCTGCTTGCAGTCGGTGCTGTGGTAGCCGTACTCGTGACTGTTGAAGTGCTGCATGGGTACAACTCCGCCTATCTCGGCGATATCCGTTACCTGTCGGAGATCAACGCGGACAAACTTCGACCGTCCAATCTTTTGGAGCGACCTTGGGAGATCGCGTCCGCGGTTCACGTCTCCGCACAGCTACTGGCGGCATGTCTGGCCAGCTATGTGATCTTGCTCTTGATGGGACGAAGGTGCGTTGTTGATGCAGCTTTTGTCGGACTGGCGATGGTGGGTTGCCTTCTCCTGACGGTGCAGACGTATACGGCCATTGCAGAGGCGATCGGGCTCATATCGGTTCTTCTTACCCTGGGCGAGTTGGTGCGCCGGCAGGAAGTTGACGGTTCCGGGAAGCTCGGTGACTTGGCGTGGCGGCACCGCGCGGGCTCAGTGGCGTGCTTCGCACTATTGCTCATTATGTTGGTTCCCGTGATCGCTGGCAGAGCCTATGGTCTGTACAACTATCGCCAGGAGACGACGGCGGACATCACCGCCGATACCACCCGAAGCGACTTTTCGGAGGCCGGGGTGCGTGTTGGTCCATCGTATTCCACGACGCTTCATGCCGCGCTGGGGCACAGCCCGGATGCGCATGACAAGTTGACCCAGATGAGGAGGGACGGGCTGCAATTCGAGCTCAACGCAATGGAATACGCGTCGCTGATACAGGAGGGGTTGTCGCTGCTGCGACGGCATGTGCAGCCTGACAGCACGCTATTTGTGTTCGATATGACGGATCCGTTCACTTCTCTCCTGAAGCTCAGGCCGACTCGTTACGGATACCCGATGTTCTGGGCCGAGGCCAGCTTTTCACGGACAACCCATCCTTCGCCCGCACGGCTCATCGGTGACGCGGATTTTGTGGTGGTACCGATTGTCCCGTACTCGCAGGGGCAATTGGAGGAGATGAAGGCTGTTTACGGCGCGCATCTCGAAGCAGAGTACGCAAAGGTTGCTCAATCCGAGCACTGGGTGCTCTGGGAACGCAGAGTAGTCGAGGGGTCGGGTGCCTGAAGCAGCGGGCCCGTCTCGTTGACGATCGATCATGTCGGTGAAACGTTCGCAGGGCGGCAGGCACTGCCACTTGAACTGGGCGCGACAGTTGCCGTCGAAGCTCGCGCACTCGGTCTGGCGGACCTGATCGAGCGCCTCGCCGAGGTGGCCCATGACGTGGAACCTGCCAAACAGGATCGCGGCCTCTGGCGCATCGCATACCCTCTCGATTAGCGGAACACCCTGAATACGGGGCGCGGAGGTCCAGCATGGTCACCGTTCTGTCCCATCTCGTCGAACCGTCGGGATTCGCGACAATGCTATTTTTGCTTGGTGTTGCCTGCACCATCACCCGACGGACCCGGCGGTACTCGCTGGCGCTGGCGGCTGCATCCGGGCTGGTCCTGCTGGTCTTCAGCAATGGTCTCGTCGCTATGCTTCTCATGAGTTCCCTGGAGGACGATTACCCTGCGCTCCACGATCCGACACGTCATCCCGAAGTCCGCTCCATCGTCGTACTGACGGGGTGGGCGGCAGATGACGATTTCTTTCCCCTTAGTTCGAGGATGAACTCCTCCTCCGCGTTCCGGGTGCTCGAAGCCGCGAACCTGTATGCCGCACGACCGGACTGTCGGGTGCTGGTTTCGGGGTCGGTCACTGCCGCGCGGATCATGCGCCAGCAATTGCAGCGGCTGGGAATCCCAGATCATGCGCTTCTGATCGACGACGAGTCGCGGAACACCGCGGCGAGCGCGGCACGGGTTCGCGAGTTGCTGGGAGACACGCCGGTCTTCCTCGTTTCCTCGGCCGGCCATATGAGGCGCGCGATGTGGACCTTTCAGCAACAGGGGATCCTCCCCATAGCGGCGCCGACGGATCACCTGGTGCCAAGAAGCACGCGACGTGCTTCATGGACGACCAGCGCCGCTCACCTGCAGGCGTCGGACCTTGCCGCGCACGAGTATGCGGGACTCGCCTGGTATCGGCTCCGCAATATGTCACCATTGCTTCCATACGCCCCGGAAACAGGACAAGCCACGCTGCGGTAGCTTGGTGGCACGTTGCCCTCCGTCTAGAATCCCTGTCGACGCTTCTTGATTGGGACGCATGGGGTTGCCGGCCGCGCGAAGCCGAGCTGAGTTGCTGGGTGATGGTCCAGCGTACGAGGAGCCGATCTCGCTCCGTGTACGGCTCGCGATTCAATGGCGGGCCCCGGCTCGGGTCGACGTGGCGGATGGCATCGCATGATGTACGGCGAAAATAGGACTGCAGCAGAGTCATGCGAGAGGACTACTTCTATCTGAACCAGAATGACGAGCACGTCTTCGCGGGCCACTACCGGCCGGACTCGCCGGCATCCCGTGCGGTCGTGTTGTGTCACCCGCTCGGCGAGGAGAAGCTCTGGGCTCACCGGGTCCTTGTCTCATTCGCGCGGGAACTCGCAGCATCTGGCGTCTCGGTTCTGCGGATTGACTTTCGCGGCGAGGGGGACAGCGACCGCGAATTCGAGGAGTCGGACCTGGAGACAAGGATTGCCGATACGAATCTCGCGATCGATGCGGTGCGAAGCCTGAATCCCGGCGTGAAGGAGGTGTCTCTGGTCGGGCTGCGACTGGGCGCCGCGGTTGCCGCTGCGGCTGCCGCGCGACGCACCGACGTTGCCGGGTTGGTGCTTTGGGATCCCGTTACAGACGGGGCCGCGTACATGCAGGCGGTTCTGCGACTCAATCTCATGTACCAGATGGCATTGCACCGAAAGGTCATCGAGAACCGCGATGCGCTTGTCGCCCGGCTGCGCGAGGGCCAGACGGTCAACATAGAGGGTTACGAATTGGCGGAGCGCTTGTTCCGCCAGGTATCGGACTTCAATTTGCAGACCGTGTTGGCGCAGTTTTCCGGTCAGGTGCTGGCAATGCAGATCAACCAGGACGAAGCGCCTATGAGGCCCGAGTTGGCGTCTCTCACCGAGATCAGCCCGCTCTTCCGGGTAGAGTTGGTGAAAGAGCAGCCATTCTGGCGGGAGATCAAGGCGTTCTGCCAGAGGTCGCCGGAGCTGTCTCGACTTTCCATGCAGGCCTTGGGAATCGATGCATGAGTCGTGACCAATGCGTCGAGCCTCTCAGCCCGCACCGGCTGTTCTGAGATGGCGACTTTCCTGTCCGCAGACATGCTGTCGCCGCCTGCGACCAACGCAATGCGCGCCGAGCCTGGTTGGCCGCCCGCGGTCATCGCCGGGGCTTACCAGACCGGGGTGCTGGGCATGAGGTGCCTCCAGAGGCGTGGCGTTCACGCGGTCTGTTTCGACTGCAACCCGTCGCTGCCTGGATTTCGCTCCGCGTATGGCACTGCACGGCTCTGTCCCGACCCGGACAGCGACTCAGAGGGTTGGCTCAGGTTCATGCTGGATCTCGCAGCCACCCTGCCGCAGAAGCCGGTTCTCATCGCGAGCTCGGATAAGTTCGTCTCGGCCATTGCGCGACATGCTTCAGTGCTCGACGGGCATTACGTCGTGTCGCCCGGTGCCACGATGCAGGGCCTCCTCGCAGACAAGCAGTCGCAATACGACCTGGCAGCTGCGCACGGAATGCCGATGCCGCGCACGCAACGGGTCGAGTCCCAGGACGAGGTCATCGATTTCGCGCGGACGGCTGCCTTCCCCTGCCTGGTAAAGCCGATGCACTTCCGCGAGTGGCACCGCTTTCCGCCCGGCCATCCCCTGCTTGGCACCAAGGTGGCGGTGGCGGACACCGCGGAGCAGTTGATCCATCAGTACCGCCTGGCAGCTCAGGTCAACAAAAGCGTCATGCTGCAGGAGATCATTCAGGGACCGGACACCGCCAAGCGCGTCTACCTCGCGTGCTACGACGCCAGCGGTCGGCGCATCGCCCACGCAATGTTCCGCGAGCTGCGTTGCGACCCGGTGGGTTTCGGCCCCGCCAGCATTTCGGAGCCGGTGTCCGACCCCGAGACGGATTCAGTTTGTGACACCTTCCTGCGAAGTATCGGCTACGTCGGCATTTGCGAGATCGAGATGAAGTGGGATTCGCGGGACGGAATGGTCAAGCTGATCGAGGCGAACCCACG
>Ga0209391_10000830_pt1 | contig 15458 bp, 15 predicted proteins | sample PPLLak3March2015_FD_187246 | JGI IMG/M metagenome (GOLD analysis project Ga0209391, IMG submission 187246) | Freshwater sediment microbial communities from Prairie Pothole Lake near Jamestown, North Dakota, USA - PPLs Lake P7 Core (1) Depth... | ecosystem: Environmental > Aquatic > Freshwater >... | reverse complement strand
CATCTCGTCGCTGGACTCGGTGGTCAGGATCAGGATCGGCGTGCTCTTGAAGTTGGGGCTGCCGCGCAGCTGCTTGGTCAACCCGATGCCGTCCAGCCGCGGCATGTTCTGGTCGGTCAACACCAGGTCGAAGCGTCGGCGCTGCGCCTTGTCCCAGGCGTCCACGCCGTCCACCGCCTCGACCACGTCGAAACCGGCGTTGCGCAGCGTGAAGGACACCATCTGGCGCATGGAGGGCGAGTCGTCGACGGCAAGAATCGTGTGCATGGCAGTCTTTCGGTTCGTGTATCGCTTAAGTTGAGCCGCTAGAACAGTTCGATCGAGCCGGCGTCCATCTCGTCCTGCGTCACCGGGTTGGGGCGCAGCGCGGCCGGCTCGACCACGGCGTCGCCGTCGTCGTCGCCGAAGGCCACGACGGCCAACGTGTCGGCGCGGTGGCGCAGGCGCCGCCGCGTGTGGGTGATCAGCTGCGTGGCCATGTCTTCGAACTGCAGCGCGGTCACCGCCCGCGCCAGCGTCTGCGCCACCTGCTCGCGCCAGGCGCTGCCAGCCGCTTGGGCATCGCCCTCGGCGAGCAGCGCATTGGCGCCGTGGAAGCCCTGGCTCAGGTCGGCGCAGGCGCTGGCCAGCAGCGTCTGCAGCCGGTCCAGGTCGTTGCAAACCGTCAGCAGGTCGTCCTGCAGTTCGGCGGCCTGCTGCCAGGGCATCAGGCTGGGCGCGCCATCGTCGGGGAGGGGAGCGGGCAGTTCCATGGCTTCAGACCCGGCTGGTGGCCTGGCCGGCCGTGCTGCGCAGCCGCTCGATCAGCCGACCGGCAATGGCCTGCAGCGGCAGCACTTCGTGCGCGGCGCCGGCGGCGATGGCCTCGCGCGGCATGCCGAAGACCACGCAGCTGGCTTCGTCCTGGGCCACGTTCCAGCTGCCGGCCTCGCGCATCAGCCGCATCGCCTTGGCGCCGTCGCCGCCCATGCCGGTGAGCATCACGCCCAACGCATTCGGGCCGACCACGCGCGCCGCCGATTCGAACAGCACCTCCACCGAGGGCTTGTGGCGGTTGACCGGCTCGCCGTCGCGCACCCGGGCCACGTAGTTGGCGCCGGAACGCTCCACGCTCATGTGCAAGCCGCCCGGGGCGATGTAGGCATGGCCGGGCAGCACACGCTCGCCGTCGCTGGCTTCCTTGACGGCGATGCGGCACAGACCGTCCAGACGCGACGCGTAGCTGCGCGTGAAGCCCGGCGGCATGTGCTGCGTGATCATCACCGCCGGCGCATCGGCCGGCAGCTGCACCAGCACCTCCTTGGTGGCCTCGGTGCCGCCGGTGGACGCGCCGATGAAGACGATCTTCTCGGTCGACAGCCGGCCCAGCGGCGCGGCAGCGGGCCGCGCCGGAGCGTTCGTCGGTGCAGCGACGGCACGCTTCAGGTGGGCGCGCGCGGCGATGCGGATCTTGGCGGTGATGTCGTCGGCCAGCAGCGACAGGCCGTCGCTGACGCCGATCTTCGGCTTGGCGACGAAGTCCACCGCGCCCAGCTCCAACGCGCGCAGCGTGACCTCGGCGCCGCGCTCGGTCAGCGTGGACACCATCACCACCGGCATCGGCCGCAGCCGCATCAGCCGCGACAGGAATTCGATGCCGTCCATGCGCGGCATTTCCACGTCGAGCGTGATCACGTCCGGGTTCAGCTCGCGGATCATCTCGCGCGCCACCAGCGGGTCGGCGGCGGCGCCGACGCAGGTCATGTCGGCCTGCCGGTTGATGATCTCGCCCAGCAGGCTGCGCACCAGGGCCGAATCGTCCACCACCACCACCCGGATCTTGGGCAACATCGTCGTTTCCTCGTGTTCGCTTCAGTTCAGAACAGGTAGATCGAGCCGGCCGCTGCCGGTTTCGGCGCGACCACGCGCTCGCGCTCGACCAGCTCGGCGGCATGCGCCGACGCCAGCCGCTTGACCATGGCCTTGCCGCTGTGCGGCAGGAAACACACCTTGCGCGGATAGATGTCGAGCACGTCCTTGCTGACCACCGGGATGCGCTCGGTGCGCAGGTAGTCCAGCACGAAGCGCGTGTTGCGCTCGCCCACGTGCAGGCTGTCCATGCCGGCAATCACCTGACCGCCGCCAAAGACCTTGGCCTCCAGCGAGCCGCGCGTCGCGCCCAGCTTGAGCAGCTCGTTGATCAGCCGCTCCATTGCGAAGGCACCATAGCGGCCGTTGTCGCCGGCACCGTCGGGCAACATGAAGTGGTTCATGCCGCCGACACGGGCGACGCGGTCCCACAGGCAGCTGGCGATGCACGAGCCGAGCGTGGTCATGATCGGCAACTCCTCGCGCGAGACGAAGTACTCTCCCGGCAGGACCTTGACCGCCACGGCGCGCAGTTGGGTCTCGTACCAGAAGAACGCGGCCTCGCCGGGCTTGCGAGGCTGGGCCCGCAGCCGGCCCAGCCGGGCGGCCGAATCCACCGGCGCGGCGCCGGGCGCGGCCATGGCGCTGAGCTCAGCCATGCAGGGCAGTCTTAAGGTGCGAGATGTGCATCGGGTCTTGCGGGCGGCTCGGCTCGGAGCCAGCGGCCGGGACGGCTTGGGGGGATCCTGCAATCAGTATCGGCCGCCGATCGGCGGAACTAAATGCCGATATGAGGGGCAATCCGGGCCGGATGCCGGTGTCGCGCTCAACTTCCGCGACGGCCGTCCGATATGCCCGGTCAGTCCTGGACATAGGAAGTACCCGTGAGCGATCCCACCCAACTGAAGTTCCTGGTCGTCGATGACTTCTCCACCATGCGGCGCATCGTGCGCGGCCTGCTCAAGGAGATGGGCTGCAACGACGTCACCGAGGCCGAGGACGGCGCGGCGGCACTGCAGCTGCTGAAGGTGCAGCGCTTCGACTTCGTGGTCTCGGACATCAACATGCCCAACATGAACGGCTTCGAGCTGCTCAAGGCCATCAAGGCCGAGGAGACGCTGCGCCACCTGCCGGTGCTGATGGTCACCGCCGAGGCGCGCAAGGAGGACATCGTGCTGGCCGCGCAGAGCGGCGCCGCCGGCTATATCGTCAAACCCTTCAGCAAGGCGACGCTGGAGGAGAAGGTGCAGCGCATCCTGCAGAAGATGGCCGTCGCCGCATGAAGATGAACGACTTGCCTATGGCGCCGGCCGCTGCCGCGCCCGAGGTGTACCAGCAGCTCGGCCAGATCACGCGCCAGCTGCACGACACGCTGCAGCAGCTGGGCGTGATGCCCAAGCTGCAGCAGTCGGCCCAGAACCTGCCCGATGCGCGCAGCCGCCTGAGCTACATCGCACGCAAGACTGGCGAAGCCGCCGACCGCGTGCTCACGGCGGTGGAACAGGCCAAGTGCGAGCACCAGGCCATACAGGCGGCTTCGAAGCAGCTGGCGCAGCGCTGCGGCGCCGACCCGGCACGGTTGCTGCCGGCGCCCGAGGTGCTGGCAGCCGCCGCGGCCATCGAGGGCGCGGCCACGCGCATCGACCAGCAGCTGACCGACATCATGCTGGCGCAGGATTTTCACGACCTGACCGGCCAGGTGGTGGCCAAGGTGGTGTCGCTGGTCATCGACCTGGAAGACAGCCTGCTGAAGCTGCTGATGCAGGCGGCCGCCGCCGAACCCGCACCCGCGGCAGCGGCCACCCCAGGCCTCTTGAACGGCCCGGTGATCGCCGCAGTGGCAGGGGCCGAAGTGGTGAGCGACCAGGGCGAGGTCGACGAGTTGCTGGCCAGCCTCGGCTTCTGAGCCGCCCCGCGCCGACCGAAGCGCGCCTAAATCCGCCCCTGCCGCAGACCCGTCCCATGCACAAGACCATCCGCGTCGACCAGCTCCGGCTCGGCATGCACCTGCACAGCCTGTGCGGCGCCTGGCTGGAACACCCGTTCTGGAAGACGCGCTTCGTGCTGCAGGACCCGGCCGACCTGGACAAGCTGCGTGCCAGCGGCGTCAAGGAATGCGTGATCGACACGGCGCGCGGCCTCGATGTCGAGGCCGAGGCGGTGGTCCCGCCGCCGCCTCAGGCCTCGGCGCCACCACCGGCGCCGCGCGTGGCTCCTGTCAGGGCGGCGCCGAAGCGCACCAGCCTGGAAGAGGAAACGGCCATCGCCAGTCGGCTGTGTGCGCAGGCGCGGCACAGTGTCAGCTCGCTGTACGACGAGGTGCGCATGGGCCGCGCGCTGGACGTCGAGGGCTGCGTGCCGCTGGTCGAGGAGATCTCCAGCTCGATGCAGCGCAACGCCGCAGCGATGCTCGGCCTGGTGCGGCTGAAGACGCACGATGACTACACCTTCATGCATTCGGTGGCGGTGTGCACGCTGATGGTGGTGCTGTCGCGGCGCATGGGCCTGGACGAGACACAGGTGCGCGACGCTGGGCTGGCCGGCCTGTTGCACGACATGGGCAAGGCGAAGATTCCGCTGGAGGTGTTGAACAAGCCCGGCAAGCTGACGCCGGCCGAATACAACCTGGTCAAGGGCCATCCGCAACTGGGCCACGAGATGCTGCTGGAAAGTGGCACGGCCAGCCCGATGGCGCTGGACGTGTGCCTGCATCACCACGAGCGGCCCGACGGCCAGGGCTACCCTGAGGGTGTGAGTGGCAAGGCCTTCACGCTGCATGCGCGCATGGGCGCGGTATGCGATGTCTACGACGCCATCACCTCGAACCGCCCGTACAAGGAAGGCTGGCTGCCGGCAGATTCGATCGCCAAGATGGCCGAATGGACGCGGGCCGGCAAGTTCGACGCGGCCGTGTTCCGTGCCTTCATCGACTGTGTCGGCATCTACCCGGTGGGCTCGCTGGTGCGGCTGGGCTCGGAGCGGCTGGCGGTGGTGGTCGAGCACAACCCCGACGCGCCGGTGACGCCACGCGTCAAGGTGTTCTTCTCGCTGCGCTCGCAGCTGACACTGCCGATCGAGACCTTGGACCTCAGCCAACCCGGCTGCCGCGACCGCATCGTCGGCCGCGAGTCGAACGCTCAGTGGCGCTTCCCCTTTCTCGACAGCCTGGCAACGCCGGCGGCCGACGGCGCGCCTGTGCGCCGCAGCAGCAAGGAGACCGTGTGATGCGCGAATGGTTGAAGCGGATCGACCACCATGTGCCGCTGCGCTATGCGCTGTGGCTGCTGTGCGGTGCCGGCGCGCTGCTGTCCGGCCTGTCCTGGGTGTTCCTCGGCCAGGGCGCCGTGCCGCTGGCGCTGTTCGGCGCGCTCAGCCTGCTCGGGCTGCGCGACCGGTTGCAGACGCGCCGCTCGGTGCTGCGCAACTACCCGGTAGCCGGCCACCTGCGCTACCTGCTGGAGTACATCCGGCCGGAGATCCGCCAGTACTTCATCGAGCCCGACAACGAGGCCGCGCCCTTTTCGCGCCAGCAGCGCTCCTTGGTCTACCAGCGCGCCAAGGGCGACCCGGACAAGCGGCCCTTCGGCACGCAGCTGGATGTGCATGCGCACGGCTACGAGTGGATCAACCATTCGATGGCGCCGACCCGGCTGCCGACGCACGACTTCCGCGTGACCATCGGCGCCGACCGGGCCAAGCCCTATTCGGCCAGCATCTTCAACATCTCGGCAATGAGCTTCGGTGCGCTCAGTGCCAACGCCATCCTGGCGCTGAACGGCGGCGCGGCGCGCGGCCACTTCGCGCATGACACCGGCGAAGGCTCGATCAGCCAGCACCACCGGGTGCACGGCGGCGACCTGATCTGGGAGATCGGCTCCGGCTACTTCGGCTGTCGCCACCACGACGGGCGCTTCAACCCCGAAGCCTTCGCCGCCGCGGCGCGCGACACGCAGGTGAAGATGATCGAGCTGAAGCTCAGCCAGGGCGCCAAGCCGGGCCATGGCGGCGTGCTGCCAGGGCCGAAGGTGACGATCGAGATCGCGCAGGCGCGCGACGTGCCGCCCGGTGAGGACTGCGTCAGCCCGGCCAGCCACAGCGCGTTTTCCACTCCGGTGCAGATGCTGCAGTTCATCGACCAACTGCGTGAGCTGTCCGGCGGAAAGCCCACCGGCTTCAAGCTGTGCATCGGCCACCCGTGGGAATGGTTTGCCATCTGCAAGGCCATGCTGCACACCGGCATCGTGCCGGATTTCATCGTCGTCGACGGTGCCGAGGGCGGCACCGGCGCGGCGCCGCTGGAGTTCACCGACCATGTGGGCGCGCCGCTGCAGGAAGGCCTGCTGCTGGTGCACAACACGCTGCTTGGGCTGAACCTGCGCTCGAAGATCAAGATCGGCTGCGCCGGCAAAGTCATCGGTGCCTTCGACATCGCCCGCGCCATGGCGCTGGGTGCCGACTGGTGCAATGCGGCGCGCGGCTTCATGTTCGCGCTGGGCTGCCTGCAGGCGCAGGCCTGCCACACGGGGGCCTGCCCCACGGGCGTGGCCACGCAGGACAAGCGCCGGCAGCAGGCGCTGGTGGTGCCGGACAAGATGGAGCGCGTCTACCGCTACCACCAGAACACCCTGGAGGCGCTGAAGGAACTGGTGCAGGCCGCCGGGCTGAACCACCCGAACCAGATCAACGCCTTCCACATCGTGCGTCGCGCCGCCGACCACGAGGTGCGGTTGCTGGCGAATGTGCTGCCCTTCGTGCAGCCGGGTGCGCTGCTGGCCGCGGCACGCGGCCAAGGCGAGTGGCCGCACAACGTCTACCGCCACTATTGGCCGCTGGCCAGCGCGCACAGCTTCGCGCCGGTGCAGGCGATGGCGCTGCCGACGCAGGCGGAGGAAGCGGAGTCGGCCTGGGGCCTGTTGAGCTGAAGGCTCAGGCGCTGGGAGGCGCTGTGTCGATGAAGCTCTGACGCAGGGCCAGCTTGTCGGCCAGGCGCGCCAGGTTGGCATGCCGCTCGCGCCAGGCAATGGCCGGGAAGCGGAAGTCCAGATAGCCGAGCGCGCAGCCGACGGCAATGTCGGCCAGCGTGAACTGGTTGCCCATGCACCAGGGCTTCTCGCCCAGGCCCTTGCTCATGGCCGCGAGCGCGGCCTGCACACGGCTCATCTGCCGGTCGATCCAGGCCTGAGAACGTTGCGCTTCGCTGCGGCCAGTCCAGACCTGCTCCATGCGCGCCAGGAGGGCCGCGTCGAGAATGCCGTCGGCCAGCGCCTCCCAGGTGCGCACCTCGACGCGCTCGCGCCCTGACGGCGGGATCAGCTTGCCCACCGGCGACAGCGTGTCCAGGTACTCGACGATGACGCGCGAATCGAACACCGCCTCGCCGCCTTCCATCACTAGGCAGGGCACCTTGCCCAGCGGGTTGGACTTGAGCACCTCGTCCGTGGCCCACACGTCTTCCAGCGCGAGCTGGAAGTCGAGCTTCTTCTCGGCCATCACGATGCGAACCTTGCGCACGTAGGGGCTGGTGAGCGATCCGATGAGTTTCATGTGCGCGTCGAGTCCGGGTTGCGAACGATTCTAGCGAAGCAAGTCTTTGGCCAAGGCCCGCAGTTGCGGGGTGCGGCCGCAGCGCTCAGGCGTGCGGCGCTGCTGTCCAGTCCACGCCGGCCGGCCGGTTGGGCAGGTCCAGTGTCATTGAAACAGCAGGAGAGCGGGCAATCACTTTTCCGGTGTGCATGACCCAAAGTCGGTGGGCACGCAGGCGGATCGCCTCGATCGGCGAGCGTGCCTGCAACAGCACACAGTCGGCCCTGTGACCGACGGCGATGCCGTAGCCGGACAGCCCGAGCACGCGCGCGTTGTTCACCGTCACTGCGTCGAAGCACGCACGCATGCCGTCCAGCGAAGTCATCTGCGCCACGTGCAGGCCCATCTGCGCGACTTCGAGCATGTCGCCCGAGCCCATCGGGTACCACGGGTCCATCACGCAGTCGTGGCCGAAGCCGACGTTGATGCCGGCGGTCATCAGTTCGGGCACGCGCGTCATGCCGCGGCGCTTGGGGTAACTGTCGTGCCGGCCCTGCAGCGTGATGTTGATCAGCGGGTTGGCCACCGCATGCAGGGACGCCTCACGCATCAGCGGGATCAGCTTGGACACGTAGTAGTTGTCCATCGAATGCATCGACGTCAGGTGCGAGCCGGTCACGCGGCCCTGCAGCCCCAGGCGCTGGGTGTGGAATGCCAGCGTCTCGACATGGCGGCTCAGCGGGTCGTCGCTTTCGTCGCAGTGCATGTCCACGCGCAGGCCGCGTTCGGCCGCCAGCTCGCAGAGGATCTTCACGCTCTCGGCGCCGTCGGCCATGGTGCGTTCGAAGTGCGGAATGCCGCCGACCACGTCGACGCCCAGGTCCAGCGCCCGCTTCAGGTTGGCCAGCGCACCGGGCGCGCGCAGCACGCCGTCCTGCGGGAAGGCCACCAGTTGCAGGTCGAGGTAGGGCTTGACTCGTTCGCGCACGTGCAGCAGCGCTTCCACCGCCAGCAGCCGCTCGTCGCAGACGTCGACATGCGAGCGGATCGCCAGCAGGCCCTTGGCCACGGCCCAGTCGCAGTATTGCAGCGCACGCTCGACCAGCGCCTCCTGGGTCAGATGGGGCTTCAGCTCGCCCCACAGCGCGATGCCTTCGAGCAGCGTGCCCGAGACGTTCAGGCGCGGCAACCCCAAGCTGAGCGTTGCGTCCATGTGGAAATGAGCGTCGACGAAGGGCGGGCTGAGCAGCCAGCCTTCGGCGTCGATCACTTCGGCACCTTCGGGTGTGGGCAGGTCGGGGCCGATGGCCGCGAAGCGGCCGTCGTCGACCAGCAGTTTCTGGCCGCTGCGGCCGTCGGTCAGTGTGGCATTGGTGATCAGCAGCATGGGCAGAACTCCGCGAACTCAGCGCTCGCCTTTGCGGTAGGGCTTCATCAGCGCCTGCGGGTAGGCCGCGCGCCGCGCCACCAGCACCAGCGCGGCGATGCTGAACACATAGGGCAGCATCAGGTACACCTGATAGGGCACCGACACGCCGAACAGCCCACTGCCCGATTGCTGCAGGCGCAGCTGCAGCGCATCGAACAGCGCGAACAGCACGGCGCCCAGCAATGCCTTGCCGGGCCGCCACGACGCAAACACCACCAGCGCCACGCACACCCAGCCGCGGCCGTTGACCATGTTGAAGTAGAAGGCGTTGAAGGCCGCCAGCGTCAGGAAGGCGCCGGCCACGCCCATCAGTGCCGAGCCTGCCGTGATGGCCGCATAGCGCACGGCGGCCACGCTCAGGCCCTGGCCTTCGGCGGCGGCCGGGTTCTCGCCGACCATGCGCAGCGCCAGCCCGGCTGGCGTGCGGTAGAGGAACCAGCCGATGGCCGGCACCAGCAACAGCGCCAGCAGCGTCAGCGGCGTCTGCGCGTTCAGCAACGGAATTGGCAGCCAGGCCATCTCGGCAAAGGGCTGGATGGTCGGCGGGCTGTCCACCTTGGGAAAGCTGACGCGATAGGCGTAGCTGGCCAGGCTGGTGGCAAACAGCGTGAGCCCCAGACCCGAGACATGCTGCGATAGCGACAGCGTCACCGTCAGCAGCGCGTGCAGCAGCCCGAAGGCCGCGCCGACCAGCGCCGCCACCGCCACCCCGGTCCACAGCCCCAGGCCGTTGTAGACCGCTAGCCAGCCGGTGAAGGCGCCCGCCACCATGATGCCTTCGATGCCCAGGTTCAGCACTCCGGCGCGCTCGCACAGCAGCACGCCCAGCGTGCCCAGGATCAGCGGCGTGGCGATGCGCAATACCGCCACCCAGAAGGGCAGGCTGAACAGCAGTTCGAAGGTCTCAGCCAGCATGGGCCACCCGCTTGCCCAAGACGATGCGGTACTGCGCCGCCATCGACGCCACCAGCATCGCCAGCAGCGACACCGACACGATGACGTCGGCGATGTAGGTGGGCACGTTGACGGCGCGGCTCATGCTGTCGGCGCCGACCAGGACGCCGGCCACGAACACCGCCGCGGCCACCACGCCCAGCGGGTTCAGCGCTGCGAGCATGGCGATGACGATGCCGCTGTAGCCGTAGCCCGGCGACATGTCCAGCGTGACATAGCTGGTGCGCCCCGCCACCTCGATGGCGCCGGCCAGCCCGGCCAGCGCGCCCGACAGCAGCGCCACCTTGACCGTGACCCAGCCCACCGGCATGCCCGCAAAGGCCGCGGCGCGCGCATTGGCACCGACGGCGCGGATCTGGAAGCCCAGCGTGCCGTACTTCATCAGCGCCCACAGCACGGCCGCCAGCGCCACGGCCCACAGCAGCCCCGTGTGCACGCGCGTGCGCTCTATCAGCTTGTCCAGCTGCAGGGCATCCTGCAGCACCACGCTCTGCGGCCAGCCCATCGCGGTCGGGTCCTTCATCGCGCCGTCGAGCATCATCGACACGAACAGCAGCACGATGAAGTTGAGCAGCAGCGTGGTCACCACCTCGTCCACGCCCAGGCGGTTCTTCAGCAGCGCCGGTCCCAGCAGCAGCAGCGCACCGGCCAGCGCCGCCGCGGCCATCATCGCCGGGAACAGCAGCGCCGGGTGCAGCGCGAAGCCTTCGCCGCCATGCAGCCCGCCGATGGCCACCGCGGCCAGCGCGCCGGCATAGAGCTGGCCCTCGGCGCCGATGTTGAACAGCCGTGCGCGGAAGGCCACCGCGGCCGACAAGCCCGTCAGGATCAGCGGTGTGGCGCGGGTCAGCGTCTCGCTCCAGGCGAAGGTGGAACCGAAGCCGCCTTCGAGCAACAGCGCGTAGGCCTGGCCCACCGGCGCGCCGGCCCAGGCGACGAGCAGCGAGCTGACCCCTAGCGTGAAGGCGATGGCCAGCAGCGGCGCGGCCAGCTGCATGCGCCGCGACGGCACGGCGCGCTTTTCAATGCGCATGCTCGTGCTCCGACCCCGCCATCGCCAGGCCGATGTCGGCCAGCGTCCAGTCACCCGCCGGCCGCGCCGCGCTGAGCCGGCCCTGATGCAGCACCGCGATGCGGTCGGCGAGGGCGAAGATCTCGTCCAGGTCCTCGCTGATCAGCAGCATCGCCGCACCGCGCGCGATGGCGTCGAGCAGCTGCTGGTGCACATAGGCCACTGCGCCGATGTCCAGGCCCCAGGTGGGTTGGTCGGCAACGATCAGCGTCGGCGGCTGGTCGCTGCCGGGGTCACCGACGAGCGCACGCCCCAGGATCAGCTTTTGCATGTTGCCGCCGGACAGCGCTCGCGTCGGCGTGTCCAGCCCCATCGATTCGGTCCCGCGCACGTCGAAGCGCTCGATCAGCTGCTTCGCATGCACCTGCGCCGCCGCGCGCTTGACGATGCCGGCGCGCGCGAAGGCAGGACTCGACACACGTTCCAGCACCGCGTTCTCCCACACCGGCAGGTCGCCGACCATGCCCACCGCATGCCGGTCTTCGGGGATGCGGGCCACGCCGGCGCGCACCCAGTCAGCCGCGCGGGCCGGCATGGCGCGGCCCTGCAGCTCCAGGCGGCCGGAGCTCAGTGCCTGCAGACCGAACAGCAGTTCGGCCAATGCCTGCTGGCCGTTGCCGGCCACACCGGCGATGGCCACGATCTCGCCGGCACGCAGCTCCAGGTTGACGCCGTCGAGCAGCTTGCGGCCGTCGGCCGAGCGCAGCGTGGCGTCCTTCAGGCTGCACACGGTGGCGCCGGGTTCGCGCGGCCGGCGCGTGGGCATCTGCACCTGGCGCCCGACCATGGTCTCGGCCAGCAGCGCCTTGTCGGCGCCCTGCGCTGGCAGCACCGCGATCAGCTTGCCGGCGCGCAGGATGGCGATGCGCTGCGACACGCGCAGCACCTCGTCGAGCTTGTGGCTGATGAAGATCACCGACAAGCCTTGTTCGATCAGTTGGCGCAGCGTGCCGAACAGCGATTCGACTTCGGTGGGCGTCAGCACCGCGGTGGGCTCGTCCAGGATCAGGATGCGCGCACCGCGTACCAGGGCCTTGAGGATCTCGACGCGCTGGCGTTCGCCCACCGACAGGTCGGCGATGCGCGCGTCCGGGTCCACGCCCAGGCCGAAGCGCTGGCCTGTTGCCACCAGCTTGTCGCGCGCAGCGGCGCGGCGCGAGACCGGCCACCACAGCGGCTCGGTGCCGAGCATCACGTTGTCGAGCACGGACAGGTTGTCGGCCAGCGTGAAGTGCTGGTGCACCATGCCGATGCCGGCCGCCAGCGCGGCCTTCGGCTGGCCCGGCGGCAGCCGCTGGCCTAAGACCTCGATGGTCCCTTCGTCGGCGACATAGTGGCCGAACAGGATCGACACCAGCGTGCTCTTGCCCGCGCCGTTCTCGCCGAGCAGTGCCAGCACCTCGCCGCGGCCCAGGTCGAGCGAGATGGCGTGATTGGCCACCAGGCTGCCGAAGCGCTTGGTGATGCCGCGCAGGCGCAGCACGGTGTCGGGGGTCATCGCTCGCAAAGAAAAATGCCCGGCACGCGGTGGTGGCCGGGCATGGATGCGACCTGGCCCTACTTGGCCGTCGGCTTGGGCTGGTTGTCGTTGACCGCCACCTTGAAGCTGCCGTCGAGGATGGCCTTTTCCTTGGCCTTGACCTTGGCGATCAGCTCGGCCGGGATCTTCTTCTCGAAGGTGCCCAGAGGCGCGAGTTCGCTGCCGCTGTACTGCATCATCGAATACTTGCCCAGGTCCTCAGCCTTGAACTTGCCTTCCTTCACCATCTTCAGCGCCACGCCGATGGTCGGCTCCATGTTCCACAGCGCCGAGGCGACCACGGTGTCGGGGTACTTGTCCTGGGTGTTGATGACGTTGCCGATGGCCAGCTTGCCCTTCTCCTTGGCCGCGTCGCTGACGCCGAAGCGCTCGGCGTACATCACGTCGGCGCCCTTGTCGATCATGGCGAAGGCGGCTTCCTTGGCCTTCGGCGGGTCGAACCAGCTGTTGATGAAGGTGACCATGAACTCGGCCTTCGGGTTGGTCTCCTTCGCGCCGGCCATGAAGGCGTTCATCAGGCGGTTGACTTCGGGGATCGGGAAGCCGCCGACCATGCCGATCTTGTTGCTCTTGGTCATGCCGCCGGCGATCATGCCGGTCAGGTAGGCCGGCTCCTGGATGTAGTTGTCGAAGACGGCGAAGTTCGGCTCCTGCGGCTTGCCCGAGCTGCCCATGACGAAGGACACCTTGGGGTAGTCCTTGGCCACCTTTCTCGCTGCCGCCTCGACGGCGAAGGATTCGCCGACGATCAGCTGGTGGCCCTTCTCGGCATAACCGCGCATCACGCGCTCGTAGTCGGCGTTGGCCACGTTCTCGGAGAACACGTATTCGATCTCGCCACGCGCGGCGGCCGCCTTCAGCGCCTTGTCGATGCGGCTCACCCACTGCTGCTCCACAGGCACGGTGTAGATGGCGGCGACCTTGATCTTGTTCTGCGCCCAGGCGGGCAGGCTCAAGACGGCCACCGCGGTGGCAGCGGCGCACAGGGTCAGGCGGCGGGACAGGCTCATGGAATCTCCTCGTTGGGGTGGGTTGTTCGCTAGCAATTAAGAGGCCACGCCGGCGCGTTCCAGCATCGCGTGCAGCAGCACGTTGCAGCCGGCGCTGATGTGCTCGGGCTTCGCGTCCTCGATCTCGTTGTGGCTGATGCCGTCCTTGCAGGGGATGAAGATCATGCCCGCCGGCGCCAGCCGCGCCATGTAGACGGCGTCGTGCCCGGCGCCACTGACGGCCGGCATGTTGCTGTAGCCCAGCTTCGTCGCCGCGCGCTGCACCGCGTCGATGCAGTCCTTGTGGAACGGCTGCGCCGGGTAGGCCGACACCTGCTCGATGGTGATCGGCAGGCCGGTCTCGGCGCTCAGCTTCGCCGCCACGGCGCGGATGTCGGCATCCATCGCGTCGCACAGCGCATCGCTGGCGTTGCGCAGGTCGATGCTGAACTTGACGCGCCCGGGGATGACGTTGCGGCTGTTGGGGAACACATTGACCATGCCCACCGTGCCGCGGCCGTGCGGCGGGTGGCGGTGGGCGCAGGCCACGACCTCCTGCATCAGCGCCGCCGCCACCTGCAGCGCATCCTTGCGCAGCGCCATCGGCGTCGGGCCGGCGTGGGCCTCCATGCCGGTGACCACGCAGTCATACCAGCGGATGCCGAGCACGCCGGTGACCACGCCGATGGTCTTGTCGTTGTCCTCCAGCACCGGGCCCTGCTCGATGTGCGTCTCGAAGTAGCTGCCGATCGGGTGCGCGCCGGGCTCCTCGTCGCCGATGTAGCCGATGCGCTGCAACTCGTCCTTGACCGACTTGCCTTCGCTGTCCTTGGCGGCATAGGCATGTTCCAGCGTGAAGGCCTTGGCGAAGACGCCCGAGCCCATCATCACCGGCACGAAGCGTGAGCCTTCCTCGTTGGTCCACCAGGCCACCTCGATCGGCGCTTCGGTCTGGATGCCGTGGTCGTTGAGCGTGCGCACCACTTCCAGTCCGGCGAGCACGCCATAGTTGCCGTCGAACTTGCCGCCGGTGGGCTGCGTGTCGATGTGGCTGCCGGTCATGACAGGCGGAAGGCTGTTGTTGCGCCCTGGGCGGCGTAGGAAACCGTTGCCGATCTTGTCGATGGTGATCGTCATGCCGGCCTCGCGCGCCCAGCGGCTCACCAGGTCGCGGCCCTGCTTGTCTAGGTCGGTCAGCGTCAGGCGGCAAACGCCGCCCTTGGCCGTGGCGCCGATCTGCGCCAGCTCCATCAGCGACGCCCAGAGACGATCACCGTTGATGCGCAGTTCGTCGACGCGGGGTGTGGCCTTCATGTCCATGTCGCTCTCCTTCGGGGCTGCCTGGGGCGCGCCGCCTTAGCTGGCTTGCTTGACGCCAACGCGGCTGGCGTAGTCGGTGTTGCGCATCTCAGCGTAGTCTTCGGTGCTGAAGCCATCGTGGTCGTGCATGCGCATCATCATCTCTTCCTGGATCTCGGGGAAAAGGCTCATCGGGTACAGCCTGACGCTGTCGGTGCGCGGCGTGGCCACCCAGCCGCGGGTGGCGTTGGCCGGCAGGGACACGCAGGCCTCGATGAATACGCAGTACTCGCCTGCGTGGAAGGTGTCGCGCACGGTATGGAACTCGCTGATCTCGACACCGTCGATGACCAGCACCTCGTAGTCGTCGACCTGCTTGACGGCGTCGATCTTGCGGACGGTGACGAGTTTTTTCATGGCAGGTTCATCCTGGTGTCAACGCGCCACGGCGCTCGGTGTCAAGGTCTGTGAACGCCGCTTGACGGCCTCGAAATTGGCGCCGAAGGGCTCACGCTTCAGGTAGCGCCCGGACCCACGGGTGGTGCGCAGATCGCCCTTCGCGTAGACCAGATTGCCCTGGCTGACCGTCGCCGCCGCGATGCCCTGCACCGTGCGGCCTTCGAAGATGTTGTAGTCGACCTTGCTCTTCTGCGTCTTCACCGACAGCGTCTTGTGGGCCGACGGGTCCCACACCACCAGGTCGGCATCGGCCCCCGGCGCGACCAGGCCCTTGCGCGGGTACAGGTTGAAGATGCGCGCCGCATTGGCCGAGGTGATGGCGACGAACTCGTTCGGCGTCAGCCG
>Ga0209391_10000828_pt1 | contig 15465 bp, 16 predicted proteins | sample PPLLak3March2015_FD_187246 | JGI IMG/M metagenome (GOLD analysis project Ga0209391, IMG submission 187246) | Freshwater sediment microbial communities from Prairie Pothole Lake near Jamestown, North Dakota, USA - PPLs Lake P7 Core (1) Depth... | ecosystem: Environmental > Aquatic > Freshwater >... | reverse complement strand
GGCATCGGCGTGCCGACGGCCGATCACCCCTCGCCGCTGATCGCGCCGCAGGCGACACTGATGGCCTCGGTCGCGAAGGGCATGTTCGGCGGCTACCTGCCGTGGGGAATGATCTCGATCGGCGCCGCCATCGGCGCCGCGGTGATCGCCTGGGACCTGTGGCTGAAGAAGCGCGGCTCGGAGTTCCGCGCCCCGGTGCTCGCGGTGGCGGTCGGAATCTACCTGCCGCTCGAGCTCGCGGTGCCGATCTTCCTCGGCGGCCTGCTCGCCTGGCTGGTCGAGAAGAAGCTCGGCGTGCACGGCGAGACGCCCGATGCCGAGCGCGCGAAGCGCAACGGCATGCTGTTCGCGGCCGGCCTCATCACCGGCGAGGCGCTGATGGGCATCTTCATCGCCATCCCGATCGTGACCTCGGGCCGTGCGGATGTGATCGCGCTGCCGGCCGGGCTGCAGTTCGGCGGCTGGCTCGGCCTCGTGGTCGTGGGCTGGCTGGCGCTGATGCTGTACCGGACGGGCACGCGGCGCACCTGACCCGCGTTTCCGGAACCGGACACGGCGATCGCAAGAATCACCCCGTCCGGGCGACGGCTCGACAGCCGCCGCCCGGACCGATTCAAGGTGATGCGCGAGCTCAGCGACCCGAAGCGGCCACGGTTCGCGCCGGCCGACGCGCCACGGCGACGCCACCCAGCAGCAGACCGGCCAGCATCAACGACAGCGTGCCCGGCTCGGGCACTGCCACCGCCTCGACCCGCGCATCGCCGACGTCCACGCCGATCAGTCCCAGGTTCCCCAGCACGCCGGCGAGTTCCGACGACACCAGCAGGTTGGCCGCGACCATCAGCATGTCAGTGGTAGCGGTCAAGGCCGAGGGGATGCCGATGTCGAACAGGGGCACGCCCGCGAACGTAACGTTGTCCGCGACGAAAAAGCCGCTGGTCGCAGCGCCGACACGGCCCGCGTCGAAGCCGATCGTGAAATTGCCGACCTCGAGCGCACCGTCGTTGAACAGCACCGTACCGGTGTGCTCGATCGTGCCCGAGAAGGGCGCGAGCGTGCCCGCGGTGTAGCTGAAGGTGGTCGGGAGCGCAGGCGCCGCAGCGTCTCGCCCGTTGATCGAAAAGGCCACCGAGTTCGGGCCGAGGTTGCCCGGGACGATCACCGGTCCGCCGACGCCGGAGAGCGACAGCCCGACGGTCGCCAGCAGGGGAGTGTCGAGCAGAACACTGGTCTGGCCGCTCGACACGCTGACGGCGTTGGCCTGGCTGGAAACGGCGAGGGTTGCGGCAAGCAGCAGGGGCTTCAGGAAACGCATGGTCATCCTCCTGTCGTATTGATCGTTGTGTGGTTCATGCGACGCCCGTCCGCAGGTGCACCGGCGGACGGGACACGGCATCCTTCCAGCTGCCGTGGTTGCGCCTCAATTCGTTCGCCCCCGGCTGGAGCCTGGTTTCGGTGACAAGCCACAAACCCCTGTACAGCGACCTGCCGGCGGGGGATCCGCGGACCAGGCTCAAGGTGATCGCGGCCTTCGCGACCATCTACCTCGTCTGGGGCTCGACGTTCCTCGCCATCCGCATCGGCGTGCGGCAGCTGCCGCCGTTCCTGTTCGGGGGGTTCCGGTTCCTGCTCGCCGGGACGCTGCTCGCCGCGGTCGCTGTCGCTCTGCGCGAGCGATTCCCCCGCAGCGGGCGCGAGTGGCGGCTGATGCTGCTGTTCTCGCTGCTGATGATCACGTTCAGCAACGGCATCAGCACCGTCGCGCTGCAGTACGTGCCGTCGAACCAGGGGGCGCTGCTGGCGGCGAGTTCGGCGTTGTGGATCGCCGCGCTCGGCGCCCTGGGCCCCAAGGGGCACGCGCTCACCGTACGCGGCTCGCTCGGGCTGCTGTGCGGATTCGTCGGCGTGGGACTGATCGTCTGGCCGCGCGAAGCGATGGCGGCGGGACAGGTCGGGTGGCAAGCGCTCATCCTCATCGGCAGCCTGTCCTGGGCGGTCGGCACCATCCTGTACCGCGACGCCTCGCTCGCCGTCGGCCCGGTGGCGTTCAACGCGGTGATGATGTTGTTCGGCGGCAGCTGGCTGGTGCTGGCCGGGCTCGCCACGGGCGAGCTGCCGCGCTGGGAATGGCGCGCCGGCGGCCTCCTCGCGATGCTCTACCTCGCGGTGTTCGGCTCTGCGCTCGCCTACACGGCGTACTCGTGGCTGCTAAAGCGCGTGCCGGCCGACCGGGTCGCGACGTTCGCGTACGTGAACCCGGCGGTCGCGACCGTGCTCGGGTGGGCGATCCTGGGCGAATCACTCGGCTCCACGCAGATCGCGGGGATGGTGATCGTGCTGCTCGGCGTGGCGCTGGTCACGCTGCCGAGCCGACTGGCCTGAGACGGCGGACAACCACCGACCCGCCCTTGCAGCCGGGGCGGGTGGATGCCTGCCACGTCAGCGCCGCGACTTGAAGATTTCCACGCGGCCGTTCGAGCCGATCACGCTCGAGGCGGCCCAGGACACGAGACTCACGATCAACGCGGTACCGACGGCGGTCCAGAACCCGGCGATCTGGAAGCCCGGCACGAGCCACGCCACGAGCGCGACCATGCCGGCGTTCAGCACCAGCAGGAACAGTCCGAGCGTGACGATCGTGATCGGCAGCGTGAGGATGAAGGCGAGCGGCCGCACGAACGCGTTGACGATGCCGAGCAGGATCGCCGCCAGGATGAGCTTGGCCGTCGAGTCGAAGCTCAACCCCGACAGCAGCTCGCTCGCGACCCACAGGCCGAGTGCGGTGATCGCGGCACGCAGCAGGAATCCAACCATGACTCGCACTCCCCGGGGCCGGACCGGCCGTTGACGTGGCGCGGATGGTAAAGGAATCTGCCCGCCCCACCAATTCGCCCGAGGTCGCCGCATGGAATACGTCGCGCTGGTCATCCTGCTCGCGCTCGTCGAGTACGCCGCCTTCGGCGGGCTCGTCGGCTGGGCCCGCGGCAAGTACCGCGTCGATGCCCCCGCGGTGAGCGGCCACCCGGTTTTCGAGCGCTATTTCCGCGTTCACCAGAACACGCTCGAGCAGCTCGTGATGTTCGTGCCCGCGATCTGGCTGTTCGGCACCTACGTGGATGCGACCTGGGCGGCCCTGCTCGGGCTGGTGTTCGTCGTCGCCCGGGTGCTGTACCTGCTCGGCTACGTGAAGGATCCCGCAAAACGCGAGATCGGCTTCGCGCTCAGCTCGCTCTCGGTGGTGGTGCTGCTGCTCGGCGCGTTGTGGGGTGTGGGGCGGCAGGTCCTCTGACGCTTCGGCCCACGCGCTACGGCAGCTGCAGCCGATCCTGCACGGCGCGTCGCGCCTCGGGTCCTTCGAGCAGCTCGATGAGCGCGAGGCCGAAGGGAACTGCCGTTCCCGGGCCGCGCGAGGTGGCGACCTTGCCATCCACGACCACCGGGTCCTCGCTGAGGCGGATGCCGGGCGCCGACCCAGGTGTCAGGAAGCCCGGGAAGCTCGTCGCCTCGCGGCCCTCCAGCAGCCCGGCGTGTGCCAGCACGGAGGGCGCCGCGCAGATAGCCGCGGTGTAGCGGCCCGACTCCGCGAACTGCCGAAGCAGACGGATGACGCGCGGGTCGGATTTCAGGTGCGTGGTGCCCGGCATGCCCCCGGGCAGAACGATCATGTCGTAGTCACCGGCGTTCACCTCATCGAGCCCGGCGTCGGCCACGACCGTGATGTCGTGCGAGCCGGTCACCTCGCGGCCAGCCAGCGAGGCCGTGCAGACCTCGATGCCGGCACGACGCAGCAGGTCCACGACGGTGACGGCCTCGATTTCCTCGAAACCCTCGGCCAGCGGCACCAGCACCCTGGTCATGGCGTATTCCTCACGGCCGCGACGGCCGCATCGTCAGTGGCCGCCGGCGAGCGCGACCTGCGTGCCGAGACTGCGATCGCGCAGGTACTGCAGCGCCGCCTGCACCGCGGGATCGCCCGCCGGCTCCCCCGCGGCAACGGCCCCCGGACGCAGTGCCTCGGCGAGCAGCACGTCGGGCTCGAGGCCGCGTTCGTGGATGGAGACCCCCGACGGCGTGAAATACTCCGAGGTCGTGAGCTTGAGCGCCTGGCCGTCGCGCAGGGGGATCACGGTCTGCACCGAGCCCTTGCCGAAGGTGCGCTCGCCCATCAGGGTCGCCCGGCCGTGGTCGCGCAGCGCCCCGGCGACGATCTCGGCGCCCGAGGCCGATCCGCGGTCCACCAGCACGACCAGGGGCGCGGCGCGCAGCAGGTCGCCGTCGGTGGCGTTCAGCTCGAAGCGCGCGCCATCGGCCCGGCCCTCCGCGCGCACGATCAGCCCGGCCTCGAGGAAGTTGTCGGCGACTCCGACCGCGGATTCCAGCACGCCGCCGGGATTGCCGCGCAGGTCCAGCACCAGCCCCTGGAGCGGACCGGCGGCCTGCAGCTCGGACAGCTCCCGGCGCAGGTCGCGCGGGGTGGCGTCGTTGAAGTGAGTGATCCGGACGTAGCCGTGCACGCCGCCCGGCAGCGGTGCCGCACGAACCGTGCGCACATGCACCTCCGAGCGCTCGAGCCCGAACTGCAGGGGCTCGGGCTCACCTTCGCGGCCGATCGCGAGCCGCACGGTCGAGCCGGCGTAGCCGCGCATGCGCTCGATGGATTCGTCGAGCGCGCCGGGCACCACGGCCTCGCCGTCGATCGCGAGCAGCACGTCACCCGCGCGAACCCCGGCCCGCTCGGCCGGCGAGCCCGCGAGCGGCGCCACGACCATGACGCGCCCGTCGCGCTCGGCGACCTCGAGGCCCACGCCGGAGTAATGCCCCGCCGTAGTGACCTGCATCGCCTCGTACTCGGCGGCATCGAGAAACTCGGAATGGGGGTCGAGGCTCGCGACGATGCCGTCCAGGGCGGCTCGGTCGAGCTGCCCGGGGGCGACGCCGACGACGTAATCGCGGCGGACCCGCTCGCTCACTTCCTCGAGCAGGGACGGGGTGGCGGCGACGGCCGGCCCGGGCGGCGGCGGTGACTCACGCTCCGCGGGGACGCCGCGCACCAGCATCAAGCCGGCGCCGAGCAGGGCACCGGCGGCAGCAGCGGCCAGGGTGTGGAAGGCCTTGGGCACGGGGGCCTCGACGGAGCGGACGGGCTCAGATAGTAGCGCCGCGCACGACCTGGATCACCTGATCCAGTGGGGCGGGCCGGCCGATCGCGAAGCCCTGCCCGTATTCGACCCCGAGGCCTCGGATGATGGAGCGGATCTCCTCGCTCTCGACGCATTCGGCCACCGTCTTGAGGCCCATCGCCCCGGCCAGGCGCACGATGGCGCTCAGCATCGCCTGCGAGCGCTCGTCGCCCACGACATCCCGCACCAGGCTGCCGTCGATCTTGAGGAAAGTGACCGGGAGCGCCTTCAGGTAGCCGAGCGAGCTCAACCCGCGACCGAAATCGTCCAGCGCGACGTCGCAGCCGAGGTCCCGGAGGCGGCGCATCAGTGCTTCGGCGCGGACGATGTTGGCGACGGCCGCGGTCTCGGTGAGCTCGAAGGCGAGCAGCTTGGGTGGCAGGCCGCTCTCCCGGAGCGCTTCCTCGAGGAATGCGCAGAAATCGGGGTCGCCGAGCGACTGGCCGGAGATGTTCACGGCGAAGCAGGCGCGGCGGGCGATGAGCTGGGTCGCGTGGGCCGCAAGGGTCCCGAGCACGCGGCGCACCACCCAGCGATCGATGGCTGGCGCGAGCTGGTAGCGCTCGGCCGCGGAGAAGAAACGCTCCGGCGAAACGCTGTCGCCCGATTCGTCGGTCATCCGCAGCAGCAACTCGAATTTCGGTCCGGGTGCCGCGCCGTTCAGCGGCACGATCGCCTGCGCCTCGAGGCGGAAGCGGTCCTCGACCAGGGCGCGCCGCAGCGTGCCGACCAACGTGACGTCCGTGTAGCGGCGCACGATGCTCTGGTCGGCGTCCTCGTAGATCTCGACGCGGTCGCGGCCGCGGTCCTTCGCCGCCTTGCAGGCGATCTCGGCAGCGGCCAGCGCGTGGGCGAGCGGGTGCCGGCCCTCCGCGACCTGCGCCACGCCGAAGCTCGCCGAGACCTCGACGGCCTGTCCTGCGGCAAAATAGCCGAGCCGCGACAGCCCATCGCGCAGGCCCTCCGCAACCTCCTGCGCCGCATCCGTCGACGTGCCGGCGAGGAACACCGCGTAGCGGTCGCCGGAGATGCGCGCCGCGACCATGCGCGGCGCGAGGCTGCGACGGATCACCTCGGCGACCCGCACGATGACCTCGTCGCCGACGTGCATTCCCAGGTTCTCGTTCAGCACGTGCAGGCGGTCGATATCGACGTAGATGATGCAGTGGCTGTCGCCGGGCGACTGCTCGAGCAGCGACTGCACGCGCTTCTCGAACGCCGGCCGCGTCAGCAGCCCGGTCGCCGGGTCGTAGGCGTTCAGTAGGATGTAGGCGACGCGCCGGGCGAGCAGCTCGACGATGCGGACCTGGCGCAGGTCGAAGTCCGGCGCCGAGGGCGGCTTGAAGAGCGCGAGCAGCCCGAGGACGCGCTGCGCGCCGTGCATCACCGGGCAGGAGAGCAGCTTGTACGGGGCCGATCCGAGCGACTCGGCCTCGGCCGGGCGGTTCGCGGTCAGGGTCTGCCGGTGCAGCTGGGTCCAGGCGAGCAGGGGGCGGTGCGTGCGGGTGAGGACGGACGCGCCCTCGCGCGGCGCAGTGCCGCGGCCCGTGCGGCAGACGGCGATGTTCTTGTCCGGAATCAGCAGCGCGCCCACGGCGCAACCGAGGTGATCCACGCAGCCCTGCACGAGCTGGGCGAGGTCGTCGGCGGAATCGCCCTGGCCGGGTCCGTCGGGCGTGGCGCCGAGCAGCAGTTCGAGGTCGCGGTCGCGCAGGCTCAGGCTGCGCTGCAGGTCACCGATGTTGTACTGCGCGACGAGCTCGCGACGCAGGCACTCGAGCACCGGCCGCAGCAGGCTCTGCACGAGGTCGAACGGCCGCGCCGTACCGGGGCGTCCCGTCTCGCGGATCACCGTGCCGACCGCACCGAGGAGTTGCTGGTCGGTGTCGCGCAGCAGGAACACGTAGGCGCAGTGGTCGCGGTCGACGAGCTCGGCGAAGCCCTCCTCGTGCGCGCCCGGCTGCAGCTCCTCGGTCAGCGAGTGCTGCAGCAGCCGGTGCAGCTCCGGGGAGTCGAGGCCTTCGTTCAGCCAGATTGGCAGGCCCATGCGATCGTAGATCGCGATCGACTGCGCCCTTGGCATCAGCATCTTGACGATCTGGCCGTAGGGGTCGAAGGAAGTCGCGGCGATCGGCACCGGGGTGCCGTCGATCGCCTCTGCGAGTTGCATGCGCTGAACCTTGCGGCAGTCCGGCCGTGGCTGAGTGGACATGAATCTTCCCTGATCCCGCAGGCGACAATCCTCGACGCGCACCACAGTCTGTCGCGCCCGCGAGCGCCGCAGCCAGCGCTGGAAGCGCCGGAATTGGACATAAACAGCCGCTCAGCGGCGCTGCAGCCAGATCTCCGGATTGACGGGCTGCCGTCCGCGCCGCACCTCGAAGTACAGGGCGGCCTGGTCGTTGCCCCCGGAGTCGCCGACCGAACCGATGACGTCGCCGGCGGCCACGGACTCGCCCACCTTGCGGAACAGCTGGTCGTTGTGGCCGTACAGGCTCAGGTAGCCACCGCCGTGGTCGAGCACGATCATCAGGCCCATGCCGGGCAGCCAGTCGGCGTAGGCGACGCGGCCCGCAAACGGCGCACGCACGCGGGCCCCACGCTCCGTGCCGATCAGCATGCCCTGCCAGCGCATCGATCCGCCGGCGCGCGGCTGGCCGTAGCGCGCCAGCACCTTGCCCTGCGGCACCGGCCACGGCAGCTTGCCGCGCAGCGGCTCGAACGGCGCCTTCTTCGCGACCGGCGGATTGTCGAGGGCCTTGCGCAGCTCGGTGACCAGCTTCTCGAGGCCGCGGGCCTGCGACTCCAGGCGCTTGAGCTCGCCACCCTGGGACTTGATCTGGGCGTCGATCGACCCGACGGCCCGGGTGCGCTTCTCCTGCGCCCCGCGGAGCGCCGCGAGCTCCTGCTCCTGTCGCGCCTCGAGTTCCTTGAGGCGCCGGCCCTCTGCCGCGATTCGCTCGCGGACCAGCGCGAGGTGCTCGAGCTGGTCGCGGATGCTGTCGATCCGCTCCGCCCGCGCCCGGCCGAAGTAACCGTAGTAGGCGAGCATACGGCCGACCGAGGCCGGGTCCTGCTGGTTGAGCAGCAGCTTGAGCTGCTCCTCGCGGCCGTTGACGTAGGCGGCCCTCAGTTCGCCCGCGAGCGCGCCTCGCTCGGCCCCGAGTTCGCCCTCGCGACGCGCCTGCTCGCGCTCGAGGTCCTTGACCCGCGCTTCGCTCGCGACGCGCTGGGCACGTGCCTCCTCGAGCTGGCGCCGCGCCTCCTGCACCCCGAGCTCGGCATCCCGCAGCTGAGCGTTCAGCTTGTCGCGCCTCTGGAGGTCGGCGTTGACCGACTTGCGCACGCGCTCGATGCGGGCGTTGACGCGTTTGAGCTCGGCCTCCTTTTGCTTCTGGGTCGGCGCGGAGCGGCGGTCGGTCTGCGCGACGGCCTCCGGCGCGCCGCCGAGGACGATGAACGCCACGAGCAGCGCCACGGCCAGCTGTCCGCCGCGGCGGGCGAACGGCATCGCGGCAGCGGGCGGCGCGGAGTGGGTCAACATGCCTCGATCAGCCTGGAGCGGAGGGCAAACCCGTGAGTCTAGCGTGTCGGCGGGGCTGCTATACTCCACGGCCCTTTTTGCACCGCGAGCGCGCAGTCGAACCGCCCCATGGAGCGCCTCATCGAATACGTCACCCGGCACCCCTTCCTGACGGGAGGCACGCTCGCGCTATTCCTCGCGGCGCTGGCCTACGAGACGAGCCGCGCCCGCAGCGGCGGCGAGTCGGTCGGCCCGATGGACGCCGTGCGGTTGATTAACCAGGGCGCGCTCCTGCTCGACGTCCGCAGCCAGGCTGAATTCGATTCGGGACACATCCGCGACGCACGGCACCTGCCCCAGGAGCAGCTCGCGGGCAGCGGCGAGGCGCTCAAGAAGTACAAGGAAAAGGTCGTCGTCGCGTGCTGCGAGAGCGGCATGCGTTCCGGCGCCGCCGCCCGCGTGCTGCGCACTCAGGGATTCACCAAGGTCGTGAACCTGCGCGGCGGCCTGCAGGCCTGGCGCGCCGAAAACCTGCCGCTCGTGAAGGGTGCCGACAAAGGCAAGTGAGGCCCGGCCCGATGACCCCGCAGACGCCCGACATCGTCATGTACTCCACCGGCTGGTGCCCCTACTGCGACCGGGCTCGGGCGCTGCTGGCGCGGAAGGGGCTCACCTTCCGCGAGATCAAGGTGGACGAGAACCCGGCCGAGCGCGAGGCCATGCTGGCGCGCAGCGGCGGACGTCGCACCGTTCCGCAGATCTTCATCGGCGAGCGCCACGTGGGCGGCTTCGACGATCTCTACGCCATCGACAGGTCGGGCGAACTCGACAAGCTTACCGCCGGCGCCTGACCATCGCGCGCGCGGCGCGATCCCCAACCCCCTTTTCCGAGGACGAGAACACCATGACCGAGCAGAACTCCGCGACCGCCCCGGCGGCGGATCCGAACGCGCCCGTCGTCACGCCCCAGGCGATCTACATCAAGGATTGCTCGTTCGAGGCGCCGAGCGGCCCGTTCGTCACCGGCGTGCAGGGCACGACCCCGTCGGTGAACCTCAACATCGCCACCAAGGCGAGCGCGCTCTCCCAGGACATGCACGAGGTCGTGCTGCAGGTGAACCTCGAGGCCAAGGCGGGCGACAAGGTCGTGTGGCTGCTCGAGCTCCAGCAGGCGGGCGCGTTCCTGATCCGCAACCTGTCCGCCAACGACCTGGCGCAGGTGCTCTCCATCATGGCGCCGAACTACCTGCTCTCCTTCGCGCGCGCGACGGTCTCGGAACTCGTGAGCAAGGGCGGCTTCCCGCCGTTCCTCCTGCCGCTCGTGACCTTCGAGTCGCTGCACGCCCACGCCCAGCAGCAGGCTGCAGCGGCTCAGGCGGCCGGCGGCAACAGCGTCAACTGACGGGGCCACGGCCGTGACGGTACCCAGCGACAGCGGGCCCAAGCCGTCGGTCGCCGTGCTCGGCTCCGGCTCCTGGGGCACCGCGCTCGCCGTGCACCTCGCGCGCAGCGGCCACCGCGTCGTCCTCTGGGGGATCGAGACCGACGAGCTCGTGGCCATGGCCCGCGACCGGGTGAACGAACGTTATCTGCCGGGAACGAAGCTGCCGGACAGCCTCGAGATCGAGCACGATTTCGCGCGTGCCGTCGCTGAGGTCGACCAGCTGCTGGTGGTGGTGCCGAGCCACGCGTTCCGCGAGGTGCTGGAGCGGGCGAAGCCGCTGCTGCGGCCGGGCCAGCGGATTGCCTGGGCTACCAAGGGCTTCGAGCTCGCGACCGGCAAGCTCCCCCACGAGGTAGCGGTCGAGGTGCTCGGCCCCGACGTGCCGACGGCGGTGCTCTCGGGTCCGACCTTCGCAAAGGAAGTCGGTGCCGGCCTGCCGAGCGCCATGACCGTGGCCTCGCGCGACGAAGACTACGCGATGAGCCTGGCCCGCAGCTTCTCGGGCGAGAATTTCCGCGTGTACGCCTCGAGCGACATGGTCGGCGTCGAGGTCGGCGGCGCGACCAAGAACGTCCTCGCCATCGGCGCGGGCATCTCGGACGGCCTCGGCTTCGGCGCGAACACGCGCGTCGCGCTCATCACGCGCGGGCTCGTGGAGCTGACGCGGCTCGGCGTGGCGCTCGGCGCGGACAAGGAGACGTTCATGGGGCTCGCCGGCCTCGGCGACCTCGTGCTCACCTGCACCGACAACCAGTCCCGCAACCGCCGCTTCGGCCTGGCACTGGCCTCGGGCAAGACGCCGGAGCAGGCGCAGGCGGAGATCGGACAGGTCGTCGAGGGCGTGCTCGCCGCCCGCGCCGTTCACGAGGTTGCGCGCCGCGTCGGCGTCGAGATGCCGATCGCCGAGCAGATCTACCGGGTGCTCTACGAGGGCGCACCGGCAAAAGAAGCCGTCTACGCGCTCATGGGTCGGACGGTGAAGTCCGAGACGGACTAGGCGAACCCGGCCTGCCGCCAGGCCTCGTACACCACGACCGACACGGCGTTCGACAGGTTCAGGCTGCGCGACGCAGGCCGCATCGGGATCCGCAAGCGGCGCTCGGCCGGACACTCCGCCAGCACGTCGTCCGGCAGGCCGCGCGTCTCCGTGCCGAACACCAGCGCATCGCCGTCCCCGTACTCGATCGCATCGTAGCGCAGGGTGCCGCGGGTCGTGATGGCGAACCAGCGCGGCCCACCGAGGCTCGCGAGGCAGTCGGAGAGGCTCGCGTGCTCGCGCAGCTCGGCGAGTTCGCGGTAATCGAGGCCCGCCCGCCGCACGGATCGGGCATCGAGGCTGAAGCCGAGTGGCCGCACGAGGTGCAGCCGCGCCCCCGTGTTCGCGCACAGACGAATGATGTTGCCGGTGTTGGGTGGAATCTCCGGCTGGACCAGAACGACGTTCACTGGCATAGAATCGGGTCGTCTTGCGCGTCTCGCTCCGCACTGGGGGATCCGGCCATGTTGCTCGTCAAGCACCTGCTCGCCCGCAAGGGCACCAACATCTGGTCGATCGACGCCGCGGAGCCGGTGCTGGCGGCGATCCGGATGATGGCCGAGCACCACGTGGGCGCGCTACCGGTCCTGCGCGACGGCCGGCTCGCCGGCATCGTTTCCGAGCGCGACTACGCCCGAAAGGTGATCCTGCTCGGGCGCGCCTCGTCCGACACGCCGGTGTCGCAGATCATGACTGCCCCGGCGGTCACCGTCGGCCTGGAGGAGCGCGTGCACCGCTGCATGCAGCTCATGACCGAGAAGCGCTTTCGTCACCTGCCGGTGGTGGACGCCGACGGCGCGATGGTGGGCGTCATCTCGATCGGCGACCTCGTAAGCGCTGTGATCGAGGAACAGAAGGAAACCATCGAGCAGCTCGAGAAGTTCATCGCCGGCTGAGCCTAGGGCCCGGCGGCACGGCGCAGCGGCGCCGCCGCGGCCGCATTGTCCTCTTCGTCGACCGCCTCGCCGAGGAAGCCGCCGCTCTGGTGCGCCCAGAGCCGCGCGTACAGGCCGCCTTGCGCCAGCAGCGAGGCGTGGTCACCTTCCTCCACGATGCGGCCCCGGTCCATCACGATCAGCCGGTCCATCGCCGCGATGGTCGAGAGACGGTGCGCGATGGCGACCACGGTCTTGCCCTCCATCAGGCGGTAGAGGCTCTCCTGGATTGCGGCCTCCACCTCGCTGTCGAGCGCGCTCGTGGCCTCGTCGAGCAGCAGGATCGGCGCGTCCTTCAGCATGACGCGCGCGATCGCGACGCGCTGGCGCTGCCCGCCGGAGAGTTTCACGCCGCGCTCGCCCACGTAGGCGTCGTAGCCCTGGCGCCCCTTCGGGTCCGAAAGCCCGAGGACGAACTCATGCGCCTCGGCGCGCCGGGCGGCCGCCACCATCTGCTCGTCGGTGGAGTCGGGGCGTCCGTAGACGATGTTGTCGCGCACCGAGCGGTGCAGCAACGAGGTGTCCTGCGTCACCATGCCCACCTGCGCCCGCAGGCTGGTCTGCGTCACGGCGGCGATGTCCTGGCCGTCGATCAGGATCCGTCCCCCCTCGACGTCGTAGAAGCGCAGCAGCAGGTTGACGACGGTGCTCTTGCCGGCGCCCGAGCGGCCGACGAGCCCGATCTTCTCGCCCGGTCGGATGGTCAGCGAGAAATCCTCGATCACACTGCGATCGCCGCCGTAGGCGAAGCGGACGTGCTCGAAGCGGATCTCGCCGTGCGGCACCTCGAGCGCGACGGCGCCCGGCCGGTCCACCACGGCATGGCGGCGCGCCAGCGTGTTGATGCCGTCCTGGACCGTGCCGACGTGCTCGAACAGCGAAGCCAGCTCCCACATGATCCAGTGCGAGATGCCGTTCAGGCGCAGTGCCATGGCGGTGGCGGCGGCCACCGCGCCGACGCTGACCTGGCCCTGCGTCCACAGCCACAACGCTGCGCCGGCGGTGCTCGCGAGCAGCGCCATGCTGAGCAGGTGGTTCGTGATCTCGAAGCCGCTCACCAGGCGCATCTGCGCATAGGCTGTCTGCATGAACTCCTGCATGGCGGAGCGCGCGTAGCCCGCCTCGCGGTTGGCGTGCGAGAAGAGCTTCACCGTGGCGATGTTGGTGTAGGCGTCGGTGACCCGCCCCGTCATCAGCGAGCGGGCATCCGCCTGCGCCGCCGCCACCTTGCCGAGCCGAGGGACAAAGAACACCAGCGCCGCGGCATACAGTGCGAGCCAGCCGAGGAACGGCAGCAGCAGCCAGGCATCGAAGCTGCCCACCACCGCGACCATGGTCACGAAGTAGATCGTGATGAAGACCAGGATGTCGGCCACGGTGAGCCAGGTGTCGCGCACCGCGAGCGCGGTCTGCATCACCTTGGTGGCGATGCGGCCGGCAAACTCGTCCTGGTAGAAACCCATGCTCTGCTGGAGCAGCAGGCGGTGGAAATTCCAGCGCAGGCGCATCGGGAAGTTGGCGGCGAGCGCCTGGTGCTTCAGCATCGTCTGCAGCGCGACCACCAGCGGGCTCGCGGCCAGGATCGCCGCCAGCAGCAACAGGCTGCCGCGCTGCTCGGTCCACAGGCGCGCGGGCTCTACGGCCGCGAGCCAGTCCACCACGCGTCCGAGCATCGCGAACAGCAGCGCCTCGAACGCGCCGATCACGGCGGTGCAGAGCGTCATCCCGAGGAGGTATGGACGCAGCCCTTCCGAGCAGGTCCAGAGGAACGCGAAGAAGTTCTTAGGCGGCGCTTCGGGCGCGGCCTCCGGATAGGGTGTGACGCGATTTTCGAACCAGCGGAACAAGCGTGGCTCCTCGAGCACGGCGACGGATACGGGCAGGCCACGAGCACCCGCGATCGGACGGACATCGGGATGGGGAGGTTATCTCAGCCGGCGGGCTCGGCGCGGGAGCGATGCGGCGGGCCCGTTACGAGGGTCGCTGCAGTGCTTTTAGCGCAGGGACCAAATAAATCAGGAAAATTTATTTATCAGGCTTCCGAGTGCTGAATATTGCTTGGATCATGTCGATTTGATGAATTATTCGCGGCAGCGGACCTCCAATGGACGCCGGACGGCACAAAAAAAGGCGCCCTCCGGAGAGGGCGCAATCAGGGGGAGATCATGGGCGGGCGCCGGCTCAGGCCGGCGCCCAGAGCGTCAAGCCGCGACCTTTCGCGCGCGCGCGGTCGTCTTGCGGACGGCCTTGCGGACGGGGCGCTTGGCCTTGCGGGTCGTCCTGGGAGCCGGCGCGACTTCCTCGTCCGATTCAACGACCTTCGCGTAGGCCTGGCTCGCAACCTTGGTGACGTCGCGGCCGGCGTGCTTGAAGATGGCCACCGCCCGGCTCGCCTCGTCGACGATGCGGTCACGGGTCGCCCGGAGCGCCTCGGCCTGCTCCTGCAACAGGTCGACGACGTTGTCGGCGCGGGCAGCGCGCTCGAGGCGCACGGCCGCGTCGGTCAGGGCGGAGGTGACGATCTCCGACTGCAGCTCGATGAGACCCTGCAGGGCGGTCTGGGAGATGGCCGTGAGCTTGACGCCTGAGCGCGAAATCACGCGCACCGGCTGCTTGAGCGACTTGATGCCCTCGGCGGAGGTCAAGGCGGCCTCGCGCACGGTCTCGACGGGGTCGTCGCGGAACTTCTGGGCCTGCCCGGCAAGGGCCTGCGTCTGCTCGGTCACGAAGTCCTGGATCTGGTTGAACATGGCGGCTCCTCGGGGTTTGTTGCGTTGCAGCATTTGCTGCAGTGCAGCATACACCCTGCAGGCTACCCGTCAAGTAAGTAATGGGCACGGTCTTCCCGGCGACCGCGGCGAACCGGTCCGCAAGCCATGCCCGGCCCTTACAATGGCCGCCCATGCCTCCCGCCTCTCTAGCCGTCGAGTTCTGCGGCCTGCGCCTCGCCTCGCCCATCGTGCTGCTGTCGGGCTGCGTCGGCTTCGGCGAGGAGTACACCCGAGTCGAGGGCTTCTCCAACACGGACGTCGGCGCCATCGTGCTCAAGGGCACGACGCGCGAGCCGCGGCTCGGCAACCCGCCGCACCGGGTCTACGAAACGGCGATGGGCATGCTCAACGCCATCGGCCTGCAGAACCCGGGCGTGGACAAGGTGGTGGATGAAATCCTGCCTTCGCTCGACTTCTCCGAGACGCGGTTCATCGCCAACGTGTGCGGCTCGACCATCGACGACTATGTCGAGACCACGCGTCGCTTCGAGGACTCGCCCATCGACGCGATCGAGATCAACATCTCCTGCCCGAACATCAAGGAAGGCGGCGTGCAGTTCGGCAACGTGCCGGAGA
>Ga0209391_10000825_pt1 | contig 15480 bp, 14 predicted proteins | sample PPLLak3March2015_FD_187246 | JGI IMG/M metagenome (GOLD analysis project Ga0209391, IMG submission 187246) | Freshwater sediment microbial communities from Prairie Pothole Lake near Jamestown, North Dakota, USA - PPLs Lake P7 Core (1) Depth... | ecosystem: Environmental > Aquatic > Freshwater >... | reverse complement strand
ATGTCGGTCGGCTGGATATTCCGGCAGACAGTTTTCCCGGCGCTGAAATAAAGGCCGTTTTTTATGCCTGCCAGGTCACCACACCGCCGGCATTGGCCTTTCTGAGCTGTATCTACCGGAATCAGTTAACCCTGAGCTATAACTTTAATGAACCGGTCGGCAATTCCGAACAAATCGACAAATTGCATCAGTTAATGCTGGCGGAATTACTGGGAGAAGCCGAATAATCACCCAGGCTTGATATGATAATACCTCTGCTGCGCATAATCAGGGCAAGCCCCGCTGATGAGCGTTCATAACCATGTCTTTGCTGTCCGCATTTAACCGGCAATGCCAAGGCGCCCCGGACAATATTGCCTTTGTTGAAGGTGACCGGCAGCTTAACTATCAGCAACTTATACAACAGGCCTGCCAGTTAAGCGCCTCTCTGACTAATACGAAAAATCCTTACCGGCGCGTCGTCATTGCCCTGGATCGCGGTATCGATGCCGCCATAGCCATACTCGCCGTGTTGGGTGCAGGTGCTTGCTATATTCCTCTTGACATCAAAAATCCGGCCAACCGCTTAAATTACATCATTAACGATGCCGCTCCCCAATGTATCATCGGTAAAGGACACCGCCCGGACTGGCTGGAAACATCCGCACTCTGGCTGGATATTGATCAGACAGCTTTTGTGCAACCAAGCACAAGCTGGCCGGCAGAAGTCGATGCCGAAGCACTGGCGGCAATACTCTATACTTCCGGCTCCACCGGCGCACCCAAAGGCGTTGCTTTAAGTCACCGAGCCATGCGCAATTTCGCCGGCTGGGCAGCCTGCAATTTCAAAATCATTCCCTTCGACCGTATCGCTTCATTAGCTCCGTTTCATTTCGATCTGTCAGTTTTCGATCTGTTCGGTAGCTTAAGTTGCGGCGCCGCTGTTCATTTTGTCCCAGCCGGCTTGACCCTGTCGCCCAGTCGTCTGACAACCTGGCTACGCGAACAGCACATCAGTGTTTTTTACACCGTGCCATCATTACTCAGCTTTATCGCCCTAAAAGGCTCTTTAACTACCACCCCGTTACCTGATCTGAAGACCCTACTGTTTGCCGGTGAGGTGTTTCCGACGCCTCAGTTGAAAAAACTGTGTGCTTTATTGCCGGCAGTCGACTTTTATAACCTTTATGGCCCCACCGAAACCAATGTCTGCTGCTATTGGCCGGTAGACCGCGACCGCCTACAGACCGATCGGCCAATCCCGATCGGCTATCCGGCTTGCGGCGCTGTCTTGAAAATCGATGCTGAAATGGGTGAATTACAGGTACAAAGCGCCAACAATCTGTCCGGCTACTGGCAGCAAGGTGAACTGATAGCCGCTTTATCGACCGATAACTATTATCACACCGGCGATAAAGTATCGCTAAACGAACGGGGCGAATATTGCTATCACGGTCGTCTTGACCGGATGCTGAAATGCTCAGGCTACAGAGTTGAACCAGCGGAAATCGAAGCGGTTTTATTACAATGTCCTGAAGTAACTGGCTGCGCCGTGATTGGCATCACGGACAGTTCTAGCGGTCAACGTCCCGCCGCTGCAGTTGTGCTGAAACCGGGGGCCAAACTGGAAGCGATTGTCAGGCCAATCAAACAAAAATTGCCGACCTACATGCAACCTTGTAAATTTATTGTACTGGATTCGCTGCCATATTTATCGAACGGCAAGACCGACTATCAAACATTACACCAACAACTGGAGAAAAACTGAATGGAAATGGACAAGCTGCCGTGTGCCGGAGACGCCAAAGCTTCGCGGCAACGCTTTTTTTATTGCGCAAGTCAGGGGCTTTTAAAGCATGCGATCCCGGCAAATCGCGGCGGCAACGGCAACCGTTTTGCCGACATGGTGAATGCACACGAAGCACTTGGCAAAGCCTGCAAGGATAGCGGCTTACTGCTCTCCATCAACGCCCATCTGTGGGGCGCTTTGTTTCCGCTACTGAATTACGGCAATGCCCAGCAACAGGAAAACTATATCCACAAATTAATGGCGGGGCTCCTGGTCGGCGGCCATGCCATTACCGAAATTCAGGCGGGTTCCGATCTTAACGCTCTGGCAATGACTGCTGTATGCACCGAAGAAGGGTTTTTACTGAACGGCCGCAAGCGCTTTATTACCAACACCCCCATTGCCGATTTGCTGGTCGTCTATGCCCGTCTGGACAATAAATTATCCGCTTTCATCGTACATAATGACGATAAAGGTGCCAACTTTCTTGATTCACCCCAAGTATCCGGCTGTCAGAGTGCGACCATGGGGGATGTCATACTGCAAAACGCTCTGATTCCACATTCCAGACAACTGGGCAAAACCGGCGCCGGTAACATGATGATTCAGCAGGCGCTGGAACTGGAGCGAGCGTTTATTTTTGCCGGAATTTGTGGCGTCATGGAATGGCAACTGGACAGCGTGATCAGATTCAGCCGCGAACGTAAAGTCAACGGAACTCACTTGGGTAAAAATCAGGCTATTAGTCATAAAATTGCTGACATGAAATTAAGACTGGACACCACCAGACTTTGGGTCAATGAATGCGCGCGCCTGAAAGACAATGACAAGCGCCTTACCCTAGCCAGCGCCCAGACCAAATTATTCGCCGCAGAAGCATTTCTGCAGTCCAGTCTGGATGCAATACACATCCTCGGCAGCAGCGCTCTGATAACAGACAGCCCGATGGCCAGATTAGTCAGCGATGCCCTTTCCAGTCGCCTGTTTTCGGGTTCTTCGGAAATTCAGAAAAACATCATCGCCGCCTTGTTGGGAACCGGCGATGGATATAAATAAAATGTCATACTGTTTATAAGTCGTTTTTTCCCTTGTTAATTACCAGAAAGAGGACTTAATTTTTACTTTTCCATCTTTTTGATAAAAGCGTTGGCTTCATTCATTGATTTTTCCATGGCAGTAACCAAAGTTGAAAAATCCGACTTTATTGCTCCCAATTCACCTTTCAGTTTTACATACAACTTGTGCAACTTTTAACGACAATTTCACCATCGTAATAGAAAGTTATTCTTTCAGCGCAATGGTTTCAATCCGGTCAACGACGTCGAGAGTTATTTTACCTTCCTGAGCTAACCAACCAATGCTGCGTTGGATGATTTTTTCTTCTTCTGGAAGCTCCCGAATCAATTTTGCAACAGAGATAGCGCCATTTTCCGTCAAATAATGCCAAATGCTGCCTGCGGTCAAACCGACGCGTTCAGGTATATTCATTTCCGGCGTCGCCACAACAGATTTGGGAGCCACGACTTGAGCCTTTTTAGAGGGCTTCTGAGCTGGGCTCGGTGTTTTAGGTGTAGCTTTAGTTACAACGGTCGCAATAGGCTGTTCAGCTTTAGCTTTAGGCGATGGTATTTCGGTGGTGTTTTTTGATTTTTTCATAATGAGATAAATAATGTAAAAGACAAAAATTAGTATCAACAATTCAGACATAAAGATACTCCCTTCGTTTGAGAGATTGTACTCGAGTTTCGAAAGAAAAGTAAAAGCGAATGAAGGAAACGAGAGCCGTCGTCATAAAATAGTTTATTCTCATTGGAATAGTCTGTATTTTTTTATTTGCAATTAATGTGAGCCCTGAACAATATTTGCAGGTTGCTTGATGAGGTGATTAAAAGGTTCCCTATGTAAATATTTATCTGTAAAATTTAACAATTTTTCTTTGTAAATGGAGCAACAGACAAATGGGTAGAGCCTATCAAAACCGTAAAGTATCCATGGCCAAAACAGCTGATGCCAAGGCAAAGGTCTATAGTAAATATGGCCGTGAACTCTATGTATGCGCTAAAGCGGGGGGAAGCGACCCTGATGGCAATTTAGCATTACGGGGGCTGATTGATCGAGCCAAGAAAAACCAGGTACCTGCCCATGTTATTGAAAAAGCAATCGATAAAGCTAAAGGAGCGGGTGGTGAAGAATTTGCTCCTGCGCGATATGAAGGTTTTGGGCCCGGTGGCTGCATGGTAATTGTCGATTGCCTGACCGACAATCCTAACCGTACTTTTAATGATGTGCGCCAGTGTTTTACCAAAACAAAAAGTAAAATTGGTATCCAAGGCGCAGTCAGCCACATGTTTGACCATGTCGCGATCCTGGCATTTAAAAATGATGACGAGGACACTGTTCTTGAAGCATTGCTAACCGCCGATGTGGATGTTACCGACATTGAAAGTGATGATGGAAAAATTACCGTCTTTACACCCCCCGCAGACTACTTTAAGGCCAAGCAAGCCTTATCGGATTCCTTTGGAGAGATTGATTTTGATGTCGACGAAATTCAATTTGTGCCAAGAAGTGCCACAGCTATTAGCGGCGATGATTTGGAACTATTTGAGAGGTTTTTGGATATGTTGAATGATCTGGACGATGTTCAGAATATTTATCATGATGCCGAGTATTGAGGGCGGGTTTCTAGCGGCTTATGTCCGATTGATATAACCAGATTTTCAGCGAAGTCATGCGATTTTATTTTATCTACTCAAAAAGCTTCCAAACAAAAGGCTGCAGCAAACCGTGACGGAGCAGAGGGTGCAAACGTACCCCGCCGTACTGTGTTCTCTCGACGGAAGGGTTAGGGGCAATTCCGTATATGGCATTCACCAGAACCAGCGAGGAATGCGACTTGAATAATGCTCCCACTCTAGCCCATGCGTTCGCGCCAACCAGGGCTCCTCGCCCAGCACGACCCGCAAATGGAAGGCGACTGCTACGACGGCTGCATAGACGAACTGGCCCGGCACGTCGAAGCAAAGCGCCCAACCAAGGAGGACAAGCGTTACTGCGACGTACATGGGATTACGCGTGTAGCGATAGAGACCGACGGTGACCAAGCGGGTTGGAGGGGCCCATGGAGCAAGCGTGCCCTTGCCAGAGATGTAGAAGTCACGCACGCACCAAAGCAACGCAAAAAAACCGGCGAGCAAAGGGACTAGGCCCAAAGGCTGGGCGAGTTTTGTGTGGGAACTTGCCCATAGCCAGGTGACCGGAACGGCGATGGCTATAACGCCCGGCAATGCTACAAAAGCAATGAGCGCTTGAGCAAACATGAAGACCGATCTGTAGATAAACAAAATAGACTTCTTATGTAAAACCTTGTTTGCTGTATATTCCTCATAAATTCATCGTGTGATTATTTTATTTGCCATACTATAAACTAAAGGAACTTGGCCTACAAACAAAGACGACACTACTTTTTTCCCAAAAAATCAGTGGAACTTATTAGCCATTTGTTATCGTCGTCGGCATTCTACACATAATACCGATGATTGCTTTACAGCACTTCCTCAAAAATCCAATGCCCCAATCCGTTCGGTTTTTCTGCCGGAAAAGTTTTCCTCAAATTGCCCTAACACCCCCGCTTCTCTGGCTAACCGGCGGAAGTTATCTGATCGATTGGTCGTTTCCGAAGCGACCAGAATAAGTTCCAGTTCCAACTGCGGCAGTAACCTCATCAGGTTTTTTACCAGGCCGGGGTTGATCCCGTTACTGCCGAATTCGCCCAACGACAAAGATCTTGAAAAGCCGTAAAACTGCTGCATACGGCTTTCACAAAGCTGGCTGTAACGCAATCGATTTTTTTTGTTTTTTAGAGATTCTTTGATCGCCAGCGTTGCGGCGGCGGCGTTATAAAAAGCGTTTTGGACGCCGTGAGAGAAGATGGGGTCAACAAAGGCTGCGGCGTCGCCGATACAGTAATAGTTTTCGCCGCAGATTTTATTAGAATAATAGGAGTAATCCGGCCGGAATTGCAGCGAGCCTTCAATAAAACGCGCCGGTTCCAGCAGTTTGTTCAAATGCGGCAGGCTTGCACAGGTTTGTTTAAAGAACACTTCACGCTGCTGCCGATCCATGCCTCTGGTTCTTTCAGATGGTACAATCAGGCCGACACTGGTCTTACCCCGTAACACGATATGCCAGACCCAACCGTCTTCAAACGACATAACAAAAGTCACCGGCTTAACAGTTGTCAGCGCCTCCGTGGAATAGCTTTTCCGGTCGACGCCGACGAAACGGGCGTTTTCAAAATAGCCCCACAGCGATAAAAAATTCAATTGCGTGCTGATTGTCTGGCGGACTTTAAACTGATTTGCCAGAAAGGAACTGTGGCCGCTGGCATCAATGACATACTGGCAGCGGATAGTGCTTTCATGATTGCTATGACCACGCTTGTCAGTGTAAAAAATTTTCGGCCACTGGCTGTCACTGAAATCGAATTTTTTGACCGTAACCTCGTTAAACACCTGAGCCCCGCAGCTTTCGGCATGTTTCAGCAGAATATCATCGAAAATGTCGCGCTCAACATGCAAACCAGGCCGGGTATAGCCAAAATCAGAAAACAGAATTTGGTGGATTTTGTCATTCCAGACAGTAATGCTGCCGGCCTTGGCCAAAAAACATTCCTGCTCGATTTTTTCCGACACGCCGGTCATATCGGTGAATTTCCAGATATGTGGAATCAGACTTTCACCCACTTGATTTCTGGGAAATACGGCGCGTTCAAGCAGCACGACATCGAAACCGGCTTGCGCCAAGTGCGTGGCTGCGCTACTGCCGGCCGGCCCACCGCCGATTACCAGCACGTCGCATGAATTAGGAACAGCCGTCATAAATAATCTTACAGATCGCCTAAAACAGCCTGAGGGGTCGGGTGAGCCAACCATTCCGACACATCCCGTCCCAACGTTTTTACACAGCGCCCCAAAATAGCGCAAGTGCCTTTGTACCCTCCAAACATACCACCGCCGGAATAACGACGGGCTTTAAAATCTCCCAACAACTTGCCCTTTTGGCTTAACGAACCCTTTATCACGACTGATTTTGCGCCTGACCAAGCTCCTCCGGCAGCACCCTGCACGTCTTCAAATTCTATCGTCAGAACCTGTGCATCAGCGGGCGCCGTATTAGAATCCGTGACAATATTCGCGTACTGTCCGGCTGCATATTGCTCAATAAACTGAACCAGTTTTCCATCCAGGTTGCACTCTTGTTTGACGGCATCTCTTATATAAGCATCTTTCTTGAAAGCTATGGGCTTAATGATCAATGTACCTATACCGGTATGCTGTACCGCCTGAGGGGGCTTATTGCCATTTGTAGCGCAACCGCTTAAACCGGTCAGAAAAACAAACAAAACCACATAACCGAATTTCATAATTTCCCCTAATAAAGTAAGTTGTAAATATCCTGGCACAAAAGGATAGCATCTGGAGTTTATCCGGTGCATGATATTTTTTTGAAATAACTGTTATTTTTGGAACTATAGATAGCTAATTACCAATCTTGCAGACAAAAAAATGCGCCTATCAGGCGCATTTTTTAAACTATTATGGCTGAATACTTGATCAAAAAGTGATTGTGAAATCGGTAGAGAACAGAAATTGATCCTGTTTGCCATTGCCGAATGGCCTATAGGAATCGTTCGTACCTGCTACCGTTCCATCTACCCAGTCATAACGAATGTTCGGGCGAAGATTAAGCCACTTTGTGGGCTTGTAATTCATGCCCACAGTAAATGCGTACCAACTGGCGGCATTACAGGTACTGTTGTTAGGCTGGCCGCCAATGGCGTAACTGTTGCCTTCATTGTTGGTAGCCGCAGCTACACGTCCCGGAGAGCAAACCCGGAAACCGTTTTGATCACGAAACCATTCACCACGCATACCGATCGACAAATCATCTTTGATGTCATAGTACAAATGTGTATTAATACCATACCAACGGGCATTTATGGCGTCCGGCGTCCCTGTGGCATAGTCGTAGGTGTTGTCGGCAAAACCGTGGTCGTGCTGAAAGACCAAGTGTGTTTTATCGGTGATATTGTGTTTCAATACCAGACTGTACATCGCCCAAGAGCTACTACTCTGCTCTGACGTCCCCGCGTAGGTGCCGCTGATATTGGCAGAAGTAGCCTTGTCGTCGCTGGTCCAGGTTGTTCCAAATAGTCCTCCCCAGTTACCCAACTGTTTATTCCAGCCGCCATCCCAACCTCCGGTAGCACTGCCGGTGACAACCCCGCCCATAACCGCCCAATTCTTATCGACCGCATAATTGCCCATAAAGCCGGTATGCGTAAACGGTTCGCCATATTGCATGGTGTAAGCATGGGTGTAGAAGAAATTGTCTGGAGCAGGGACCGTTTCATATCCGATAGGCGTATAAAAATGCCCTGCCTTGACATTAAGACCGTTTCCTACAGGCACATAAGCCTCCAGGTAGGCTTGAGGTAATGCAATATCGTAAAAGCGGTTGTCATTAGAGTTGAGCAGGCTAAGATCCCAATTGCTCCTGTTTTTGGGTTGAGCGCTGTTTACATCGAACGAAGGAACGCCATAAGCCTGGGTAAAAATAGCGTCGGTACCGAACATGGCGTCGAAACGGCCACCAAAGTCCCAGGAATCGCCTTCTGTTGCCACTGCGCGTTGTATGAATAAATTCAACTGGTTCAACTGAAATTCGCCGGAACGGTCTGCAAAAGTGACCGGACCATTGAAATTATTGTCGGGGCTTGACGCGTTATAGGTAATCCCCGCATTGCCCCAGAGACCGATGGTAATACCATTGTCTTTTAAAAACTTGGTTTCGTTAATATCATACTTTGTCAGCGCTTTGATCATTCCTTTTGCTGGCTCCGGTTCATATTGTTCGGGTTTTGCGTTAACATCTATATCAGTCATCTCGCCTGCGGCATGGGCCGGAGTTGCTCCGATCGTTATATATAAGAGACCACTCGCAGCCGCGAATATTATCGGGTTCTTGCGTTTTGGCATACTTTTCATTTTTGTTCCCCTTAAATAGGCTTGGATAAATGTGCCTTATTGTCAATAAACAATGCACATAATGTCGGCATAAAACACTGAAAAAACAATAAGCAGATACCATGCCATATTACTATTTTATTAAATAACATAGTGTTATATAGATTAGCTTAATTCACCCATCAAAAACGCACTAAATTAGTGCTAACAAGGTGTTGCTTTGAAATAATTTTGTGCGATTTTGACAACTTTGTTGCTAAATAGTAAATTTAAAAACAAAAATTTTCTCGCTATCCCCCCCATTTGATCAGTTTTTTGTGCGTCCAAGTATTGATAATGGGCATCCGAGCGAGATATGACTAATTGCACCAAAATAGAGCGATCGTTTAACTTCATTTTTTTATTGGCTAATCGATCAAAAAAAGTGGTATCTTTACTCCGTTTGGCATAAAACACTGACCCCATATAACCAATCTCAGGAGACACATAAATGTCTGCAAAAAAAGTACTGAAAATGATCGAAGAAAACGACGTAAAATTTGTCGATTTCCGTTTTTGTGATACCCGCGGTAAAGAACAACATGTCACATTCCCTGCTCATTCCATTGATGAAGACACCTTTGAAGAAGGTAATATGTTTGATGGCTCTTCAGTTGCCGGCTGGAAACACATTAATGAATCAGACATGATTTTGATGCCTGATCCATCAACTGCTGTTATGGATCCCTTCTTTGATGACAACACCTTAATTTTGCGTTGCGACATCATTGAGCCCAAAAATATGCAAGGTTATGAACGTGACCCACGCTCATTGGCTAAACGCGCAGAAGCCTATTTAAAATCAACCGGCATTGCAGATACTGCATTCTTCGGGCCTGAAAACGAATTCTTCATATTTGATGATGTTCGTTGGGGCACTGACATGAGTGGTTCATTCTATAAAGTCGATTCAGAAGAAGCGGGCTGGAACTCGGAAAAAGTCTATCCGGACGGCAACACCGGCCATCGTCCAGGTGTTAAAGGCGGTTATTTCCCTGTGCCACCGGTTGATTCATTTCAGGACATGCGTTCTGCAATGTGCTTGACGCTGGAAGAAATGGGTATGAAGACCGAAGTTCACCATCACGAAGTCGCAACAGCGGGCCAATGCGAAATCGGCGTTAAATTCAACACACTGGTTAAAAAAGCGGACGAAGTATTGGAACTGAAATACGTTATTGCCAATATTGCTCATGCTTACGGCAAAACAGCAACCTTCATGCCTAAACCATTAGTGGGTGACAACGGCAGCGGTATGCATGTTCACCAATCACTCGCCAAAGACGGCGTTAACCTGTTTACCGGTGATTTGTACGGCGGCTTGTCTGAAACAGCCTTGTATTACATTGGCGGCATCATCAAGCATGCCAGAGCGCTTAATGCCTTCACCAATGCTTCAACCAACAGCTACAAACGTCTGGTCCCAGGCTTTGAAGCCCCCGTAATGCTGGCTTATTCCGCACGTAACCGTTCAGCTTCAATTCGTATTCCTTTTGTAAACAATCCTAAAGGCCGTCGTATCGAAGTGCGTTTCCCTGACTCAACTGCAAACCCTTACCTGGCGTTCTCTGCAATGTTAATGGCGGGTCTTGATGGTATTCAAAACAAAATTCATCCTGGCGACGCTATGGATAAAGATTTGTATGACTTACCCGCGGAAGAAGCCAACAACATTCCACAAGTTTGCCACGCATTTGATCAAGCATTAGAAGCCTTGGGTAATGATCGTGAATTTCTAAAAAAAGGCGGTGTTTTCACTGATGATGTGATTGATGGTTACATAGCTCTGAAAATGGAAGAAGTTACTCGTATTCGCATGAGCACACACCCTGCAGAATATGATATGTATTATAGCTTGTAAGGGTTAAGCCTGTTTCAAACAGGTTTAAGCTGCCCCCACCAGCCCCGCAAGCAATATGGCTTAGCGGGGTTTTTTTGCGTTTCAAGTTGTCTCATATAAATTCACCGAATAAAGAAAAGGTCTTATTGGAAACGTTGATTGAAAAAGAGAAACTCTTTTTAGACAAATTTTTGGATAGAACTGCCCTGCGGATCGAGGAAATTATCAAAAGTCACAAAATCCGCGACTGGACCCAGAACCAGGATGTGACGAATCACATCATCAATGACATCGAGGACAATTTCTACAGCTTAAAAGGCCGTTATGAGCTGGACACCGATTTCGGGGTGATCGAAACCATGATCAATCAACTGCTAGCCATCGCCATTGCAAGCATTGATAGTAATTGTGTTATATACTACAGTGCACGCCCCAATTTGGGGCGTTTTTCATTTATACAGCAAATATAATATGAACCGTTTTAACTGAAGAGGGTTTCTATCAGGTATGGTCCAAAAATTGCTGATACAAATGCAAAAGCTTTTACATCAAAACGACTGATTAATAAATATGTATAAACGCATACTGGATCACCTTAATACCGCAATCTTATTGTTTGATCGTGAATTAATACTCACCTACATTAATACGACAGGAGAAATTCTGCTGGCCGATAGCGCACATCACTTAGTGGACCACAGTGCGGATGAATTATTCAAGTCTTCCGATCCTGCGCTGCTTCTCAATCTGAAACAATCCCTGACGATGGCAGAACCCCTGGTTGATCGTGCTCTTACTCTGAGTCGCATGACTCATAACGTTACCGTCAACTTTAGCGCTACACCTTTATTAATCAATGAAAAAGTCAATGAAATACTGGTCGAGCTTCAACAGGTTGATAATCATCTGCGTATATCCAAAGAAGAGCAGTTATTAACGCAGCAGAATACTGCACGATTGCTGGTTAGAGGTTTGGCTCATGAAATCAAAAATCCGTTAGGCGGGTTGCGCGGTGCTGCGCAGCTGCTCGATCTGGAATTACATGACCCGGAGCTTAAAGAATATACTCAAATCATTATTGCGGAATCAGATCGCCTGCAAGGCCTGATGGATAAGATGCTGGGACCTAATAAATTGCCCAATAAAAGGGCGCTGAATATTCACGAAGTATTGGAGCGGGTCAGGCAATTGGTTCAAGCAGAATCCAGCGGCAGCCTTTCTATCAAGAACGATTACGATCCCAGTATTCCCGATATATATGCGGACAAAGATCAGCTCATACAGGCTATGTTAAATATTGCCAGAAATGCTGTCCAGGCTATGGAAGGGAAAGGCAAAATTATCTTCAAAACACGCATTCACAGGCATATGAGTATAGGCCGTAAACGTTATAAATTAGCGGTAAAGTGCGACATCATTGATAACGGCCCGGGTATAGATGCCGGCATGATGAGTCAGATATTCTACCCCATGATTACCGGAAGAGCAGAAGGCACGGGGCTGGGTTTATCCATAGCACAAGCATTGATTAATCAGCATAACGGTTTAATTGAATGTAACAGCGAACCGGGAAATACGGTATTTTCAATCTTTTTACCTATGGAGGCTGGCAATGACTAAGCCCGAAACAGTCTGGATCATTGATGATGACAAATCCATACGCTGGGTTGTTGAAAAAGCCTTGCAAAAAGCAGGTATCATTACCCGCAGCTTTTCCAGCGGGAAAGAGTTAATGACGGCTTTACAGGACGACTTACCTGATGCCCTGATAACCGATATTCGTATGCCCGGCATGGATGGCCTGGAACTTTTAGGCAAGGTCCAGAACAGTCACCCGACTTTACCCGTTATTGTAATGACCGCTCACTCCGACCTGGAAAGTGCGGTCTCGGCATTTCATGGCGGTGCATTTGAATACTTGCCTAAACCGTTTGATATTAAAGAAGTCGTTAATCTGGCACAGCGCGCCTGCATCCATGGCCGGCAGCAACAGGATGACGCAAATCGGGCCTCTTCAGCCACTGTTGAGCCTACCCCGGAAATCATAGGCGAAGCGCCGGCGATGCAAGAAGTATTTCGAGCGATTGGACGGCTGGCCCGGTCGCACATTACCGTACTCATCAATGGCGAATCGGGAACTGGTAAGGAATTAGTAGCCAAAGCTTTGCACCGGCATAGTCCAAGAGCGAAGAACCCCTTTATCGCTTTAAATATGGCTGCTATTCCTAAAGATCTGATGGAATCGGAACTTTTTGGTCACGAGAAAGGCGCTTTTACCGGTGCTCAGGTACGGCGAGCGGGTCGCTTTGAGCAAGCCAACGGCGGAACTTTGTTTCTTGATGAAATAGGCGACATGCCAGCAGAATTGCAAACCCGTTTATTAAGAGTGCTGGCGGATGGAGAGTTTTATCCGGTTGGAGCGCATCTTGCTGTTAAAGTCGATGTACGCATTATTGCCGCCACTCACCAGGATCTTGAAACATTAGTTGATCAAGGCCGTTTTCGGGAAGATTTATTCCATCGCTTAAACGTCATTCGTATCCACATCCCGGCCCTGCGTGAGCGGAAACAGGATATCCCTTTGCTGCTGCGCCACTTTCTACATCAGGCCGCTTCAGAACTGGGTGTGGAGAACAAAATCCTGAAACCCGAAGCTGAGGCATTTTTAAGCACGCTGGAGTGGCCCGGAAACGTAAGGCAACTGGAAAATAGTTGCCGCTGGTTAACCGTCATGGCATCGGGCCGGGAAATTCATCTACATGATTTGCCGCCTGAATTGCTTAATACACCGTCAGAAAAAGAGCCAACCGGAACCGACTGGGAATCTTTACTCAGAAGCTGGGTAGATCAACAACTGCTGATAAAAGAAGCTGAAGTTGCCAAACAAACCATTCCAACCGTTGAAGCCATTTTAATTAAAGCGGCTTTGAACTTTACCCACGGGAAACGCCACGAAGCCGCTATTTTATTGGGCTACGGACGAAACACCCTAACCCGCAAAATAAAGGAACTGGGAATAGAAGAATAATATCGGGCGCTAGTCGATTCTCTATCCTCCTGCAGAGCAGGATTCTTTCAGAAAAAACAAATCTCTAAAGCCGTCACTTATCTGCATGGAACAGATTTGCGAACTAAACCAAAGGGCGTCAGTCAGAACAACCTGATGTGACTCGTTAAAGTGCAATTGCTTAAGCCATTGTATTTAAAAATCACGTTTTGCAGCGAAGAACAAGTGACCCGGCGTCGGCAAGGATAATGAAGTTTTTCCTTCTTACCTGCACCACCACGGCCCATAATAAACAACATTGCGCTAATATGGTGCGTAATATCATAAAACTCTCTCAGTATTTTAAGATAACAAGCATAGCTAATAAGTTAGTCTGGATGGACCTTCAGGTGTTGCTCTATCCGCGCAAAGCAAAAAGTTACATCTGTTACATCTATAACCTGTTAAGAAACATGCATGAAATAATTTTGGCACTTGAAACACCGTGCTGTTCGTCCTGTGCGAAGTAAGTCCCCGCGTACGTGGTAAGGGATTATCAAAAACAGCCGCTGCTTGATGCGATATTTTTTATTCTTATATTATTCTAAATCATTGATTTTACTACCACAAAAAAGCTGTTTCTTGAGAGATTGCCGAAGGATGAATTCGTCGAAATTATAGTGCACACGTTCCTAAACAATACTTTATCGTGTGTAGCAAGGCAATCAGGTTAATTATCAAATCACACCTGGCACAGTCCATGCTTAAAGTAATTTTGAATCGTTACTTTAAAAAAGAGAGGAACACATGAAACTGATAACCGCTATTGTTAAACCTTTTAAGCTGGATGATGTCCGTGAGGCGCTTTCAGACATGGGGGTTTCTGGAGTAACCGTAACCGAAGTAAAAGGTTTTGGTCGCCAAAAGGGTCATACTGAACTCTATCGTGGAGCTGAGTATGTAGTTGATTTTTTACCTAAAGCCAAGGTTGAAGTAGCAGTCGCGGACCAATTAGTTGGGCAGGCTGTTGAAGCCATTACCAAAGCAGCTAATACTGGAAAAATTGGTGACGGTAAGATTTTTGTAATTAATTTAGAGCAGGTTGTTCGAATTCGTACCGGTGAAACCGGCGATGAAGCACTCTAGGGTTTATAAGGGGGTAATATGAAACATTTTTTAAATATCTTTATTCTGATTGCTTTGTTGGGTTTTGCGGGATTTTCTTTAGCGGAACCGGCGGCGGAACCCGCTCCAGAATCAGTTTCGGTTCAAATAACCACCACTCCTACAGCAACCTCAGTAGCTGTAACGCCTCCAACAATCAATAAAGGCGATACTGCATGGATGATCATGGCAACTGTGCTGGTCATCCTCATGGTCATCCCTGGCTTGGCTTTATTTTATGGGGGTATGGTTCGCGCCAAAAACATGCTTTCCGTGTTAATGCAAGTCTTCGTGATTTTTTCGATGATGGCTATACTATGGGCGATTTACGGCTACAGCATTGCATTTACCGAGGGTAATCCGTATTTTGGCGGACTGAGTAAGCTGTTTCTTATCGGCATAACCCCGGATTCTGTTGCCGCCACTTTCAGTAAAGGCGTTTACATCCCCGAGTACATGTACGTAGCATTCCAGCTTACCTTCGCAGGCATTACTCCGGCACTGATCATTGGTGCATTTGCAGAGCGTGTAAAATTTTCTGCCATATTAGTATTTATGTTGATTTGGTTTACTTTTGCCTATCTGCCAATTGCGCACATGGTATGGTATTGGGCGGGTCCTGATGCCTACACCGACGCTAAGGCCGGTGAAACTG
>Ga0209391_10000824_pt1 | contig 15482 bp, 10 predicted proteins | sample PPLLak3March2015_FD_187246 | JGI IMG/M metagenome (GOLD analysis project Ga0209391, IMG submission 187246) | Freshwater sediment microbial communities from Prairie Pothole Lake near Jamestown, North Dakota, USA - PPLs Lake P7 Core (1) Depth... | ecosystem: Environmental > Aquatic > Freshwater >... | reverse complement strand
AGGAACTCCTGCTGCAGGTCAGGGGAGCCGAAACGGGCGAGGGCGGGCGTGGCCATGTCGGTCTGCACGCCGATGGACATCGGCACGCCGCCGCAGCGACACGTCCCGAGCGCCTCCGCCAGCACGACGGCGTAGCTGTAGTCGAGATTGGCGCCGCCGACGGCCTCGGGCTTGGTCAGTCCCAGCAGCCCGAGCGCGCCGAGTTTCCTGAAGACTTCATGGGCCGGGTACATGCCGGCTTCTTCCCACTCGTCGACGTGCGGGTTGAGTTCCTCGCGGCAGAAGCGCTCGACGGTGCGGCGCAGTTCCTCGTGTTCGGGCGTGAACAACATGCGATGTTCTCCTTACGATCAGGGCCGGGCGACGCCGAAGCTCAGTGGCCGGAGCCTGACCTGGTCGGCGCGCCGGAACAGATGCAATGCCTGCGTCAACACCTGCCGCGTGTCGCGGGGGTCGATGATGCCGTCGTCGAGCAGGCGGCCCGAGGTGTAGAACGCCGAGGTCTGGCGTTCGAAAGTCTCGGTGATCTTCGCGCGCAACCCGTCGATCTGCGCGCGGTCGGGTTCCTGGCCACGTTCGCGTGCGGACGCTTCCATGACGATGGCCATGGTGCCGGCCGCCTGTTCGGCGCCCATGACCGCCGTGCGGGCGTTCGGCCACGAAAACAGGAAGCGGGGCCCGAAGCCGCGGCCGCACATCCCGTAGTTGCCCGCGCCGAACGAGGCGCCGCACTGGATGGTGACCTGCGGCACCGTCGCGTTCGCGACGGCCTGGATCATCTTCGACCCGTGCTTGATCATGCCGGCGCGCTCGGATGCGGTGCCGACGATGTAGCCGGTCGTGTTCTGCAGGTAAATGAGCGGCAGGTCGTTCTGGCAGCACTGCTGGATGAAGTGCGTCGCCTTCACCGAGCCGTCGGGGTCGAGAGGGCCGTTGTTCGCCAGGACGCCGACGGGGTGGCCGCCGATCGAGGCGTGCACGCAGAGCGTCGCGGGTCCGTACCCCGGCTGGAACTCGGTGAAGTCGGAGCCATCGCAGATCCGCGCGATCACTTCGCGCATGTCGACGGGCTTGCGGCCGTCGACGGGCATGATGCCGAGCAGTTCTTCCGTCTCGAGTCGAGGCGGTGACGCCTGCAGTCGTTCAGGTTCGTAGCGATGCCAGGCGAGACGGCGCACGTGCTCGCGCAGGGCGCGGATCGCGTCGGCGTCGTCCTCGGCGAGGCATTCCGCCAGGCCGGAAACCGTCGCGTGCATGAGCGCGCCGCCGAGATCCTCCTCGGTCGCGATCTCGCCGGTCGCTGCGCGGAGCAGCGGCGGGCCCGCGAGGAAGGCGCGCGCGCGGTTGCGCACCATGACGACGTAGTCCGACATGCCGGGCATGTAGGCGCCGCCCGCGGTGGCACTGCCGTGCACGATCGTCAGCACGGGGATGCCCGCAGCCGACAGGCGGGCGAGCCGCGCGTAGTGCGAGCCGCCGGTGATGAAGTCCTCGACGCGGTAACGCAGCAGGTTGGCCCCGGCCGATTCGACCAGGTGGATGAACGGCAGCCGGTTCTCCAGCGACAACTGCTGCGCGCGCTGGAACTTCTCGAGCCCCATCGGCTGGAGGGCGCCGGCTTCGATCCCCGAGTCGTCCACGACGATGACGCAGTGCGCTCCCTCGATCACGCCGATGCCGGCGAGCAAGCCGCCGCCCGGCGTGGTCTTCTCCGGGTCGGGCACGTCGAGCAGGTACCCGGCGCAGGCCGCGAGTTCGAGCCACGGCGCGCCGGCATCGAGCAGCAGCCCGAGCCGTTCCCGCGGCAGCAACTGGCCGCGCCTGGCGAAGCGGGGGCCGGCCCGGTTGGATGCGGCAGCGGTGCGGTCGCGCAACCCGTCGTGCCGCGCGACCAGGGACAGCATGTGCGTGCGGTTCTCGGCGAAGGCGGCGCCGGCGGTGTCCACGGACGACTTGAAGGCGGGCATGAGCGACCTCGGGGCGGCAGTCCGGTGATCGTAGAGCAAGCGCTTGCTTGAATAAAGGGCAGAGCCTAGCATGCGGCCGATGGATGACCTGCTCAGGCTGAGCCCGTCGCGGCTCACCCCCGACCACGAGACCTTCCGGGACTCGGTCCGCCGCTTCGTGGAGCGGGAGCTGACGCCGCATGCCGCGCGCTGGGACGAGGCGGGCGGCTTTCCGCGCGAACTCCATGCCAAGGCTGCGGCGGCCGGCCTGCTCGGCATGGGATTCCCCGAGGAGTACGGCGGCTACCCCGCGGATGCGATGCACCGTCTCATCGCCTGCGTCGAACTGGCCCAGTGCGGGGCCGGCGGCGTGCTCGCCTCGCTGATGTCGCACACGATCGCCGCGCCGCCGATCGCAGCCCTCGGTTCCGACGAACTCCGCCAGCGCGTCCTGCCCCCGATCCTGGCCGGCGAGCGGATCGCGGCGCTGGCCGTCACCGAGCCTTCGGGTGGCTCCGACGTCGCTGCCCTGCGCACCACGGCACGCCGCGAGGGCGAGCATTTCGTCGTCAGTGGCGAGAAGACCTTCATCACCTCGGGCCTGCACGCCGACTTCTATACGGTGGCCGTCCGCACGGACCCGGAGTCACGTGGCACGCGCGGCATTTCGCTGCTGCTGGTGGAGCGCGACACGCCGGGGTTCACGCGCACGCCGTTGCAGAAGATGGGCTGGTGGGCCTCGGACACCGCGCACCTGCACTTCGATGCGGCACGCGTGCCGGTCGCCAACCTCATCGGCGCCGAAGGCGAGGGCTTCCGGGCGATCATGCTCAACTTCAATGCCGAACGTTTTGCGCTCGCGGCGAATTCCCTCGGATTCGCCTGGGCCTGTTACGTCGAAGCACTCGCGTGGGCGCGCGAGCGCCGCACGTTCGGGCAACGCCTGGTCGACCACCAGGTCGTCCGGCATCGTTTCGTCGACATGCGCGCACGCATCGAGGCGACGACGGCCCTGCTCGAGGAAGTGGCGTGGCGCCTCGATCATGAGCCAGAGGGAGACCCGTCGGTGGTCGCAGCGGTGTGCATGGCCAAGAACACTGCGACACGGACGATGCAGTTCTGCGCGGACGCCGCCGTGCAGACGCTCGGCGGCATGGGTTACGTGCGCGGCACGAAGTCCGAGCGCATCTATCGCGAGGTCAAGGTCAACATGATCGGCGGGGGCGCGGAGGAAATCATGAAGGACCTCGCCGCGAGGCAGCTCGGATTCTGATGGCTGCCGCGCGCAAGTCACCGCCAGGGAAAGTCGCGCCGCAGGCGGCCAGGCGTCCGCGCGGGCGCCCCCGGGCGCTCCCGGGCGACGACGACAGCCGCCGCCACCAGTTGTTGCGTGCGTCCGCGAGGCTGTTCCGCGAAAAGGGGTATGACGCCACGTCCGTGCGCGACATCGCGCAGGCGGCGGGCATGCAGTCCGGCAGCTGGGTGTATCACTTCCCGACCAAGCAGGACATCCTGGTGGCTGCCATGGAGCAGGGGCTGGTCGACGCGCTGGCACGCATCGAGGCCATCGCCGCACAGGACCTCGCGCCACGCCGCAAGTTCGAAGCGCTGGTGCGCACGCATCTCGACACGCTGCTCGCGCCGGGCCAGGACTTCATTCCGGTGGTGCTGTATGAATGGCGTTCGCTCGAGGCGCCTTCGCGCAAGCGCGTGGCAGTACCGCTCAAGCGTTACGAAGCCGTGTGGCGCCAGGTGATCGATGCATTGCAGCGCGCGGGCGAGTGGCCCGCGCGTACGAAGATCGACGTCCTGTTGCTGTTCGGCGCGCTCAACTGGATGGCGCGCTGGTATCAGCCCGGGGGCCCGCTCGACATCGACACGCTGGCGCGCGAGTGCGTGACGTTTTTTCTCGGCAGGCCGACCAGGTCCGGACGCCGCGATGCGCCCGGGCGGCACTGACCGTTGCGCGCGCGCAGCACGCAGGGTTCTTTGCGCACGCGGACGAGCCGCTTCTTCGGGTTTTCATGCTGCGCTGCACAAAGATTCCGCAATGCGTCGCGGTGCCTCGAGAAGCGCTCAACCATGCATATGGCAGCGGCTAGAACGCGAAACCCTGCAGTGCGGTCGGGCATTTTTTCGCGTGCATTTTTGCTGCATGGCACAAACGCAACGCGACTCTCAGTTGTCATGTGGCTTGGCCACTGGCAACCTTGCGCAACGGGGATGATCGGTAGTGGTATTTCGGATACTCACTACTGTGGCTGCAGCTTCCCGGGACTAGCCTCAACGGGCTGACCGTTTTATGGGAAGCCGGGTGAGCCGTGACACGACGCAACAAGACTCGTGACCGGCTGGGGCTCGCCACGGGATCTGCAAGGGAAGGTTTTGACGAATCGGTCCGGGACGCCCCGCGGTAACGGATCAGGCTGGACTCACAGGCAACTGGGGGATTTGTAATGACGACTGAAACGAAGAATCGGCATCGCCGCAGCACGGCTCTCGCCGCCACGATCGGCTCCGTGCTCGCGGGATACGCGGGCAGTGCGACGGCTCTGGAGTTCGAGTTCGACAACGGCGGCAAGCTGAACTGGAACACGACGCTGTCCGCAGGCGCCAACTGGCGCGCGGAAGACCCGAGCCGCCGCCTTTACACGCGTGCCGACGGCTCGTTGATCGGTCTTTATACGGATCCCCTCGTTCCCGGCACTGCGGTGGGCCCGAACGACGGCCTGGCCGGCAACCACGCGGCCGGCGACGGCAACCTCAACTTCGACAAGGGCGACCGGTTCAGCACGCCGTTCAAGTTGATCACCGACCTCGAATACAAGAAGGGCCGCTTCGGCGCCCTGTTGCGTGCCAAGGCCTGGTACGACTACACGCTGATGGACGAAAATGTCCGCGTAGGCAGCCAGGCCAATAACTACAACGGCGTGCGCCCGGGCCTCGGCCCGGTGGCGAACCCGCTGTGCCCTCCCGGTGGCACCTGGACGGCGGCAGCCCCGTGCTTCCCGATGTCGCCTGCAGGGCAGAACCTCTGGCCGGAGGCCGAACTCAGCGACCGCGGCTTCGAGACGGAGCAGCAGTTCACGAACGCGATGCTGCTCGACGCCTACGTCTATGGCTCGTTCGACTTCCGCGGCACCGACATGCAGGTGCGCCTCGGCAACCAGGTGATCAACTGGGGCGAAAGCATCTTCATCCAGGGCGTGAACCAGATCAATCCGATCGACGTTCCCGCCGCGCGCCGTGCCGGCGCCGAGCTCAAGGAAATCCTGCTGCCGGTCTGGGCCGCGTACCTCAACTGGGGTTTCGACTGGGGCTCCATCGAAGCCTTCTACCAGCTCGAATGGGCCAACACGTCCGTCGACGCTTGCGGCACTTACTTCTCTGCGACGAGCACGCTGATCGGAGCCGATCCGGCCTCGTGCGGCAGCATCACGGTCGTCGGTGGCCAGCTCGGTAACCTCGCGCCCGGCACCGTCTCGCCGCTCGTCCCGCAGTTCGGCTCGCAGCCTTTCCTGCAGGCGAACGGCACGTACGTGCCCGCGGTCGACGGCAAGGAAGCCAAGGACAGTGGCCAGCTCGGCATCGCGATCCGGTTCCCGGTCGACAAGATCGACACGGAGATCGGCCTCTACGCGATGAACATCCACAGTCGCCTGCCGTATTCATCCGGCCGCACTGGCACCAATCCGAACGACATCACGGGTCTCTGCAACGCGCCTGGTGTCCCTACTGGCACGACGGCATATCAGTGCCTCGCCGCCCAGGGCCTGGTCGGCAACGACGCTTACGGTCCGTACTGGAAGGTGCCGACCTCGGCGTCGTTCTTCCGCAGCCTGATGCCGGGCATCGAGGCGGCGTACGAAGGGATCCTGGCGGGTATCGGCGCGCCGCAGGACCTGAAGTCCGGCAGCGGTTTCTGGGAATACCCCGAGGACATCAACATCTTCGGCATCAGCGCGGCCACCAACCTGCTCAGCTGGTCGGTATCGGCGGAGGCGAGCTACTCGCAGAACGTCCCGGCGCAGGTCAATGGCAACGACCTGATCGGTGCCTCGATCCTCGGCATCGGACCGTACCGTGTCGAGTCGTCGAAAGTCGCCAAGGGTTCCGAGGGCGGCTACCTGGCGGGTTACAGGACCTTCGACAAGCGGCAGTTCCAGGTGAACGCCGTCAAGACCTTCAGCAACATCCTCGGCGCCGAGAGTTTCCTGGTGGTCGGCGAAGTCGGCATGCAGTCGAATGGCGTCCCCGACTACACGAGGGGTGGCGTCCGCTACGGGCGTGGCTTCATGTACGGAACCGGCTCGGGCCTGGGATACTCGTCGGGCGGCGCGCCGTCGGGCCAGCCGACGCTCGGGGCGGCAGCCCAGGGCAACCTTTGCTCGCCGACGTTCACCGGTGCGCCGGTGCCGGTTTTCAACACGCTTTACAACCCGCACCCGGAAGGTTGCCGGAACGACGGCTACATCACCGATTTCTCGTGGGGTTATCGCGTCCGCCTGTCGATGGACTACAACAACGTGATGGACTCCGGCGTGACGGTCACGCCCAGCGTGTTCTGGGCTGACGACGTCGAAGGCGTGTCCATCGACCCGGCGTTCAACGAAGGGCGCCAGACGCTCGGCCTCGGCGTGAAGTTCAACCTGAACAAGAAGTACGTGTTCGACATGAACTACGTGAGCTACGCCAACAACACCTTTGACCCCACGTTCGACCGCGATTACTACTCCGCGGCGCTGAGCGTGACGTTCTGACCAGGACAGGAGACGACAGATGAAGACGATCAACAAGATCCTAGCTACCGCGGTCGCGGCGGCAGGCCTGGTCGGCGTCGCGCTGCCAGCGTACGCGAGGCTCACCCCCGCGGAAGTCGCGCGCCTCGGCGCGGACCTCACGCCGATGGGAGCCGAGAAGGCGGGCAACAAGGACGGCACCATTCCCGCCTGGACCGGTGGGATGTGCTCGCCACCCGCGGGCTGGACGCCAGCCAAGGGCTACATCGACCCGTTCGCGAACGAGAAGCCGAAGTTCACGATCACCAAGGCCAACGCGGCGCAGTACAAGGATAAGCTGACGCCGGGCACGCTGGCGCTGCTCAACAAGTACGACAACTTCCAGATGGCGGTCTACCCGACGCACCGGACCGCCTGCTATCCGGACTCCGTGTACGCCAACGTGAGGGAGAACGCACCGAAACTCGAGCTGGTGGGTTTCGGCATCAGCGGTGGCCAGGCGGACGTACCGTTCCCGATCCCGAAGCAAGGCGTCGAGGTGATTTTCAATCACCAGCAGCGTTTCCTGGGCTCCGGCGTCTCTCGCGACTACAACAGCTTCCCGGTGCGCGCCAATGGTGACTTCTACAAGATCGGCTCCCACGAGTACCGCATCTTCAACACCGCCCTGGACCAGCCGCAGCCCAACCTGCTGCTGGCGTTCCAGTCGGCCTTCACCACGCCTGCGACGCTCGAAGGCACCGTGTTCCTGGTACACGAACCGATCGACCAGGTGAAGCAGACACGCTCCGCGTGGATCTACAACGCGGGCCAGCGCCGCGTCCGCCGCGCGCCGGACCTCGCGCACGACAACTTCACGGACGGCACCGAGGGCATGCGCACCTCGGACCAGTTCGACGCGTGGAACGGCGCGCCGGATCGCTACGACTGGAAGCTGATCGGCAAGAAGGAAATCTACATCCCCTACAACGCGTTCAGGCTGGCGGACAAGAAGCTCAAGTACAAGGACGACATCGTCCGCAAGGGCACGATCAACTCGGACCTGATGCGGTACGAGCTGCACCGCGTCTGGGAGGTGGAGGCCAACCTGAAGCCGGGCAGCAAGCACATCTACGGCAAGCGCGTGTTCTACCTCGACGAGGACACCTGGACGGTGGTGTACGAGGACGCGTACGACACCCGCAAGCAGCTCTGGCGCATCGGCGTCCACCCGATGATCCAGTTCTACGACGTGAAGATTCCCTACTTCCGCGCCAACATCTGGCACGACCTGAACAGCGGCGCCTACTATCTCGCGGGCCTCGACAACGAGATCAAGGCGCCCTGGAACTGGGACCAGAAGGGCAAGTGGGCCGACTTCCAGCCCGATGCGCTGCGGCGCCTCGGCACGAAGTGAGCCACGCGGGGAGATCCCACCCAGCGTGAGGGTCTGGGCGGCGCCGGTGTTGCACACCGGCGCCGGCAGACCAGGGGGATCGGGCGGGACCGGGCGACGACTCGGACGGTCTGCCGCCGGTGACGGGACATGGGGGGTGCGGCCAACGCAGGCTGCACGGAGAAATTCGAATGAAGTACCGGTTGAGAGCAGCCTGCCTCTGGGTCGCCTGCTGCATGTTGGGCTTGCCCGCGGTCCATGCCGAAGAAGGAGCCGCCAAGACTCCATCGCGCGGCAAGACCGTGGTGGAGATCAAGCCCGACCGCATCATCCTCGTCGACATCGCGCGCGCCGGTGACCGGCTCATAGCCGTCGGTGAACGCGGCTTCGCGCTGCTGTCCGACGACGCCGGCAAGACCTGGCGGGCGCGGGAGACGCCCGTCACGCGCACTTTGACGAGCGTGGCTTTCAGGGACGGCAAGGTCGGCGTCGCCGTCGGCCATGGCGGATCGTTCATTCGCACCGAAGACGGCGGCGAGCAGTGGGCGCTGGTCTCGGTGCCGGAGGCGGAGCCGGAATCCATGCTCGGAGTGGTGAGCCTGGGTGCGGACCGCTTCGCTGCCTACGGCGCCTTCGGCATGTACTTCGATTCCACCGACGCGGGCAAGACCTGGGTCAGGCGCACGGTGCTCTCGGAGGACTTCCAGTGGCACATCTCACAGGTCATCCCGGTGGGCCCGTCCCTGCTGATGGTGGCTGAATCCGGCACCCTCGCGCGGTCGGACGACGGCGGCACGACCTGGACCGCGATCACTTCGCCTTATGTCGGCTCCTACTTCGGTGCGCTGGCGACCCCGGCGGGCACGATCCTCGCCTTCGGCATGCGTGGCAACGTCTGGCGTTCGACCGACGTCGGTGCCACGTGGCAGAAGATCGAACTCAACACGACGGCTTCGCTCAATGGCGGGCGCGTGCTTGGGGACGGACGCATCCTGCTGGTCGGCAATTCCGGGCTGCTGGTCGTGAGCAAGGACGACGGGCAGACGTTCGAAATGCACTGGGCGCCTGGCGGCCGCGGCTTTTCCGCGGTCGCGGAGGCCGGCGATCAGATCATCCTCGCGGGCGAATCCGGCGTCACGCCGCTCGACCCGGCCTGGCTCGTGAGCCAGTAACGGTACCGCGTCGGGAGTCACACATGTCGAATGACCTCAACCTCGGTGCCAGCGGCGATTCCGAGATCAAGCAACAGCAGTTCTCGGCCGACTGGGTCGGCAAGATCTCGTACTGGATCTTCCGCCACCGCAAGCCGCTGCTGATCCTGTTCATCCTGATCACGGTGGCGCTCGGCGCCATGGCGAGCCAGCTGCGCGTGCAGGCCGCCTTCACGAAGATGATCCCGCTCAAGCACCCGTACATGCAGACGTTCCTGCAGTACCGGTCGGATTTCGGCGGCGCAAACAAGGTCCTCGTGGCGCTCCAGAACAGGAAGGGCGAGATCTACGACAAGGAGTTCATGGAGGACCTGCGCAAGGTCACCGAGGAAGTCTTCTACATCGAGGGCGTGGAACGCAGTTCGGTCGCGTCGCTGTTCACGCCGAACGTGCGTTTCAACGAGGTCGTCGAGGACGGCTTCCGCGGCGGCAACATCGTCTCGGCCGACTTCGCGGGCACCCCGGAACAATTGAAGCTGGTGCGCGAGAACCTGCTGAAGTCGGACTGGATCGGGCGCCTGGTGTCGAACGACCACACTTCCGCGATGGTCGTGGCGACGCTCATGGAGAACAACCCGGAGACGGGCGAGCGCCTCGACCTGCAGAAGGTGGCCGGCGAGCTCGAGAATATCCGGGCCAAGTACGAGGACGACAGGACCGGCGTGCACATCATCGGCTTCGCCAAGGCGGTGGGTGACATTGCCAAGGGCGCGGCCGGCGTCCTCGTGTTCTTCGGTGTCGCCTTCGTGATCACGGCGATCCTGCTGTACTGGTACTCCGGTTCGCTGATGATCACGGCACTGGCGCTGATCTGTGCCATCGTCCCGGTGATCTGGCTGCTGGGATTGCTGCCGATCTTCGGGCTGGGCCTCGACCCGATGTCGATCCTCGTGCCATTCCTGATCTTCTCGATCGCGGTGTCGCACGCGGTGCAGATGACGAACGCGTGGAAGCTGGAGACGCTGCACGGCGCCGACGGCATCACGGCGTCGACGCACTCGTTCCAGAAGCTGTTCATCCCGGGTGCGATGGCGCTGCTCGCCAATGCACTCGGGTTCATGGTCATCGCCTTCGTCGAGATCGAGATGGTGCGCGAGCTCGCCTTCACGGCGACGATCGGCGTGACCGTGATGATCATCACCAACAAGATGCTGCTGCCGATCCTGCTCTCGTACTACAGGTTCACGCCCGAGCAGGCCTCGAAGCTGGCTGGCAAGGAAACGGCGGGCGACTGGCTGTGGGAGCGCATCGGCCCGCTGGCCACGAAGAAGTTCGCGTGGATCCCGTTGCTGATCGGTGTCGCCCTGCTCGTGTTCGGCCTGTCACAGGCGCGGCACCTGCACATCGGCGACCTCGGTGAAGGCGTGCCGGAGTTGCGTCCGGATTCGCGCTACAACCAGGACGTGGAGATGATCACGGGCCACTTCGCGATCGGCGTCGACCTGCTGCAGGTCATCGCCGAGGCGAAGCCCACGAGCGACGACGACTCACCCTGCGTCGACCGCGAGGTCATGGACAAGATCGAGGATTTCGATTTCCAGATGCGCCAGGTCGAGGGCGTGGCGACGGTACGCAGCCTGTCCGGCTTCGTAACCACGATCACGCAATCGTTCGCCGAGACGTATTCGAAGTGGCGCATGCTCCCCGAGAGCCGCGCGCAGATCGCCCAGGGCGTCGGCTACGCGACCCGCCTCGGCAACGAGCTCATGAACTCGCGCTGCACCGCGATGCCGCTCAGCATCTACACGACCGACCACCAGGCCACCACGATCGAGCACATCGTGGAGAAGGTGAAGGAGTTCAAGGAGGGCGGCGGCGACACGGACCGCGTGACGTTCCGGCTCGCGAGCGGCAACGTGGGCGTCATGGCCGCCACCAACGAGGCAGTCGAGGCCGCGGACAAGTGGGTCAACCTCGCGCTGTTCGCCTCGGTGATGTTGCTGTGCCTCGTCACGTTCCGCTCGTTCCCGATCACGCTCTGCATCGTGCTGCCGCTGGCGCTCGTCACCATCCTCTGCAACGCGCTCATGGCCATGCTCGGCATCGGCGTGAAGGTCAACACGCTGCCGGTCGTGGCGCTCGGCGTCGGCGTGGGCGTCGACTACGGCATCTACCTGTTCGAGCGCATGAAGCACGAGATGGAAGAAACCGGGCTCAAGCTGGAGGACGCCTTCGTCGAGGCGCTCAAGCAGCGCGGCACGGCCTCGATCTTCACGGCGGCCACGATGACGATCTCCGTGGCGACGTGGATGTTCTCGGAGCTGAAGTTCCAGGCGGACATGGGCGTGCTGCTCGCGTTCATGTTCCTGGTCAACGCGTTCGGCGCGATCCTGCTGCTGCCGGCGCTGGCCGCATACCTCGTCGGCGACCGCCACACCAGGCCGGTCACGGCGACGGCGAAGGCCTGAGGTGCACGAAAAAGGCCCCGGACGCGAGCGGCGTCCGGGGCCTTTGCTTGAGAAATAGGGGACACGCTCCTATTTCCCGAGCGGGAAATAGGAGCGTGTCCCCTGTTTTCAGCGCAGCCGGCGTTCCTGCACGAGCTGGTCGAGGCGTTCGATGAAGCGGCGTTCGTGCTCGCTCACCAGTTCGCCGCCGATGCCCAGCACGTCGCCTTCCTTCGCGGCGCGGGCCACGCGCATCGCGAGCGACATGACGAACGCGCCGTAGTGCATCAGGTCATCCGCCGAGCCGTGAGTGCCGAGCGCCTCGAGCGCGTGCTTCGCGGTCTCGAGCGCCTTTTCCTGCAGCTTTTCCACGGTGCGATGCTGTTCGTCGAGCGTGTAGTACCACTTACGCACCTCGTCCTGCGCATTCATGATGTGCGTGCTGCCGGCGATCTCACTGACCAGCGGGTGGGTGGCGTTGATCGCGTCGACGATGGCCTGCAGGCCCGCGGCGCGCTCGAGCATCTCGTCGAATGGGCTGCCGCCCGACGAGGAAACGGCGATGATGACGTGGTGTGGCGTGTTGCGCACGGCCTGCCATTGAATGGCAGTGAGCTTGTCCCGGGTCAGCATCGGTTTCCCCTCCAACGACGATCTTGGTGTTCTGGTCGGACACTGCGGGTTTTCCCTGCGTGCCGGACGGGCATCATACCGTGGCAACTGCGTAGGATGGAACGATGGATGTGCTCTCGACGCCGCTGAAGCTGCCCTGCGGGGCAGTCCTGCCGAACCGCCTGGCAAAGGCAGCGATGACGGAAGGCCTGGCCGACGCCTGGCTGCGGGCCACTCCGGCGCACGCACGGCTGTACCGGACGTGGAGCGAAGGAGGGGCGGGCCTGCTGCTCACCGGTAACCTGCAGGTGGATCGCTTCGACCTCGAACGGCCGGCCAACGTCGCGATCGATCGCTCCGAGCCGCGCACCTGCGACCCCGAGGCCCGGCGCCGGCTGTCAGCCTGGGCCCAGGCCGGCACGGCGGCCGGCAATCACCTGTGGGTCCAGCTCGCCCACGGCGGGCGGCAGTCGCCGCGTTACGTCACCGGACGGCCATTGGCGCCGTCCGCGGTGCAACTGGACCTGCTGGGCAACTACGCGCGGCCCCGCGCCCTGTCCGAGGCCGAAATCGTCGAACTGATCGAGCGGTTTGCGCACGCCGCGATGGTCGTCCGCGAGGCGGGGTTCACGGGTGTGCAGGTTCACGGAGCCCATGGCTACCTGATCAGCTCGTTCCTGTCGCCGGTGACGAACCGCCGTACCGACGCATGGGGCGGCCCACTGGAGAACCGGGCGCGCTTCCTGATCGAGACCGTCCGCGCCGTCCGCAGGGCGGTCGGCCGTGACTATCCCGTTGCGGTCAAGCTCAACTCCGACGACTTCCGCAAAGGCGGCTTCTCGCACGACGAATGCCTGCGCGTCGTCGAATGGCTGAATGCGGAGACGGTCGACCTGCTGGAAATCTCCGGCGGCACCTACGAACAGCCACGCCTGATCGGTTTCGAGGGCCGCAGCGAGGACGCCGTGCCGGTGCGTGCAAGCACGCGTGCGCGCGAGGCGTATTTCCTCGAGTACGCGCCCGCGATCCGCCGCGTCGCACGCATGCCGCTCATGGTCACCGGCGGCTTCCGCAGTCGCGCCGGCATGTCGGCCGCGCTCGGCGATCCCGGCCCGGGTGACTGCGACGTCATCGGCCTCGGCCGGCCATTGATCACGGATCCATCGTTTCCGCGCCGATTGCTGGCCCGGGAGGTCGACAGCATTGCCAGCGAGGACCGGCGCCTGCGCCTGCGTGAGCGCGGCTGGCTGGCCCCGGGAAGCCCCTTGCTGGTGGCCAGGGCGCTCAACGCGTTCGCCGCGCAGGCCTGGTACTACTGCCAGCTCTTCCGGATCGCCGAACGCGGCGTCCCGCAGGCGGACCTCGGCGTCGCGGCGGCGCTGCGCGAGTACGTCGCTTCCGAGTTGCGCGCGGCCTACGCGACGCGGAAGGCGTACCCGAGAGGAAGGGGATAGGAGTCAGGAGAGAGTGGTCAGATGAGAGTGCGCGACCGCGCACTGCTTACTAACTCCCAACTCCTAGCTCCTATCCCCTGACTCCGTGTTGCGCGAACCACGCGAGCGACAGCTCCGCGACTCGCCCGGGCTGTTCCAGTGGCAGCCAGTGTCCCGCGCCGGCGATGCGTTCGTAGTGCCACGGTGCCTGCATGCGCCGCTGCGACAGGCGCATCTGGTCGTCGGCGAGGAAATGATCGCGGTCGCTCCAGATCCCGAGCGTCGGCACCTTGCAGTCGCTCCAGCGCCCGAGCAGGACGCGCCGCACGTTCGCGCGATACCAGTTGAGTGCGGCCGTCAGCCGCCCGGGGCGTGACAGGTCCGCGATGCAGGTTTCGAGCCGCGGGTGCTGGCGCGCCCATCCGCGCAGGCCGGCGAACTCGTTGCGTCGCAGCCAGCGCTCGCTCGCGCCCGGCCACTGCCAGGCGAGCGTGTACAGACCCTTCAGCTTCTGCTCGACCCCGGCCAGGGCATATTCACGCGGATGCCCGACCGAGAGCACGGCCTGCGCTGCGACGAGGTCAGCATGCTCGAGGGCCAGGCACCAGGCAGCCACCGCACCCCAGTCGTGGCCAATGACGCGCACCGGTTCGTCGTGGGTCAACTTGGCGATCAGCGCGCGCAGGTCCGCGACGACGTGTCCCAGCGAATAGTCATTGACGGCGGGAGGCGCGTCGGAGCGGCCGTAGCCGCGGAGGTCCGGCGCAATGACGCGATATCCGGCGGCGACCAGCAGGGGCGACACGTCGTTCCACAGCCGGCGTGAGTCAGGAAAGCCGTGCAGCAGAAGTACAGCAGGCCCTTGCCCGGCCTCGCGTACGTTGAGGACTACACCGCTGCCCTGGACCCGAATTTCACTCCGCTGGCTCATCCGTGCCTCCGGGTGCGTGCCGCGTGGCTCGCGACATGGAAAAAAGCTTACATCACAACGGCCGCCGATTGTGCTGCCATGCCCTTCCGCCACCTGCGGCCGCAGGGCATCATGAATGCGTCCCCGTTCCCACCGCCAGGGTGCCCAGGATGAGACTTTCCAAGCCGCTGCTCAGTCTTTGCGTCGCGCTGCTGGTCACGGCCTGCGCGACCAGTCCGACCGGCCGCAAGCAGCTGATGCTCGTCTCCGAAAGCCAGGCCATCAGCGCCTCGCGCCAGGCCTATGCGCAGGAGATGGGCAAGTACCAGAAGGAAGGCAAGCTGGTCACGGACCCGCGCGTCCTGAAGCGGGTGAGCGTGATCACCGAACGCCTGGTCGCCCAGGCCGTGAAGATGCGGCCGGACAGCGCCCAGTGGCAATGGAGCGTGCAGGTCATCGACGAGCCGAAGACGGTCAATGCCTGGTGCATGGCGGGCGGGCGCATGGCGATCTACACCGGCCTGATCCTGAAAATCGACCCGACCGACGACGAACTGGCCCAGGTGATGGGCCACGAAATCGCCCACGCGCTGGCGAACCACACGGCCGAACGCATGTCGACGGCGATGGCGGCGAATGCGGGCATCCTCGCCGCGGGCCTGATGTCCGACAATCCTGGCCAGGCGATGGCGATGGCGGCCGCGGCGGCCACCGTTGCCGTCAAGCTGCCCAACAGCCGCACCTCGGAGAACGAAGCGGACCAGATCGGCATCGAACTCGCCGCCAAGGCAGGTTACGACCCGCGTGCGGCCATCACGCTCTGGCAGAAAATGGCCAAGGTGGGCGGCACGCGGGTCGTAACCTGCCTT
>Ga0209391_10000823_pt1 | contig 15483 bp, 19 predicted proteins | sample PPLLak3March2015_FD_187246 | JGI IMG/M metagenome (GOLD analysis project Ga0209391, IMG submission 187246) | Freshwater sediment microbial communities from Prairie Pothole Lake near Jamestown, North Dakota, USA - PPLs Lake P7 Core (1) Depth... | ecosystem: Environmental > Aquatic > Freshwater >... | reverse complement strand
TTATGGTAAATAAGACATTACTCGGAGAGTGACTGTCCGTAGGCTCAATGTTGCAACCGGCGATTTACGGGAACCCCACTCGGTCTATTTGGGAATGTCCGATTTCTGACTGCCCAGGCCTTCGCTGTCCAGGCACGGACGCCTTCGCACGGCTGTACCGACCTGCCGCCCACGCGCGCCCGGATCCAACCGGGCACGCTGCACGAACGAAGTCACTGTTGTTAGGCCGACGGAGTTGCCAGCCGACCGGTTGCTGTCTTTCGCACCCGCCACACTGGCTTTGGCCGCCCTGCTGTCGGCCGCACCGGCTGCCCTCGCGGCCGATTGTCCGGCGTTCCTGAATCACGACTTCAAGAAGCTGCGCTCATCGCAGAGCATCAACCTCTGTACGGAGTACGCGGGCAGACCGCTGCTGATCGTCAATACCGCCAGTCACTGCGGCTACACCCCACAGTTCAAGGGCCTCGAGGCATTGCACCAGAAGTTCAAGGCGCGCGGCCTCGTCGTGGTCGGCTTTCCGTCAGACGACTTCAAGCAGGAGGCGAATGACGAGGCCGAAACCGCCGACGTCTGCTACATAAACTACGGCGTCACCTTCACCATGCTCAGCCCGTCTGCCGTGACGGGTCGCGCCGCGAACCCTGTCTTCCGGGAGATCGGCCGCCGTTCCGGAGAGCCGAGCTGGAACTCCAACAAGTATCTTGTTAGCGCCGACGGCAAGGTCGTTCGGCAGTTCGACAGCCGCGTCCGTCCCGACTCCGCCGAACTCCAGCAGGCCATCGAACAACTTTTGCGCTGACGGGGATTCTGCGTCATGGCCCTGAACGTCCTCGGGACCGAGCTCGTCGAATGCTCACTTAACCCGCTGACGGGATACTTGCGCGACGGCTGCTGCAACACCGACGAGCACGATCGTGGCCTACACGTCGTTTGTGCGCGCGTCACCCGCGAATTCCTCGAGTTTTCCACCCGCCGCGGCAACGACCTCATGACCGCACGGCCGCAATTCGGCTTCCCAGGACTTAAGCCCGGTGACCGCTGGTGCCTCTGCGCGCTGCGCTGGCGGGAGGCCTTCGAAGCGGGCGTGGCGCCGCCGGTGGTGCTCGAGAGCACCCATGAACGTGCCCTCGAGGTCGTCACGCTGGAGCAGCTGAAGGCCACTTCCCTGGCGCATTGAGTGGCGGGTATCTCCCTGATCGCTGCGCAGACGTGGCCGGCGTGTCCGCCATATAGCGTGGCCTTGTGCTGCGCGACGATCCCCAGGATTACTCGGGCCACACCGGTGCACTCACCAGAATGACAGGCCGCGTCCCGCGCCATAAAACAGCACGACAAAGCCGCCAACCTCGGCAGCAATGAGTGACCACATGAACGCTTCGATCATCGGTCGCGGAATCGTGGCAGTGCCGAGGTGGAAATGCCGAAGTATCCCTCGAGCGCGATGACAGCCCACAGTTCGACAGTGCCGCCGAGCGTGCTCAGCTCTGCAAATTTCCATACGACCAGGCTCGCAAACGCATACATCAGTGCAGCGCGATGCACGATGTCGACGTATGGGTGCGCCTGTCCGGTTGGGGAGTTCATGATGCCGCGGTACTTCCAGACGCCCGTCAGCAGGCCGATCAGGAAGTAAACACCCGAGCCGAGCAGCGCGATGCGTTCTGCCTCAGGCACGACAGGTCCCCTGTGATGACACCACTACCCCTCCCCTGGGCCTCCACGCCACCGGCAGGGAAAATCTCGACCGCGCCCGGTTCGCGCTAATCGATCGCTTCGTCGACCTGGCCGACGCCGGGTGATGCCCGGATCTGCCGAGAGATTTCCCACATCCTATTCGACTGCTGTTCGGATTGCCTCCCATGGACTGGGTGTTGACCCGAGATCGTCGTCCGGCCCGGGCCGGCGCAGTCTCTGTCTGCCTGGGCTAAGTCCAGCCACGCCGCCACCGCGCGACGTCGGTGAGGTCCCGCCACTCAATAATTCGCGCGCGCTTCGAGTGCACCGCCTCGATCTCGACCGACACCACCGGCAACCTCGACGACTCCGGCTCGATGACTTTGGTGACCAGGAAGTGCTTCTCCTTGCTCCGTGGCTCGACCGCCGTCCACTTCGTGTGCAGCAGCTTCTTCGGGCCCAAGGCGTTGGATTTTGAACGCGTCATAAGGAGCTACCGATTTCTGACAGAGGCCTGCGCGCTGTTGCGCAACCGATTATAGTAATTGGGCTTTTTGCAAGATCTGGGACGACGGGTAGGCGGCATGGAAGTCTAGACGGCGGCAGGGCTCGCCGGGTCCGAAATGACGCAACATCACGGGCTCAATCCTGGCCGGAGCCTTGTTTCCCGACGCCGCCCATCCCCAATCGTGACAAAATGACGCTGAAGGGTTCCAAGAGCCAACATGGCACTGCGATTCCTCAAAGACCTGATGCGACGTGAGCCCGAAGAGCGATCGGCGATTTCCACGCTGGTCAAGGCGCAATCTGCAAATCGTTTCCAAGCCGTCAGCATCCATCCCGGCGAAACGAGCTGCCAGGCCGCTCGCCAGATGTCTTCAATTCGTTTTCTGTGCAAGTCCGCACCGGGTCTTCCGTTGCCGCAGTGCGACGTGGCCAGCTGCAACTGCCGCTACACGCACTATTCGGACCGTCGCAGCGGCCGGGATCGCCGTGCCTTTTATGACTGGACTCGGGAACGCGAACTCGGCACAGTCAACCGCCGCTCGGGTCGCGGAAGACGTTCGACCGACGGCGTCACCTGATTCAAGGCGACCGTCCGTCGGTACTCGACCGACCTTGGCAATCTATCTATCCCCACCATCGGAGTTCCGCATGAAACAGACCGTTATCACGATGCTAGCCGCGCTCATTTTCGCTGTCGCCGTTCCGGCCCAGGCTCAGAAGTCGGCAGGTGATGTCCTCGACGACAACACTGTCAACGCCAGCGTCAAGGCTGCGCTGGTCGGTGCCAAGGACGTGCCGTCGACCGACATCCAGGTCGAGACCTACCGCGGCGTCGTGCTACTGAGCGGGTTCGTCGAGACCCAGGCGATGAAGGACAAGGCCGGCAAGGTTGCCCAGGGCGTGAAGGGTGTCCAGAAGCTCCACAACGCGATTGCGGTCCATCCGAAGACGTCCATGGGCACGAAGCTCGACGACACCGTGATCACCGGCAAGGTCAAGACGGCGCTGATGGGCGATGACGACGTCAAGAGCGGCCAGATCAACGTCGAGACCAAGGGTGGAATCGTCCAGCTCGCCGGCTTCGTCACCGGTGACGGCATGCTCAAGCGCGCACTCGAGGTTGCCTCGAAGGTCGAGGGCGTGAAGAAGGTCGAGAACGCGCTCTACGTCAAGCCGGCGGAGTGACCGCGTCCCACCAGACGTACATGTGAACGCGTCCTGTGCGCACGTCGCACAGGGCGCGCCTCACCTGCCCTTCGTCGCTCCATTCCTTGATTGCGACGCGACCCGGCAACTGGACCGGGGAAAGAAACTGGGTGCCGATTACGGCACCGCCCGGAATGACGGCGGCCGGCGCCTGCGCCAGCGTGCGCGCCAGCGACCACATGCCGTGCCCGATCGAGCCACGGAGCCCGAAGAAGCGCGCTGCGCGGTCGCTGAGGTGGATCGGGTTGAAGTCCGAAGACACCCGCGCATACGCCCAGGCGGTGTCTCGCGTCACGTCGAATTCGACCAGCACGGCGCTGTCCTTGGGCGCCTTGGGTGGCCGCGGCGGCCGCGCGCCCCCCCGCGCCATGGACTCCGGCCACCGCGCAAGGAACATGCACGTCTCCTTCCACACCGTCTGCCCACCGCTCGAGACGTCGGTGTCCATGTCGAACGTGACGCCCGCGTCGGTGCGCTGGTAGTTGCGCGCCGCCACGGCGACATCGACGCGTGTCCCCGCCGTAAGGGTAGCCGGGCTCTCGATGGTGTTCGACAGGTGGATCAGGCCCATCGGCCGCAGCGGAAACGCGCCGAGCGCGAAGATCTTCAGGTGCAGCGGCATGGACAGCACGTGCGGGAACGTGATGGGCAGTTCGGTGCCCGGGCTGAACCCGCACATCGCCGCATAGCGCCGGACGTGGGCTGCGTCGAGGAGCACGCCATTCACCGACGCGATGATCTCCGGCGGCTCGACAAATTCAGCGATGGGTGGCCGCTTCATGAGCAGCACCCACGGGTAGGTAGCCCAGACTCGCGGCAGCCGCCGCAGCTGCAGTCTATTTGTCCCCGTCACGGACTAGGGTGACACCCTGTTGATCACGACGTTGACATTCTCCGGCGCGCCCTTCTTGTGCAGGGCTTCGCCGACCAGGTCGCCGCTTGCCGTGACCGCCGTCCCGCCGAAGGCCACGCGCGCCACCAGCTGAACCTGGTCCACGGACGACAGGTCGCGTCCCTCGATCATGGTGTTGGCGTCGCTCAGCACGACCGTCGTCGGCAGTTCGTCGCTCGCGATGCGGACGGCCGCGATCGGAGGTCCCGGGATCCCGGCCTCGCGCGCACTGACGAAGACCGTGGTGCCGGGGCGCAGCTTGCCGGTCAGGGACGGATCAACCGAGACCGCGATGCGGATCGTCCGGCCTCGGGTCTCGCCAGCCGCTGGCGACCCTCCTGCCATGCCCCCCATGCCCCCCATGGCTGGAGCGGCTGCCGGCGCGGCCGCCGGCTGCGGCACGGCTACGCCGAGTTCCGCGAGCTGGGCCACGAGGATCTGGCGGATCTCCTCCGGGGGATTGGATTCGAGCAGCCGCGTCCACTGCTTGCGCGCCGTGTCGGGATCGCCTGCCCGAACCGCCATCAGGCCCGAATACCAGAGCGCCTTCTGGTTGTTCTCGTCCGCAGCCAGAGCGGCGTCGATGATGCCGCGCGCCCTGTCCTTCACCTCCGGCTTGTCCGTGAGCACCAGCGCCTCGGCCAGGTCGAGTTCCAGCACCGGATCTCGTCCGCCGGTCAGCGCACTCGCCTTCTCATACGCAGCCACGGCGTCGTCGGCGCGTCCGGACACGAGGTAGGTCCGGCCGAGCATGCGCCAGCCTTCGACATCGCCCGGGCTCTTCTGCAGTCGGGCCTCGAGCTGGGTAATGACCTCCTCCATCGAGCCGCCGCCCTGCGCGTGACCGGCTGCCCCGCCAGTCAGGGCGGCCGGATTGTCCCAGGGGAAGTTCGAGGTCGCTCCGTAGAACGCCGAGGCTGCGAGCGGCAGGGCGATCATCATCACCACCGCCGCAGGCACGGCCCGCGTGGCAGGTTTTTCGCGACCCGGGCTGGCAGGCGCATTGCGCAACAGCGGGAACAGGATCAGGGCGAGCGCCGCCACGATCATGACGGCACAGAGGATCAGAAACGTTGTCACGATTGGCCGGCCTCCGGGCCGTCGGGTTCGAGGTCGGTTTCCTGGGCGCGACGCCTCACGACCCTCACCAGCACGAGCGCACCGATGACGAGCAGCAGCACCGGTGCGGCCCAAAGCAGGAAATTGCCAGCGGTCATCCGCGGGCGATACAGGACGAAATCGCCGTAGCGCTCGATCATGAACTCGCGGATCTGTGCGTCGGTCTGGCCCGCGGCGATCATGTCGCGCACTTCGCGCCGCAGGTCCTGCGCGAGCGTCGCATTGGAATCGGCGATGGTCTGGTTCTGGCAGACGAGGCAACGGAGCTCGCGGTTGATGTTCTCGTAGCGCTCCTGGAGCACCGGGTCGTCGAACGCGTCCTCCGAGTCGATGGCGATCGCACCGCCGGCGAACGCCAGCAGGACCGCGAGCAGGCAGGTGCGTACTAGTTTGGGGATCACGATTTCGACCCCGCGGCGGCGCGCGCGGCCTCGATCCGCGGCAGGAATTCCGTGTTCCAGACCTCCATCGTCATCGGGGCGATGTGCTTGAACAGCACCACGCCGTCGGGCCCGATCAGGAAGGTCTCGGGTGCGCCGTACACGCCCCAGTCGATCGCGACGCGCCCCTCGCGATCCTCCGCGACCACAGCGTACGGATTGCCGAGCTCGCGCAGCCACTGCTGCGCAAGCGCGTTGTCGTCCTTCCAGTTGAGGCCGACGATCGGCACGGTCCTGGCGCGTGCGATCGCGAGCAGCGTGTCGTGCTCCTGCCGGCAACCGCCGCACCAGGTGCCCCACACGTTGAGGACCCACGGCTGGCCGAGCAGTTCCTTCGAGGAGACCGGGTAGGCCGCGTCCTGCAGGCTTGGCAGGGCGAACTCGGGCGCGGGCTTTCCGATCAGCGGGGATGGAACGTACGAGGGGTCCCGGAAGAGTCCGACCATCAGGAAGACGGCCAGCAGCGCGAAGAGCCCAAACGGGACGATGAACTTGAGCATGACGGACCCCCCGGTCAGCGAGCCGGTGCCGTGCCGGCGGCGCGGACCTCGTCCGCTGCCGTGACACGCTTCGTCCGGTAGCGGCGATCCGTCACGGCCACGATCCCGCCGAGCGCCATGATCAGCGCGCCCAGCCAGATGTAGCGGACCATCGGCTTGTACTGGATGCGCATGCTCCAGGCACCCTGGCCGAGGTCCTCGCCCATGGCGACGAACAGGTCGCGGCTCCACTTCACGTGGATGCCCGCCTCGGTCATCGGGCTGCGCTGCACGCGGTACACCCGCTTCTGCGGGTGCAGCGTGGCGACGTGTTTGCCGTCGCGGGTGATGGTCACCTCCGATTCGATCGCGTCAAAGTTCGGTCCATTCACGGGCCGGGTGCTGTTGAAAAGGAAGGTGTAGCCCTGCATCTCGACACTCTGGCCCGGCTTGAGCGCGATGTCCTTCTCGATGCGGTAGGTCTGGGTGACCGTCACGCCGATCGCGAACAGGCCGACGCCGATGTGGGCGAGCGTCATGCCGACCACGCCGCGGGACAGCGACTGCCGCTTGCTGAGTCGCTTGTAGGGCTCATACAGCGACGACAGGATCACCCAGACGCCGGCGGTCAGGCCGATCACGGTGCTCAGGTGGAAGGCGCCATAGGCCACGGGCGGCACGATCAGCCCGACCGCCAACGAGACGGCGAACAGGATCACGAGCGGCCGCTTGATGTCCTCGAGGTTCGACTTCTTCCAGACGGAGTGCATGCCGATCGCCATCAGGAACAGCAGCGGGATCGTCGGGATGAGGAACACCACGTTGAAGTACGGCGGCCCGACCGAGATCTTGCCCATGTTGAGGGCGTCGAGGAACAGTGGATAGAGCGTGCCGATCAGGATCAGCGCCGTCGCGACCAGCAGCAGCAGGTTGTTGGTCAGCAGGAAGGTTTCCCGCGAAAGCGTGTCGAATCCACCCTTCGTGCGCAGCCCCGGACCGCGCCAGGCATAGAGCGCAAGCGCGCCGCCCACGCAGATGCCGAGGAAGGCGAGGATGTACATGCCGCGGCTCGGGTCGCTCGCGAACGCGTGCACCGAAACAAGCACGCCCGAGCGGACCAGGAACGCGCCGAGCAGGCTCAGCGAGAACGCGGTGATAGCGAGCAGCAGCGTCCAGCTCTTGAAGAGGCCGCGTTTCTCGGTGACCGCCAGCGAGTGGATCAGTGCCGTGCCGACGAGCCAGGGCATGAAGGACGCGTTCTCGACCGGATCCCAGAACCACCAGCCGCCCCAACCGAGCTCATAGTAGGCCCACCAGCTGCCGAGCGCGATGCCGATCGTGAGGAACATCCACGACACCGTGGTCCACGGCCGCACCCAGCGCGCCCACTTCTCCTCGACCTTGCCTTCCAGCAGGCACGCGACGGCGAACGCAAACGCCACCGAGAAGCCGACGTAGCCGATGTACAGCATCGGGGGGTGGATCACGAGCGCCGGATCCTGCAGCAGCGGATTGAGGTCACGTCCGTCCACGGCGGCCGGAACGAGGCGTTCGAATGGGCTCGAGGTCAGCAGAATGAACAGCTGGAAGCCGATGCTGATGATGCCGAGCACGCCGATGACGCGCGCGACGAAGGTATCCGGCAAATTGCGGCTGAAGAAACCCACGGCCAGCGACCAGGTCGACAGCGCGAGTGCCCACAGCAGCATGGAGCCCTCGTGCGCACCCCAGACGGCGGCGAAGCGGTAAAGGGTCGGGAGTTCCGAGTTCGAGTTGTTCGCGACGTACAGCACCGAGAAATCGTTCTTGTAGAACGCCCAGCTCAGCACCAGGAAAGACAAGAGGACGAAGACCCACTGCCCCGTCGCGGCGGGACGTGCCGCCGCCATCCAGCGACGATTGCCGAACTGCGCTCCGGCCAGGCCGAACCACGCCTGCGCCGTCGACAGCAGCACCGCGATGATGAGTGCGAAGAGCCCGAGTTCAATGACCATCCGATTCTCCCCTGCCCGTCCGGGCGGTGCTCAGGTGCCGTCGCCCTGGTTCATGGCCTGCGCGGCGTCCGCGTGCGGCTTCAGGCTGTCCTTCACCTCGGGCGGCATGTAGTTCTCGTCGTGCTTCGCGAGGACTTCCTCCGCGACGAACAGGTTCTGGTCGGTGAGCTTGCCGCGCGCGATGATGCCCTGCCCCTCGCGGAACAGGTCGGGCAGCACGCCCGTGTAGCTCACGCCCACGGTATTGGCGAAGTCGGTGAGCGTGAAGCGCACCTCGAGGCTGCCCGGCTCGCGTTTCACGCTGCCGTTCTCCACCAGCCCGCCGACCCGGATGCTACGCGTGTCCGGCGCCTCGCCGGCGAGGATCTGCGTCGGGCTGTAGTAGTACAGCATGTTCTTCTCGAAGGCTTGCAGCGCGAACGCCGTTGCAATGCCGACGCCCACGAGAATGGCCGCCACGGTGGCCATGCGCTTCTGTCTAGGTGTCATCGAGTCTTCTCCTTCATCAATCCGTGCCGGACCGGCGTCGCGCACTGTCCTGCTCCTGCGACTCGCAGCGGCGGGCAGCCGACCAGTTCAGCAGCAAAACCAGGGCTGTTAGACCGTACGAAGTCCAAACATATCCCGCATAACCGCCCATCCGGAAAAATTCATTCAGGTCCATGGCCTACCTGCCCTCCTTCAGCCACGACGCATTGCGTTCCCGACGCAGGATCTCGCCGCGCAGGCGTCGCGAGATCGCCCAGCCGAAATACAGCTGGAAACCCAGGATCATGATGAACAGCGGGTAGAGCATCGCGATCGCGATCGAGGGCTTGTCGATCTTGGTGACGCTCGCCGGCTGGTGCAGGGTCGTCCACCACTCGACCGAGTAATGGATGATCGGGACGTTGATGACGCCCACGATGGCCAGTACCGCGCTCGCGCGATCGGCCCGCTGCGGGTCGTCGAAGGACGAGCGCAGCGCCATGTAGCCAAGATAGAGAAACAGCAGGATCAGCTCGGAGGTGAGCCGGGCATCCCACACCCACCAGGTGCCCCACATCGGCTTGCCCCAGATGGAGCCGGTCGCCAGTGCCAGGAACGTGAACGAGGCGCCGATCGGCGCCGCCGCCGCGGCCGCCGCGTGCGCGAGCTTGATGCGCCAGATGAGTCCCACCGCGGCAGCGATGGCCATGACCACGTAGATGAACATGGACATCCAGGCGCTCGGGGCATGCACGTACAGGATGCGGAAGGCGTCGCCCTGCTGGTAGTCGGCCGGCGCCTTCACCAGTCCCCACCACGTGGCGAGCAGGATCGTGGCGAGCGCCGGCCACCCGAACCAGGGGGCCAGCGTCCCGAGCAGCCGGTACGCGTGCGGCGGTGAAGCGAATTTATGAAACCAGAGCCACATGGATTGTCTTGCCTGTTTCGTCCAATCGTCGGGTTCAGTTCTCGACGCTGATGCGGATCGCCGCCGACATGGCGAGCGGACCGAGGCTGAGCGTGAGGAAGAAGATGGCCGCGAGCAGCTGCAGCGGCCCGGCCGGCGACTCGCCGTCCATGGCCATGCCGACGGCCCGCGACCCGAAGATCAGCAGCGGCATCGCCAGCGGCAGCACCAGCAGGGAGAGCAGCACGCTGCCGCGGCGGACCCCCACGGTCAGGGCCGCGCCGATGCCGCCGAGGATGCTCAGGGTGGCGGTGCCGAGCAGCAGTGAGGCGACGAGCGCGCCCCAGGCGTCGAACGGCAGGCCAAGCGCCGTGCCCACTACGGGCGACATGATCACGAGCGGCAACCCCGTCAGCACCCAGTGCGAGGCGACCTTGGCCAGGAGCAGCCACCCCAGCGGCTGTCCGGAAAGCACCCATTGTTCCATGGTGCCGTCTTCGACATCCGATCGGAACAATGATTCCAGCGCGAGCAGTGACGCGAGCAGTGCCGCCACCCAGACCACCCCGCCCGAGATCACGCGCAGCTGCGACAGGTCGGGCGTCGTTGCAAGCGGGAACAGCGTGGTGACGACAACATAGAAAATGAGTGGCTGCGCGACCTCGTCCCAGCGGCGCCAGGCGAGGGTGAGGTCCCGGCGGAAGACGAGGTTGGCGGCGGCGGTCGTAGCGGCGCGACGCATCAGCTGAGTTCCAGGCGCCGCAGGAACGGCTCGTCGTCGAGCAGGCGCTGGTGGGCGGCCGCGAGCGCCAGCCCGCCGCGCCCGACGTGCTCCCGCACGAGGTCCTCCACCAGGTCCACGCCTGCGACGTCGAGGTTCGTGACCGGCTCGTCGAGGATCCAGAGGATGGCCCCGGAAACGAGCAGGCGTGCCAGCGCGAGTCGCCGCTTCTGGCCGGCCGACAGAGACCGGGACGCGAGATCGCCCCTCGAAAGGATGCCCACGCGGTCCAGCGCTGCGTCGATGTCGCTGTCCGTCAGCGACTCCCGGAGCCCGGCCAGGAACCGGAGGTTCTCCCGCGCAGTGAGGTCGGCCTTCAGGGAGTTGAGGTGGCCGAGGTAGGTCATGTCCGCGTGGTATTCGTCGTTCGAGCCGTCCACGGGCTTTCCGCGCCATTCGACCGCACCGGTCTCGGCCGGCAACAGGCCGCAGACCACCCGGATGAGGGTCGTCTTGCCGACCCCGTTGGGCCCCGTGAGCTTGAGGAACTCGCCCTCACGCAGGGAGAACGACACGTCCCGAAGGATGTGCCGGTCACCTCGCCACACGTTGATCGCTCGACCCTCGAGCCGGGCCCCGTCGGGCAACATCCATCCTCCGCGCATGGTTATCCGAGGCAGTCGCCCGGAACATGGCCCGCGCGGCGACTAAGTGGCCGCGAAGTCTAACAAAATGAAAATCACTCCGGGTCTGCGACTTCCCGCAGGGACGCGGCTTCCCGGGGCTCGAGAACGACCAGTTCCACCCCCTCCTCTACGCGATCACCGGGCTTGACCGCGACCACGGAGATCGTTCCGTCCCACGGCGCACTCAGGGAGTGCTCCATCTTCATCGCCTCGAGCACCACCAGCACCGCCCCGGTCCTGACCCGATCGCCGGGCCGGGCACGCACGTCGAGGACGAGGCCAGGCATCGGCGAGCGCAGGTGGCCCTCGTGCTCGGCCGACACGTGGTGCTCTGCGCCGGTGTCCTCGGCGAACTCGAATCGCAGGCACTGGCGCCGCAGCACGAAGCCGTCCTCCAGCCGCTCCACGCGTGCCTCGAACGGCTCACCGTCGATCCGGCCCGCGATGCGTCCGTCCGCGTTCGCGACGGACTCGAGCAGGTGGTGCCGGCCGTCCAGTTCGACCTGCAGGTCCGGGCCGAGCGGCTCCAGGCGCAGCCAGCGTCGCTCCTCACCGAGCCGCAGCGGGAGGCGAAGCGCCGCCGGCGCATTGAGGCGGAATCCGCCGTGGCCGCTCCAGGGCGTGCCGCGGCTTTCGACGGTACCGGAGCCGGTGAGCCCGATCGTCGAGCCCGCGGCCGCCGCGATCAGCCACGCCGTGGTGCGATCCGCAGCCGTGGCGCCGCTCACCGGCAGCCCGGTTTCGAGCAGGCGGGTGCTCACGTCGCCGCTCCGGACCGCGTCCGCGCCGAGGATTTCCCAGAGGAACCGGGTGTTGGTGCGCAGGCCGTCCACGTCGGTGTGCTCGAGCGCGGCTCGCAGGCGGTCGATGGCCTCGAGGCGGTCCGCGCCCCACGCGATCACCTTGGCCAGCATCGGGTCGTAGTGGATCGAGACCTCGTCGCCCTCGCGTACGCCGGTGTCGACCCGCACGTGCTCGTGGTCCACCGGCAATCGCAGGCGGCCGATGCGCCCAGTGGACGGGAGGAAGCCGCGTTCCGGGTCCTCGGCATACAGCCGGGCCTCGACCGCGTGTCCGCGCTGCACGACCTGCTCCTGCCGCAGCGGCAGCGGCGCGCCGTCCGCGACCCGCAGCTGCCACTCGACGAGGTCGAGCCCGGTGATCATCTCGGTGACGGGGTGCTCGACCTGCAGTCGCGTGTTCATCTCGAGGAAATAGAACTCGCGCCCGTCGTACAGGAACTCGACCGTGCCTGCGCCGACGTAACCGACGGCCCGCGCCGCGGCGACGGCGGCCTCGCCCATTGCGGCGCGGGTGCCTGGCGCGAGGCCCGGTGCCGGTGCTTCCTCGATCACCTTCTGGTGGCGCCGCTGCAGCGAGCAGTCGCGCTCAAACAGGTGCACGGCACCGCCGTGCGTGTCGGCGAACACCTGGATCTCGACGTGCCGGCCCTTCTCGACGAAGCGTTCGAGCAGCAGCCGCGAATCGCCGAACGCCTTCAGCGCCTCGCGTCGGGCGCCCGCGAGCGCCTCGAGGAGCTCGCCCGACGTCCGCACGATGCGCATGCCCTTGCCGCCGCCGCCCGCGGTCGGCTTCACGAGCAACGGGAACCCCAGCCGGAGCGCCTCGGCCTCGAGGGCGCCGTCGGACTGGTCCTCGCCGTCGTATCCCGGCAGCACCGGCACACCGGCGGCGGCCATCAGTTGCCGCGCCTCGCTCTTCGAGCCCATCCGATCGATCGCCTCGGCGGGCGGGCCGACGAACACCACGCCCGCCTCGCGGCAGGCGCGTGCGAAGGACGCGTTCTCCGAGAGGAACCCATAGCCCGGGTGGATCGCTGCGGCGCCGGTCTCTCGGGCCACCCGGAGGATGCGGTCCGCATCGAGGTAGCTCTGCCGGGCTTCGGCGGGCCCGATCTCCACCGCCACGTCCGCGAGGCGCGCATGCAGCGAGCCGCGGTCGGCCTCGGAGTACACCGCGATCGTGCGCACCCCGAGCCGTCGCGCAGTGCGGATGATGCGGCAGGCGATCTCGCCGCGGTTCGCGATCAGGAGACTTTCGAGCACGGTGGCCGCCTCACATCCGGAAGATGCCGTAGGGCGACTCGCCCTCGTCGGGGCGGCAGGTGGTGGCGGCGAGCGCGAGCCTGAGCACCTCGCGCGTGTCCGCCGGATCGATCACGCCGTCGTCCCACAGCCGCGCGCTTGCGTAGTACGGGTGACCTTGGGCCTCGTACTGGCCGCGGATCTCTGCGCGGAACGCGGCCTCCTCGGCCTCGGGCCACTCCGCGGCGCGCCGCTGCAGTCCCTCGCGCTTGACGATCGCGAGCACGGTCGCGGCCTGCTCCCCGCCCATCACCGAGATGCGTGAATTCGGCCAGGTCCACAGGAAGCGTCCGCCATAGGAGCGGCCGCACATGGCGTAGTTGCCTGCGCCGAACGAGCCGCCGATGATCACGGTGAGCTTCGGCACCGAGGCACAGGCAACCGCGGTGACCATCTTGGCGCCGTCGCGCGCGATACCGCCCGCCTCGTACTTGCGACCCACCATGAAGCCCGTGATGTTCTGCAGGAACAGCAGCGGCACGCGCCTTCGGTTGCACAGCTCGACGAAGTGCGCGCCCTTGAGCGCCGACTCGGAAAACAGCACGCCGTTGTTGGCGACGATGCCGACCGGGTAGCCGCCGATTCGGGCGAAGCCGCAGACCAGGGTTGCGCCATACAGCGCCTTGAACTCGTCGAGCTCGGACGCGTCGACCAGCCGAGCGATCACCTCGCGGACGTTGTAGGGATGGCGGGTGTCGCGCGGCACGATGCCGTAGAGGTCCTGGGCGTCGTAGCGCGGCGCGCGTTCCGTCGCGGGCGCCGGGCGCGACCCCGCTCGGTTCAGGTGCGACACCAGCCGACGCGCCATCCACAGCGCGTGCGCGTCGTTGTCGGCGAGGTGATCCACGACTCCCGATTGCCGGGCGTGCACGTCGCCGCCGCCGAGGGTCTCGGCGTCCACCCGTTCCCCCGTCGCGGCCTGCACCAGCGGCGGGCCGCCGAGGAAGATGGTGCCCTGTTCGCGCACGATGATCGCTTCGTCGCACATCGCCGGCACATAGGCACCGCCGGCCGTGCAAGAGCCCATCACCACCGCGAGCTGCGGGATGCCGAGCGCCGACATCTGCGCCTGGTTGTAGAAGATGCGCCCGAAGTGGTCGCGGTCGGGGAACACCTCGTCCTGGCGCGGCAGGAACGCGCCGCCGGAATCCACGAGGTACACGCAGGGGAGCCGGTTCTCGAGAGCGATCTCCTGGGCCCGCAGGTGCTTCTTCACCGTGATCGGGTAGTAGGTTCCGCCCTTCACCGTGGCGTCGTTGGCGACGACCATGCACTCGAGTCCGCTCACGCGTCCGATGCCGGCGACTACGCCGCCCGCGGGCAGCCAGTCGCCATAGAGCTCGTGGCCGGCGAGTTGCCCGACCTCGAGGAACGGCGAGCCCGCGTCGAGCAGCCGGTCGATGCGGTCGCGGACGTACATCTTGTCGCGGGATTCGTGCTGGGCGCGGGCGGCGGCCGAGCCGCCTGCGGAAATGCGCGCAACGAGTTCGCGCAGTTCGCCGGCCAGGCGGCGATTGGCCTCCGCGTTGGCGGCGAAGTCGGGGTTCGCGCGGTCGATGCGGGTCTGGATGACGCTCACGGTGGTGCCCTCCCCGTTAGCCGCGACCGGCCGCGGCCAGGATGCGCTCGGCCTGCCGGAGGTGCGGCTTGTCGAGCATGCCGCCTTCGAACGCGACGGCCCCGACGCCCGGCGCGGCGCGGAACGCGGCGAGCACCCGCTCCGCCCAGTCGATCTCTTCCGCCGTCGGACTGAACGCGGTGTGGATCGGCGCCACCTGTCCCGGGTGGATGGCGAGCTTGCCCGCGAAGCCTTGCCGTCGCGAGTCGCGCGCGCGTCGCTCGACCGCGGCGGCGTCGCGGAACTCCGTGTCCACGGTGTCGAACGCGGGCACGCCTCCCGCCGCCGCCGCGAGCAGGCAGAACGAGCGCGCCAGTGCGTAGGTGAACTCGTACTCGCCGTCGGGCGTCCTGTTGCGCGCCGCGCCGACGTCGGCCGCGAGGTCCTCGGCGCCCCAGGTGAGCCCGGCCACGCGCGCGGGCAGAGCGGTGAACGTCGCCGCCTTGAGCAAGGCGCCCGCGCGCTCCGTGATCAGGGGCATGAGCCGGATGCTGCCGGGCGAGTAGCCGCAATGCGCCTCCAGGCTCTCGAGCCAGTGATCCACGCGGTGCACGTCCGCGCCATCGCGGGCCTTGGGCAGCACGATCCCGTCCGGCCGGCCAACGATGACCGCCGCGAGGTCCGCGAGCGCATCGGGCGAATCGACCGGATTGATGCGCACCCACAA
>Ga0209391_10000822_pt1 | contig 15486 bp, 16 predicted proteins | sample PPLLak3March2015_FD_187246 | JGI IMG/M metagenome (GOLD analysis project Ga0209391, IMG submission 187246) | Freshwater sediment microbial communities from Prairie Pothole Lake near Jamestown, North Dakota, USA - PPLs Lake P7 Core (1) Depth... | ecosystem: Environmental > Aquatic > Freshwater >... | reverse complement strand
GCGGTTGTGAGAGCCGACGTTCTCCCCTCGCCCGCGACAGCGGGAGAGGGGGCGGGGGTGAGGGCGACTCATGCCTCCTCCACCGTGTGCGGCACCAGCGGATAGTGGCAGCGCACCGCGCGCGCCGCATCGGGCGCGCCGACCGGTTCCATCTCGGGTGCGATGGCGCAAGCCCCGACCGCTCGCGGGCAGCGGTCGCGGAACGCGCAGCCGGCAGGGAGCGCTATCAGCGAAGGCGTCATGCCGGGGATCTGGCGCAGGCGCGTGCCGCGCGGATTGCGCGACGGCACCGAGTCGAGCAGGCCCTGCGTGTACGGATGCGCCGGCGCGCCCAGCACGTCGGCGCAGCTGCCCTGCTCGACGATGCGGCCGGCGTACATCACGGCGATGCGGTCGGCGAGCCCGGCGACCACCGAGAGATCGTGCGTGATCCAGATCAGCGATGCGCCGGACTCGCTCGTCAGCTTCTGCATCTCGTAGAGGATCTGGCCCTGGATGGTGACGTCGAGCGCGGTCGTGGGCTCGTCGGCGATGATGAGGTCCGGGCGATTGAGCAGCGCGATGGCGATGGCCACGCGCTGGCGCATGCCGCCGGAGAACTGGTGCGGATACGCGGCCAGCCGCTCGTCCGGCGACGGGATGCCCACCGCCACGAGCGCGTCGCGGGCGCGCGCGCGCGCCGCCGCTTCGGCGACATCGGCGTGCGCGAGGATCGCCTCGGTCATCTGCCGGTCGATGCGCATGACCGGGTTCAGCGTCATCATCGGGTCCTGGAAGATCATCCCGATGCGGTTGCCCCGCAGCGCGCGCATCGCCTCCTGCGGCAGTCCGACCAGCTCGCGGCCGGCGAGCCGGATGCTGCCCGCGACGACGCGGCCTGGCGGGTCGACGAGGCCCATGATCGAGTAGCCGGTGATCGACTTGCCGGAACCCGACTCGCCGACCAGGCCCAGCACTTCGCCCTTCGACAGCGTGAACGACACGTCATCGACGGCCTTCAACACACCCGCCCGGGTGAAGAAGTGCGTGCGCAGGCCGTCGACGGCCAGGAGCAGGTCGCCCTTCACGCGCTCGCTCCGCTCATCGCTGCAGCCTGGGGTTCAGCACGTCGCGCAGCTGGTCGGCGCACAGGTTGATCGACACGATGGTGGCGAGCAGCGCGAGCCCGGGGAAGAAGCTGATCCAGTACTTGCCCGACAGCAGGTACTGGTAGCCGTTGGCGATGAGCAGGCCGAGCGAGGGCTCGGTGATCGGCAGGCCCAGCCCGAGGAACGAGAGCGTGGCCTCCAGCGCGATTGCCGCCGCCACCTGCACGGTCGCCACGACGATCAGCGGCGGCAGGCAGTTCGGCAGCAGGTGGCGGAACACGACGCGCTGGGGGGGCAGCGCAAGGCAGCGCGCGGCCTCCATGTACTCCTTGCGCTTCTCGACCAGCGCCGCGCTGCGCACGGTGCGCGCGTAATAGGCCCACTGGATCGTGACCAGCGCTGCGATCACCTTGCCGGTGCCCTGCCCCAGCACGGCGATGAGGATCAGCGCGATCAGGATCGCCGGGAACGACAGCTGGATGTCGACCACGCGCATGATCAAGGTCTCGACCCGGCCGCCGATGTACGCAGCGCTAAGTCCCATCGTGAGGCCGATCACCAGCGCAAACACCGTGCTGGTCGCGCCGACCATGAGCGATATGCGCAGGCCGTAGAAGATCGCCGAGAGCATGTCGCGGCCCTGGTCGTCGGTGCCCAGCCAGAACGTGCCGCCGCTTGCCGTCGGCGAGCCGGGCGGCAACCGCGCGTCCATGACGTCGAGCTGCGCGAGGTCGTAGGGGTTCTGCGGCGAGACGAGGGGTGCGAACACCGCGAGCAGCAGGATCAGCGCTAGCAGCGCGAGCCCGAACACGGCGACCGGGTTGGCGACGAAGTCCGCGAAGATGCGCATCGCCGGCGACTCCGCCGCGCGCGCCAAGGGCTCGTCGCCCGTGCCGGGCAATGGCTCGGCCGGGCTCATCCCTTGGCCTCCGCGAGGCGCACGCGCGGGTCGAGCACCGAATACAGGAGGTCGACCAGCAGGTTGATGACGATGAAGATGGTCACGATCACCATCAGGTACGCGACGATCACCGGCCGGTCGAGCAGGTTGATCGAGTCGATCAGCAGCTTGCCCATGCCAGGCCAGGCGAACACGCTCTCGGTGACGATGGCGAACGCGATCACCGAGCCGAACTCCAGCCCGATGACGGTGACGATGGGGATCAGGATGTTGCGCAGCACGTGCACCAGGATCACGCGCGCGTTCGACAGGCCCTTGGCGCGCGCGAACTTGACGTAGTCCTGCAGCAGCGCCTCGCGCGTGCCGGCGCGCGTGAGGCGGATCAGCAGCGCGAGCTTGAACAACGCGAGGTTCGTCGCCGGCATGGCGAGGTGGCGCCAGCCTTCGACGGACAGGAAGGACACCGGGATGCCGAGGAGCTCGACCGTCGGCCCGCGGCCGTTGGAGGGCAGCCAGCCCAGCATCACCGAGAACACCATGATGAGCATCAGCCCGACCCAGAACGTGGGCAGCGAGAAGCCGAGGATCGATCCGGCCATGATCGAGCGGCCGGCGAACGAGTTCGGCTTGAGTCCCGCCCACAGGCCGAGCGGGATGCCGAGCAGGATCGCGATGAGCATCGCCGCGCAGGCGAGCTCCAGCGTGGCGGGCATGCGCTCGAGGATCAGCCCCAGCGCGGGAGTCGCGTGGACGAACGAGCGGCCGAGGTCGCCCGACGCCGCCCCCTCGACGAACGTCGCATACTGCTCCCACAGCGGCTTGTCGAGGCCGAGCGCGGCGATGGCCTGCTCGCGCTCGATCTGGTCGGCCATCGGGTTGATCAGGATGTCGACCGGATTGCCGACCGCATAGACGCCGGCAAACACCAGCACCGACATCACGAACAAAACGAGCAGCGCCTGGAGCGTTCGCCTGACGATGTAGACCGGCATGGCAGGTATCAGGGATCAGGCATCAGACGAGGCATCGGCGTGCCGACCGCTACTTTGGCATCTGATCCCTGTCACCTGATACCTGTCACCTGTAGCGCCGGCGCTCCAGCCACGCCGCCAGCTCGCCGACGATGCCGCGACGGAACGCAAGCACGCAAATGACGAAGATCAGGCCGGTGATGATGGTCACCCACTGGCCGAACGGCGCGAGGTAGTTCTCCAGCGTGATGATCACCAGAGCGCCCGCGACCGGGCCGAAGATCGTGCCCATGCCGCCCAGAAGCACCATCAGCACGACCTCGCCCGACATCGACCAGTGGACGTCGGTCAGCGAGGCCAGCTGGAACACGATCGCCTTGGTTGCGCCGGCGAGCCCGGAGAGCGTGGCCGACAGCACGAACGCGAGCAGCTTGTAGCGGTCGGCATCGTAGCCCAGCGAGATCGCGCGCGGCTCGTTCTCGCGGATCGCCTTCAGCACCTGCCCGAACGGCGAGTGGATCGCGCGGTAGATCACCACGAAGCCGGCGAGGAACACCGCCAGCACGAAGTAGTACATGACCAGCGGCTGCGCGAGGTCGAACACGCCGAAGAGGTGCCCGCGCGGCACCGCCTGGATGCCGTCCTCGCCGTGCGTGAGCGGCGACTGCAGGCAGAAGAAGTAGATCATCTGCGCCATCGCCAGCGTGATCATCGCGAAGTAGATGCCCTGGCGGCGGATCGCGATGAGACCGGTGACGGCACCCAGCACCGCGGAGGCCGCGGTGCCCGAGAGGATCGCGAACTCCGGCGGGAGCCCCCACTCCTTGGCCGCGTGCGCGGAGACGTAGCCGGCCGTGCCGAGGAACATCGCGTGGCCGAACGACAGCAGGCCGCCGAAGCCGATCAGCAAATTGAAGGCGCAGGCGAACAGCGCGAAGCACAGCACCTTCATCAGGAACACGGGATAGAGGCCGACCCAGGGCGCGATGGCGAAGAGCGCCGCCATGAGCAGAATGCCGCGCGTCCCGGACAGGATCGCGGCCGGCGCTGCGGCGACCGTCGGAGCGCTCCCGGGAGCGGAGGAAGTGCGTTCCATCTATCGCTCCCGTCCGAACAGTCCCGCGGGCCGCAGGATCAGCACGATCACCATGATCACGAAGATCACGGTGTTGGACGCCTCCGGATAGAACACCTTGGTCAGCCCTTCGACGATGCCGAGCAGGAAGCCGGTGACGATCGAGCCCATGATCGAGCCCATGCCGCCGATGACGACTACGGCGAACACGACGATGATGAGGTCGGCGCCCATCAGCGGGTTGACCTGGTAGATCGGCGCGGCCATCACGCCGGCCAGCGCGGCCAGTCCGACGCCGAAACCATAGGTGAGCGTGATCATCCGCGGCACGTTGACGCCAAACGACTGCACCAGCGCCGGGTTCTCGGTCGCCGCGCGCAGGTAGGCGCCGAGCTTGGTGCGCTCGATCACGTACCAGGTGGCGAGGCACACGACCAGCGAAGCCACGATGACCCACGCCCGGTACTTGGGCAGGAACATGAAGCCGAGGTTGAAGCCGCCGACGAGCTCCTGAGGGATCTGGTAGGGGAGCCCCGACGAGCCGTACTCGTTGCGGAACACGCCCTGGATGACCAGCGCCAGGCCGAACGTCAGCAGCAGGCCGTAGAGGTGGTCGAGCTTGTAGAGCCGGGCGAGCATCGTGCGCTCGATGAGCATGCCCGTCGCGCCGACGACGATCGGCACCAGGAGCAGCGACCACCAGTAGCCTATGCCCGCCTTGTTGAGCAGGAACCACGCGGCGAACGCGCCCATCATGTACTGCGCGCCGTGCGTGAAGTTGATGATGTTGAGCAGGCCGAAGATCACCGCCAGGCCGAGCGACAGCATGGCGTAGAACGACCCGTTGATGAGGCCGATGAGCAGCTGCCCGAACAGGGCCTGCGTCGGCACACCAAAGATCTCAGTCATCTTGAGCCCGGCTGCGGTTCAGGCTTGCGTCGTCCCCGCGAAAGCGGGGAACCCGTGACACTCGAAGTGAAAGACGCCGGATCCCCGCATCCGCGGGGATGACCGCCGGCCATTCTCGTCGTTCCCGCGAAAGCGGGAACCCAGTGTCTTCGTGGCGCGGAAGACGCTGGATCCCCGCCTGCGCGGGGATGACCGCCGGCTGTCGCCGGCGGTCACTTGACGAGGGGGCACCCGCCATCCGCCATCGGCCGGAACGCCTGCTCCGCGGGAATCGTCGCGCGGATCTTGTGGTAATCCCACGGCGCCTTCGACTCGCCGGGCTTCTTCACCTCGACCAGGTACGCCGGGTGGATCTTGCGGCCGTCGGCGCGGATCGTGCCCTTGCCGAACAGCGGGTCGTCGGTCGGCGTCTTCTTCATCTGCGCGATGACCTTCGTGCCGTCGTCGCTCTTCAGCGCCTCGACCGCTTTCAGGTAGTGCGTCACCGACGAGTAGACGCCGGCGTGGACCATCGACGGGTGGATGCCCTTGTTGGATGCCGCGAAGCGCTTGGCGAAGGCGCGCGAGGCGTCGTTCTGGTCCCAGTAGAACGTCTCGGTGAAGATCAGGCCCTGCGCGATGGGCAGGCCGAGCGCGTGCACGTCGGTGATGAACACGAGCAAGCCGGCCAGGTTCTGCCCGCCCTTGACGATGCCGAACTCGGCCGCCTGCTTGATCGCGTTCGTCGTGTCGCCGCCGGCGTTGGCCAGCCCGACGATCTTCGCCTTCGACGCCTGCGCCTGCAGCAGGAACGAGCTGAAGTCCTGGGTGTTGAGCGGATGGCGCACCTTGCCCATCACCTTGCCGTTGCCCTTCAGCACCACCGCCTCGGTGTCGCGCTCGAGCGCGTGGCCGAACGCATAGTCGGCGGTGAGGAAGAACCAGCTGTCGCCGCCGGTCTTGACGATCGCGCTGCCGGTACCGTTGGCGAGCATCCACGTGTCGTAGGTCCAGTGGATCGTGTTCGGCGAGCAGGCCTTGCCGGTCAGGTCGGAGGACGCCGCACCCGAGACCAGGAACGCCTTGCCCTTGTCCCGGGTGATCTGGTTGACGGCGAGCGCCACGCCCGAGTTCGGCGTGTCGACAACCACGTCGACCTTGTCGACGTCGTACCACTGGCGCACGACGTTGCTGCCGACGTCGGGCTTGTTCTGGTGATCGGCCGAGACGATCTCCACCTTCATGCCCTTCTTCGCCGCGCCGAAGTCCTCGACCGCGAGCCGCGCGGCCAGCACCGAACCGACGCCGGCCAGGTCGGTGTACAGGCTGGACATGTCGGACAGAACCCCGATCTTGATGACGCCGTCGGACACCTGCGCCTGCGCCGCGCCCGCGACCAGCGTTCCCGCGATCGCCGCGGCCATCACACTGCGCTTGAACGTCTTCATGCTGCCCTCCTCCTTGAAGTGGACGAGGCGCCGCGAGCCGCGGCGCTCCCGTTACGAATGTCAGACGCCGAGATAGTCGTGCAGCTTCGCCATGTTGGCGGCGAGTTCGGCGTTGGGGATCATGTCGACGACGCGGCCGTGCTCCATCACGTAGTGGCGGTCGGCGACGGTGGATGCGAAGCGGAAGTTCTGCTCGACCAACAAAATTGTGAAGCCCTCGGCCTTGAGGCGCGCGATCGTACGCCCGATCTGCTGGACGATCACCGGCGCGAGCCCCTCGGTCGGCTCGTCGAGCAGCAGCAGGCGAGCGCCGGTGCGCAGGATGCGCCCGATCGCGAGCATCTGCTGCTCGCCACCGGAGAGCTTGGTGCCCTGGCTGCGCAGCCGCTCCTTGAGGTTGGGAAACAGCTCGAAGATCTGCGCGACGGACAGCCCGCCGGAGCGCACCTGCGGTGGCAGCAGCAGGTTCTCCTCGACGTTGAGGCTGGCGAAGATGCCGCGCTCCTCCGGGCAGTAGGCGATGCCGAGCCGCGCGACGCGGTTCGAAGCGAAGCCGACGATCTCGCGACCCTCGTAGGTGATCGAGCCGGAGCGGCGCGGCACGATGCCCATGACCGACTTCAGCGTCGTCGTCTTGCCGGCGCCGTTGCGACCGAGCAGCGTGACGACCTCGCCCTGCCGCACCTCGCAGTCGACGCCGTGCAGGATGTGCGACTCGCCGTACCACGCGTTCAGCCCCGCGACGCGCAGCAGCGGCGTGGCCACAGGCTGCGGCGCGGCGGGCACGGGCCGGGCTCCCTCAGGCATGCGCGGTCCCCAGGTAGGCCTCGACGACGGCCGGGTGCTTCGACACCGCGGCGTAGTCGCCCTCGGCGAGCACCTCGCCGCGGGCGAGCACGGTGATGCGGTCGGACAGCGTCGACACCACGGACAGGTTGTGCTCGACCATCAGCACGGTCCGGTTCGCCGCGACCTTCTTGATCAACGCCGAGATGCGCTCGACGTCCTCGTGCGCCATGCCCGCCGTCGGCTCGTCGAGCAGCATCATCTCGGGCTCGAGGGCGAGCGTGGTGGCGATCTCCAGCGCGCGCTTGCGTCCGTACGCGAGCTCGCCGGCCGGCGTGGCCTCGTAGCCGGCGAGCCCCACCGCGTCGACGAGCGCATCGCAACGCTCGCCGAGCGCGTCGAGCACGCTCTCGCTGCGCCAGAAGTCGAACGAGTGGCCGCGGTGGCGCTGCAGCGCGATGCGCACGTTCTCGCGCACCGAGAGCTTCGGGAACACCGCCGAGATCTGGAACGAGCGCACCAGGCCCATGCGCGCGATGTCCGCGGGCCGCGAGCCGGTGATGTCGCGGCCCTTGAACAGGATCCGGCCGCGGGTGGGCGTGAGGAAGTGCGTGAGCAGGTTGAAGCAGGTGGTCTTGCCGGCGCCGTTGGGGCCGATCAACGCGTGAATGGTGCCCTCGCGGACGGTCAGGCTCACGTCCTTGACCGCGACGAAGCCCTTGAACTCCTTGGTGAGCCCGCGTGTCTCGAGAATCGTCTCGCCCGCCATGCCGACGGCGCAGCCGGCCCCGGTCGCCGCACCTGGCCGACCGGGGGTTCCCGCCGCGCCCCTCCTCCTCCGAAAGGTCGGCAATTATCGCAGGAAGCGGCGGTTTGGCAACGAACTCCCCTCGGCGCCCGCCGCCCGGAGCACCGCAGCCGGCGGGGAGCCATCGTCACTGCCGGTCAGGCAACGGAGCGCGCAGTGCAATCCGGCAACGCCGCGGCCCAGGATGCGTTCCCGGGTCCATGGGCCTGCGCGCGCGCATGCTCGACCTGCGCATCGAGGAGCGACGCTCCTACGGCGCGCCGAGCAACACCGTGTTCATGAACTTCCGCGGCATGCAGGTGCGCTCGGCCGGGGACGTGAAACGCATCGTGGGCGCGGTCGACGCTCCGCGCGGCTCGCTCGTGCGGATCAGGGTCAGCGGTCCCAGTTCGGCTTGCGCTTTTCCATGAACGCGCCCACGCCTTCGGCCGCGTCGTCGCCCAGCATGTTCGCGGTAATGGCCGCGGCCGCCAGGCGGTAGGCCTGCGCCAGCGGCGCCTCGAGCTGGCGGTAGAAGAACGCCTTGCCCGCCGCCACGACCGCGCGCGGCTTCTCGGCGATGCGCGAGATCAGGCGCGCGATCTCGGCGTCGAGTTGACCGGCCGGGACGACGGTGTTCACCAGCCCCCAGTCCTTCGCCGTGTCGGCGTCGATGAAGTCGCCGGTGAACAGCATCTCGAAGGCGCGCTTGCGCGAGACGTTGCGCGAGACGGGCACGCCCGGCGTGGCGCAGAACAGCCCGAAGTTGATGCCCGACGTGGCGAAGCGCGCCTCGGTCGAGGCCACGGCGAGGTCGCAGCCGGCGACGATCTGGCAGCCCGCGGCGGTGGCGATGCCGTGGACGCGCGCGATCACCGGCTGCGGCACCGTCTGGATCGCGAGCATCACCTCGCAGCAGCGCTCGAACAGGTCGCCGACGAACGCCTCGGTGCGGTTGGCCATCATCTCCTTCAGGTCGTGCCCGCCGGAGAACGCCGCGCCGGCGCCGGCAATGACGATGGCGCGTACCGCGGCGTCCTCGCGCAGCGAGGCGAGCGCCGCCTGCAGCGCGTCGAGCATGTCGGAGGAAATCGCGTTGAACGCGCGCGGGCGGTTGAGTGTCAGGCGCGCCACCCCGTCCTCGACGCTACACAGCAGCACGGGCTCGACGGCGGCGGGAGTCGCGGTCGCGTTCATGTGGATACCTCCTATTCGATGGCCGACGCCGAGCGTGCACGCTCGCGCAGCACGTACTTCTGGATCTTGCCGGTCGAGGTCTTCGGCAGCTCGCCGAACTCGACCGACCTCGGGACCTTGAACCCGGCGAGGTGCCTGCGGCAGTGCGCGATCAGCTCGTCGGCGCTGGCCTGCGCGCCCGGCTTCAGCTCCACGTAGGCGCGCGGCGACTCGCCCCAGCGCGCGTCGGGCTGGGCAACGACGGCGGCGGCAAGCACCGCCGGGTGGCGGTAGAGCGCGTCCTCGACCTCGAGCGAGCTCACGTTCTCGCCGCCCGAGATGATGATGTCCTTGCTGCGGTCCTTGATCTTCGCGTAGCCGTCCGGCTGCATGACCGCGAGGTCGCCGGTGTGGAACCAGCCGCCGGCGAACGCCTCGCGCGTCGCCTCCGGGTTGCGCAGGTAGCCCTTCATCGTGACGTTGCCGCGGAACATGAGCTCGCCTATCGTCTCCCCGTCCGCAGGCACCGGCGTCATCGTCGCCGGATCCATGACCGCCATGCCTTCCTGAAGCGTGTAGTTCACGCCCTGCCGTCCGTTGAGCCGCGTGCGCTCGGCGATGTCGACGTCGTCCCACTCCGGGTGCTTAGCGCACACCGCCGCCGGCCCGTAGGTTTCGGTAAGGCCGTAGACGTGCGTGAGGTCGAAGCCCATGCGTTCCATGCCCTCGATCATCGCGGCAGGCGGCGCCGCGGCAGCGACCAGCGCCGACACGCGGTGCGCGATGCCAGCCTTCAGCTCGTCGGGCGCGTTGATCAGCGTCGAGTGCACGATCGGCGCACCGCAGTAGTGGGTGACGCCGTGCTCGCGGATCGCGTCGAAGATCGCCCTCGCCTCGACACGGCGCAGGCAGACGTTCGTGCCGGCGATGGCCGCGATCGTCCACGGGAAGCACCAGCCGTTGCAGTGGAACATCGGCAGCGTCCACAGGTAAACCGCGTGCCGCGGCATGCCCCAGTCGACGACGTTCGACACCGCGTTGAGATAGGCGCCGCGGTGGTGGTAGACGACACCCTTCGGGTTGCCGGTGGTGCCGGAGGTGTAGTTGAGCGAGATCGCGTGCCACTCGTCGTCGGTTGGCTGCCAGACGAATGCGGGATCGCCACCAGCGAGGAACGCCTCGTAGTCGGTCCCGCCGAGGCGCTCCCCGCCGGGCCCCTGCGGGTCGTCGACCTCGACCAAGAGAGGCGGCCGCTCGAGCTCACCGAGCGCCGCGCGGACCGTCGGCGCGAACTCGGTGTCCGTGACCAGCGCCTTCGCTTCACCGTGCCGGAGCATGAACGCGATCGCGCCGGCATCGAGTCGCGTGTTCAGCGTGTTCAGCACGCCGCCGGACATCGGCACGCCGAAGTGCATCTCGACCATCTCCGGCGTGTTCGGCAGCATCGCCGCGACGGTGTCGCCGCGGCCGATGCCCGCGGCCGCAAGCGCCGAGGCGAGCCGGCGCGAGCGTTCGTAGACTTCCACCCACGCGAGGCGCCGGTGGCCGTGCACGACGGCGAGCCGCCTCGGCCAGATCGCAGCGGTGCGCGCGATGAACGACAGCGGCGTCAGCGGCGCGTAGTTGGCCGCATTGCGGTCGAGGTCGGTTTCGAAGGGATCGCTGCTCACTGGTATACCCTCCGCGCTGACGCGCTGCGGGGCTGATTTGCCCTCGGGACGGCCCTTCGGGCGCATTGCGACATCCTGGACGTGCCGTCGGTGCCTATCGTAGCAGGCACGCCGTCCGACGGTGCGGCGCGGGGTTGCCGCCGCCGGCGCAAGCGGCTAGGCTCGAAGCTCCTGTTCCGGCATTCCGTTCGATCCATGGGCCACCGACTCTCGCGCATCGTCACCCGCACCGGCGACGCCGGCACCACGGGCCTGGGCGACGGCTCGCGCGTGGCGAAGGACTCCGCCCGCATCGACGCCATCGGCGCGGTCGACGAGCTCAACTCGACGATCGGCCTGCTGCTCGCGGAGACGCTGCCCGACGCGCTAGGCGCGATGCTCACCGACGTGCAGCACGACCTGTTCGACCTCGGCGGCGAGCTCTCGATCCCCGGCTACGCTTCGGTGACGGATGCTCACGTGCTGCGGCTCGAAGAGGCCGTCGAACGCATCAACGCCGACTTGGCGCCGCTGAAGGAGTTCGTCCTGCCCGGCGGCACGCGTGCCGCCGCGCTCGCGCACGTGGCGCGCACGGTGTGCCGGCGCGCCGAACGTGCGCTCGTCCGCCTTGCGGCAGCCGAGGCTGTCACCGAGGCTTCGCGCCGCTACGTCAATCGCCTATCCGACCTGCTGTTCGTGTTGGCGCGCTCGCTCAATCGCGCCGCCGGACAGCCCGACGTGCTGTGGCGCAAGGACCGGGCGCGGGGCGACGGTTGACCGGAAAAGACGTCGGGCCGCACGCTGAAGAGCGTGCGGCCCGACAAGGCGTCCGCAGGGGGGCGGAGGCGCCTGGGAAAGGTCCCGCTCAGCCGACGTGCGGCGCCGCGACGCTGCGCACCGTTGTCGGGGCACGCGTACCCACGACCTCGATGCGCGACGGCACGACCGTCACCTCGGTCGCGATCGCGTAGTCGACGTCGCGGCCGGTCGGCGCCATCGCGCCGACCAGCGTGGCGAGGATCGCGGCGCTGAATGCCAGTGCGCCGGCTGCGGAGGCAAGGCGTACGGCAAAGCTGCCTTCGACGTAGGGATGATTGCGCTTCATGGTGCTCTCCTCGGATTCGCTGATCGTTTCGGTTTCTTCGCTGCGGCGGTCTGGCTTCGCGCCGCCGGTCGTGTGCGAATTGGATGCGGGGACCTGGCACCGCGGATTCATGGCGTGGAGGGATTCTCGACACCCGCGAAGCGCGCCGCAACCGCCTCGCGACGAAGTGCGCTCCTCGCGCGCCGGACGCCCCGCAGTGGCGACGAGCCGCCTGCTCTAGGTCCCGGGTCGCACGGCAGGCGCGCCGGCGACCGCCGTGCCTTCGCTGCGCGTACCAATCACCTCGACGCGGAACGGCACGGCCGCGAACTCGACGGACTCCCCGCCGCGCGTGTTGCGCGCAGCGTCGGGCGCGGCCCCGGCGTCGGGCGGCATGCCGCCGACCACGGCGAGGAGCAACGCGCCCGAGACGGCACCGGCAAGCGCTGCTGCCACGATTCGCATGCGGATGCTGATGAGGTTCATCGCCGGACCTTTCTCGGGTTGCCTGACCATCGCACCCCGCTGTACCGCGTCGGCATCAGGCCGAAGCAGCACTGCTTGGATGCACCCGGCCATCCGCGCGGATTCAGGGGCGCGGCAGCCGCGCTGCGATGAGGGCATTGTTCGCGGCCGCGCCGCCCGGCTCAATGGCCATTCGACGAAGCGCGCGAAACCGGGAACGAAGGTGCGCCGCGACCGACGAGGCGGTGGACGCGCAGGAAAAAACAAGGCCGCAGCCGGTTGCCCGGTGCGGCCTTGTAGTTCCGGCCGGGTGGACAGGAGGTCACCCGACCGCGTTCGAAACCCCTCGCGCTACGTCAGGTCTTGAGGCACTCGCTCATGAACTTCTTGCGCTCGTCGCCCTTCATGTCGCCGGCCTTCTTGTTGCACGCCGTCATGCGTTCCTGCTGCGTCATCTTGCCCGCGTCTTTCCCCGAGAGGCAGTCGCTCATGAACTTCTTGCGCTCGTCGCCGGACTTGCCCGTGGCCTTGTCGTTGCAGACCTTCATCCGCTCCTGCTGCGGATTGGTGGTGGCGGGCGTGGTGGCCGGCTTGGTGGCGGGCGCAGTCTGGGCGGACTTCGTGGCCGGCGCCGGGGCGGCGGGCGCAGGCGTCGCGGCCTGTGCAGCGGGCGCAGGCGTGGCAGCCTTTGTGCTCGGCGCGCTCTGCGCGGTCTGCGCAGCAACCGGTAGCGCCACGGTGGCGGCAAGCCCCGCCAGCGCGACAGCCAACAACGTATTCATGGGGAATCTCCTCTGGGCACTGCAGTGCGGGATCGAACTGCCTGGCGCCCTCCGCCTGCCTCCCGGGGCACCGGCGGCGAGCCGCTATGCGAGAGTTTAGGCGAGCGCCGAAACCCGGCGCAAACAAAACCCCGGACATCCGTGGGGGGGTGTTGTCGCCGCGCATCAGGGGGCGGCCCCGGCATCGGCTACAATGGGCGAAAGCGGTGGTCGCTTACGCCAACTCATTGAAATAGCAGGAGAATACATAAAAATGATCCTCATCCTGGAACCCAATGCGAGCCCGGAAGGCACCGACTACAAGGTCCTGATCGGCCAGCTCGACCGCCTGCCGGGCATCCGCCACACGGTGCACCGCGAAGTCGGCACCGAAGTGACGTTGACCGAGATCTACCTGATCGGCAACACGGGGGCGCTGACCATCGAGCAGATGCAGGTGCTGCCGTGCGTGGAAAAGGTCGTGCGGGTGTCCGAGGCCTATCGGGTGCTCGGCCGCCACAAGCAGGGTGACGACCGCCCCTCGTCGTTCGACTACAACGGCGTGCGCTTCGGCCAGGACTCCCTGCAGGTGTTCGCCGGGCTGTGCGCGGTGGACTCCCCCGGGTCGGTGGAAGACATGATGAAGGCGCTGCAGGCGCACGGCCAGGTGTGCACCCGCATGGGCGCGTACAAGCCCCGCACCAGCCCCTACGCGTTCCAGGGCTTTGGTGCGAAGTGCCTGCCGTACGTCTTCGAGCTGGCGGGCAAGTACGGCATCAAGGTGATCGCGATGGAGATCACCCACGAGTCGCACGTCGACGAGATCCGCGAGGCGCTGCGCGAGACGGGCAACCCCACCGGCGTGATGCTGCAGATCGGCACCCGCAACACGCAGAACTTCGAGCTGCTGAAGCTCGTCGGGCGCCAGCAGGAATTCCCGGTGCTCATCAAGCGGGGCTTCGGCATCACGCTCGACGAGTCGCTCAACGCCGCCGAGTACCTCGCCACCGAGGGCAACCGCAAGGTCGTCTTCTGCCTGCGCGGGATGAAGACGAACATGGGCGACCCGCACCGCAACTTCGTCGACTTCGCGCACGTGCCGGTGGTCAAGCGCCTCACGCGCATGCCGGTGTGCATCGACCCCTCGCACTCGGTGGGCACGCGCGCGATGGCGCCCGACGGGCTGCTCGACGTCTTCCACGTCGTCGCGCAGGGCGTGGTCGCCGGCGCGAACATGGTGCTCGTCGACTTCCACCCCAACCCGGCGCAGGCGCTCGTCGACGGCCCGCAGGCGCTGCTGCTCTCCGAGCTTGCCCACTTCCTCGACGACGTTGCGTTGGCGCGCGAGACGTACGTGAAGCGCGCCGAGCTCGCCCGACGGATGAAGGTCGCAGCCTGAGCACGCGCGGGCGCCGGGTGACGCTCGCCACCGAGGTCGAGCTCAAGCTGCGCCTGCCGCGCGCCGCGCTCGACGCGCTGCGGGAGCATCCGGCGCTGCATGCGGCGCGGCGCGGCCGCGCTCGCCGAGAAGTGCTCGCCGCGACCTACTACGACACTCCCGACCACGCGCTGGCGCGACGCGGCATGGCGCTGCGCGTTCGCCGCGAGCGCGGGGGCTGGGTGCAGGCGGTCAAGGGCCGGGGCACGAGCGCGGGGGGCCTGGCGCAACGCTCCGAGGACGAGAGGAGCCTCGGTCGCGGCACGCGACGCCCGCCGCCGGACCTCGCGCTGCTCGCGCGCACGCCGCTCGGCCGCGCCGCCGCCCGCGCCGCGCGGGGACGCGCGATCGGTCCGGTGTTCGCCACCGTGATCGAGCGCACCACGCTCCCGCTCGCGTTCGCCGACGGGACGATGGCGCTCGCCGCGATCGACGTCGGCCGCGTGCGCGCCACGGTCGGCAAGCGCGCTTCGACCGCGATCTGCGAGCTGGAACTCGAGCTTGCGAGCGGCGACGTCGCGCGCCTGTTCGAGCTGGCCGGCACGCTGTGCACGGACCTGCCGCTGACCGTGGAACCGCGCAGCAAGGCGCAGCGCGGCTACGCGCTGCTCGTTCCCGAAGCCGCGACGCCGTGCCGCGCCGCGGCGCCCGACTACCCGGGGGACGCGAGCGCGGGCACCGCCCTCGCGTCGATCCTGCGCAGCACGCTCACCCAGATCGAGGGCAACGCCGAAGGCGTGGCCACCGTCGACGACCCGGAGTGGGTCCACCAAATGCGCGTGGGGCTGCGCCGGCTGCGCAGCGCACTGGCACTCTCCCGCCCGCTGGCCGGCGACGAGGAGTTGCGCGCCGTCGCCGGCGAGGCGCGCTGGATCGCGGACGTGCTCGGAGCGGCGCGCGACCTCGACGTGTTCGCCGTCGAAACGCTGCCGCCGCTGCTCTCGGCCGCGGGTACGGCAGCCGATGCGC
>Ga0209391_10000821_pt1 | contig 15504 bp, 13 predicted proteins | sample PPLLak3March2015_FD_187246 | JGI IMG/M metagenome (GOLD analysis project Ga0209391, IMG submission 187246) | Freshwater sediment microbial communities from Prairie Pothole Lake near Jamestown, North Dakota, USA - PPLs Lake P7 Core (1) Depth... | ecosystem: Environmental > Aquatic > Freshwater >... | reverse complement strand
CATTTTGTAGTCAGCCTGTTGCTGGTAGTACTCGTGCCCCGGCGCACCGGAAGCAGTTCTGTAGTTGTTGGGTGTGGGCAATTCATCACTTAATTGTTTAAATTTACTGATGTTGTAATGGCCCGGTTCGCGTTTCGGTTTTTCTGCAGGTTTTTCCTGAGCAAAAACTACACATGAAAAAAAGCTGATTAAAACGGACAGAATGATGTTCTTGGTCATGACTATAATAGATTTTTTAATTTGTTTTCGAAGATAATATTTTTAGCTTACTTTGTTTTTTTTCATTCATATTTTAACAATTCCCTGTCATTTTCTCTCGTTAGTATTACTGTTTTCTTTTGCGCATTTACATTGAACTTTATGTAGTTTTGCTGGTCAGGGAAGCCTTCGAACAACATGCGGTTCTGTACTTCAATGGATTGAATACCAGTAATATCCGGAACTTCTGCATAAAGATATACGATATCATTTTCGTATTCTTTGCCGAGAAAATGCAATTTCAAGTTTTTTTCGTTCACCGTTAACCGGAAATTTTGCTGAAGGTAAAAGTTGATATACGTATCCGCATCCTTCAGCTCTTTTTCTGTTGCAAGTGCAAAGGGTTTTTTGAACTGATCACTTAGCACCTTTTCAAAATCGTCAATGAAAAGCCGCATGGTTATCTGTATCTCTTTTTTTTCAGGCGCATATTTGATTTCTGTCATGCTGACATAGTATTTGTGCAGCGCGAATGAAAGACAGGCAAAAGCCAGGAATAGAATGATCCACTTTGAAAATCTCATTTTATTTTTTCGCGAGTTGCCATATTTATTTTATTGCAAACTAATTTTTGTTGGTTCCAAAGGAATAAAAATTTTATTGATTTGAGCAGCGGTGCAAGGATTTATTTCCATCAGGTAATCGCTTCTAATCCTCAGCCGTGGTAGAAAAATCCGTCCTGCACTTGTCAAGGGAATCCAGCAGGTTTTGGTACTGGCTCGTTTTAAATTCATTGACAATGCCCTCTGACTTGCAGGTCTGCAGGAACCGGTCTATCCATGGCTCATCAATCTCCAGAATTTTCAGAAAGTACTGGTCGGTTAAATACAGTCGGATCAATCCGAGTATCTCTTCTTCGCTAAATATCTTTTGAACCTGTTTCTTTCTTTTTTTGTCTCCGCTGATCAGGCCGTACAGTTTGTCAATACTGCCCCCCCTGTCATAATAGTTCAATTGTCGTTCTTCCTGGGTCAGCGGAACTTTACCGGCATTGGGCAGGTCAAGGGCACGTGAATCTACCTTCACAACAGGCGTATCTTTGACCTTCATAAAATCATTCGGATCCCTGATAAAGATTTCCCTCAGGACTTCCATATTCAAATCCAGTTTCACTGTCAAGGCGCCGCTTTGAACGATCTCTTTTGAGATTATGAGGGTTTTTGTTTTGAACTGGATATTAGAGAACTGAAGGGTATCATTCTCTTTTATATTCATAAAAAAAACGCCTTCGGAATTGCTTAAACTGCCTTTTCTGGAACTGATGTTGATGATATGGACGTCTTCAACGCTTGCACTGTCGCTTACGATCTTGCCCCTCACAGGTACGCGCGTTTCCTGTGCCAGCAGTTCGCCATGGGCCAAGAGAAGCAAGAGGGGAATAAACACTTTATAGATAGCGCTCATAACTTATCGGGATTGAAGTTTTTGCTTCGTATTACAAAGATATCTGTTATTTCCAAATATCTGTCTTCTTTGAACAGCTTAATAATCTTTTCGGGTTCACTTTGCCAAAGGAACTCACTGATGTTCTCCTTACCGATTCCAAGTGTATCTGTAAAGAACTTATCAGAAAAATGCTCCCTTATTTCTGAAAGTGCTGAGTCGTAAACGGCATGTATACGGTCTGTGTCGTAAAGTGATTTCAGCTTTCGGTCTCGTTTGCGGTTTCCTGAGATAATATTATAAAGATCATCAATTCCACCGGGTTGACCGAGCAGCGTGGCCAGAACAACCATTACTGTTGGCTCCTGGCTGTAGAAATTGAGTTTTCTCTCAATTTTATCCAAGGGTTCTTTGTCGGCATTCGGCAGGTTTAATGCTCTGGCCATATTTTTGGGCTCCCTCAGAAATATTTCTTCCAGGGAATAGTCAGCTGAAATCAGGTGTACTTCGATCGTTTTTCTTTTGTATATTTCATCATTGATGACCAACTGTTCAGGCCGAATTTGTATAGCTGAGATTGTCAGGGTATCTCCCAATTGAATATGCATAGCAAATTTACCATACTGGTCAGAAATGGTCCCTGTATTTCTGCTTTTGTTGAGTACATGAACATTTTCAACAGGTACTGCATCCAACAATATGGTTCCTTTCAGCAATTCAAGGCCTTCCTGCGCATGTATTTCACAGAATAACAGAAGGGTAAAAAGAATGGTTAGCCGGTCCACGGCACAAATAAATATATTTTCACAAGAAGTAGTGAATGTAAACTTTATAATATTTTGTTAAATGAGTTTTATTAATTTTGAAAAAAAAACATGCAGAAACTGATCATTGCCAGTACCTCATCCCTTCATGGCAGCTCCTATCTGGAGTATTTGCTGCCGGAACTGGAAAAATTTTTCGGCCATACCGAAGAAATTCTTTTTTTACCCTATGCCAGGCCATCGGGAATAAGTTACGAGGCATACACGATGAAAGTAAGGGAGGCACTTTCCAAAATCGGAAAATTAGTGCTTGGCATCCATGAATGCAACGATCCTGTACGCGCGATCCGACAGGCGAAAGCCATCTTTGTTGGCGGCGGGAACACATTTTTACTTGTAAAGACTTTATATGATCTACAATTGCTGGATGTGCTTAAAGAGGTGGTTCAGCATGGAACGGCTTATCTGGGAACCAGTGCAGGCAGCAATATTCTGGGTATGTCCATGCAAACCACCAATGACATGCCAATTGTTTATCCGCCGTCTTTTGATACACTGGGTTTAATTCCGTTCAATATCAATCCCCATTATCTGGATCCGGATGTGAATTCGAGCCATCAGGGAGAAACCAGAGAAACCCGGATCAAAGAATTCCATGTGTGGAACGACATTCCTGTAATAGGTTTGCGTGAAGGAAGCTGGCTTGAGGTCCAGGGCAGACAGATTGTGCTAAAAGGCGAACTCAGCGCCAGGTTGTTCAGAAAAGACAAAACCCCTGTTGAGATAGAAACGGGAAATCATTTCGAGGTCTTAATCTGATTTCGATTTGTTTTTGTCTGCCTGAGCGATCTTTATTTTCATTACGGTTGCAATAGAAAGTGCCCGGGTTTTAAGGGTATGGGCATTTTCTCCTTCAAAATTTTCGTCAACTGCTTCGTAAAAATGCTTCAACCAGCGTCTGAAGTGCGCTTGTTTTATCGGAGTTCTTTTGTGCAGGTCCAGATGGGGTTGCATCGCATTTTCGGAATAGGTACCAGAATAGAAAAGGTTGTTGTCCCAGAAATTAACCAGTATCTGCAGGTGTTCTTCAAGGACCTTTGGGTCATCAAATTTTTTGAAGAAGGGTTTAATGTGCTCGTCCTGTAACAACTTCTTGTAGAAAGAACCCATGATCTGAAACAGATCCATTCTGTTTTGTATATCTCTCAATTTTAAAGCAGGGTATTATTAAATGCAAAAGGCAACAAGTCTATCAATGCATTTGCTTTGATTATTTTTCCGGTTTCGCCTGTAAAGTAAACGGCAATCGGACTTTTTTGCCGGAATTCGTATTCCGCGATGGTTTGTCTGCAGCTGCCGCAGGGCGATACCGGTTCTGACACCTTATGCCTGACTGATTTTGCAGAAATAAATATTTTTTTTATCAGGGAATCCGGATTTTGCGAAATAGCGGCCCAAATGGCTACCCTTTCAGCACACATACCTGAAGGATAGGCTGCGTTTTCCTGGTTGTTGCCACAAACAATTTTACCATTATCAAGAAGCACGGCAGCACCAACCAAAAACTCAGAATAGATGGCATAGGCAGTGTTGCGGGCTTTTTCTGCCAGTACCAGCAGTTTCTGATCCTCGGGATCCAGTTCCAGAGGACTGTCAAATACTTCAAATTTACCACTTATTTCCAGATCAGCCATGGTTTAGAAATTATCATATATTTCTCCCAGATTGAAGGATAGTGAAAAGCGCAGGGTATTTTCAAGCGGATTGTTTACATCGGAAGTATTGATCAGATAGGAAACATCCAGGGTACTGCTTTTAAATTTAAAACCGGCACCTACAGTGAAATATTCCCTTCGGCCTTTCATTTCATCTTCGTGGAAGTATCCGGCCCTTACCGCAAAAGTCTTGTTATACAGGTATTCAGCACTAAAAGACCAGGCGATCTCATTCATTTCTTCGCTAAAACCATCCGGGGCATCGTAAAAAGACTGTACCATGCCTTCAAGGAACTCAACATCGTCATCCTTTCCTTCAATGATCTCACCCGTTTGTGCATCAACTATAGGTGGTGTTGGTACCAGTAATTTGTTGAATTCGAGATTTGCCGTGATCGAGTTTACATTGTCAAGAATAAATTCAAAGCCACCTCCCAGTCTTAAGTTGGTAGGAATGAAACTTTCTTCTCCGCCATTTGTGAGCTGTACCTTCGGTCCCATATTGGAAATATTGAAACCACCCCGCCAGATACCGTTAAAATCACCATAATTGATCTCTTCACTTTGATAGAATCCATTCAGGTCAACAGCAAAAGTATTCACGGTTTGCAGGTCGGAGTTTTCAACCCGTAGCGCATAATTGGAATGAATATAGCGCAAGACCACACCCATAGAAAAGACTTCGCTCAATTTTAAGGCGTAGGCTCCGTCGATTGAAAATTCATTCGGATTTTCTGTTCCAATGATCTCCCCTTCTTCGTTCGTCAATTCAATGGATCCCAGTGAAAAATAGGTCATACTGGTAGCCCAGGCACTTCTTTCATTGATGCGCTGGCTGAAACCCAGATTACCAAGAAAAACGTCATTTGTCAGATTTCTTAACCAGGGGGTATAATTTACACCAATGGAATATTGGGATGGAGAGAATGCAAATTTTGCCGCATTGTAATGCAGGGAGTTTGCATCAGAATAGGTAGCCACACCCTGATCGCCAAGACCACCTGATCGGGCATCCGGTGCAATCAGTAAAAATGGGGCAGCTGTGGTTATGGGGTTAGGCTCATCCTGAGCAAAGAGAGTTAATTGCGATAAAAATAAAAAGAGAAATAAATAGCTTAAAGATTTCATGAATGTTTCATTTCAGGGTTTCATACTTATTTTTACAAAATTACCAATTTTTCTATCTTTTCCTTAGTTAAATTGGATTGAGTTGCCTTAACTTTCAGTTTATAAACATAAACCCCTTTTCCGATCTTATTTCCAAAATCATCTAAACCGTCCCAGGTAAGCTCTCTGGACAGATTTCCCGCCGTTTGAACCTGCGTTTGTACTGTCTTTACCAATTTCCCTGAAATGGTGTAAATCTGTACCTGAGCTTCAAGCAATTCATTGGGCTTGTTGTGGTTAAACCAAAACTCGGTATAATTTACAAAGGGATTGGGATAGTTCAGCACATTGCTTAAAACCAAGCCACTATCGTCAACTACAACAAAATTTAACGCAGATTCGGACAAATTATTGTACGTATCCCAACATTTAAATTTAATTGTGTGCATTCCGGGTTTCAGATCACGCAAAGAGTACTTTACAGTGCCTTTTGTGAAATCGTCGAGCTCTGTTTTGTAAAAGTCGTTCAGGATAATCGGATTGGCCTCGTCGTTATCAAGAATGGCAATGATGTCATGGTCAACAGCGGTAATGGAGGTATTAATTCCGGAGGCATCCGACAGTTTGGCGATGAGTACCGGCGAGGCATTTGTATTTCCTCCGTCGGTAAAAGATTCGTCGTTCAGATAAAGCGAAATTTCAGGACCGAGCTGGTCATCAGGAGCTTCTGTATCAATTCCTCCGATCACGACATCAAAGTTGTAACCGCCTATATTTTCTTCAGTATTATGGGCATAAAAACTCATTTTTGCCTTGCCATAGGCGATCCGGATATCTTTGGGTACAACAAAGGTGAACTGAAATTTTCCGGAGTTAACGGTAGCCCGTCCCCTGAATATTTTACTTTCAATGGCGACAAAGTCCATGGTTCTGCCAAAATTATCATTGTCCAGCGTCTTTTTCTGTAACGCTTTATCAAATATAAGGGTGCTTAACTCGCCGTTAAAATTGGTGATGGGCTGTCCATTGCCGTCGGTAACCAAACCTTCAAAACTTATTTTGGAGAGCGCTTTTAAGGTATCAAGCGAGCTTTCGATTGGAATATCATTCATTTTGGTAATCCTGATATTCGGTTTGGCCATGGATAAATTCATTGCCGGATCACCAAAAAAATAGATAAAATATTTCTGTGTGCTGGAAGTCTGGTTCTTTGTTTGAATGAGCGATTCGGCTATTGAAGACTGCTGTCCGTCGAACTGAAGCAGGTCTCTGACCAAGGCCCGGTTAAAGATCTGTCCGGTGCTGATAAAGATCTCTCTGGTGGTGGAGATCATCGACATGGAACCTCCGGCCGGATTAAGAAAGGTATATTCACCTGCAGTTGGCCGCAATGGATTGTCGAACCTGGCAAATTCGCAGGTCACAGTAACAAATAAGGGCAGGTTTGAAAAATTTTTCCAGCTTTGTATCTGTGGCACCTCCAGAATTCTTTCATTGGCCCAGCCATCCACACCGCCATGACCAAAGTAATTTACAAGCAGGGTTCCGCTTTCAACTGCATTGTCGATGGCCTGATTTACCGCGGGATACCTTTCACCACCTGCAGAGGTTTCCTGAGGGTATGCATCGGCATAGATCTTTTTAATATTGAATACCGGCTTGTTCGATTCTATGTCCTGGGCGATCAGGTCAACGGTCTGCTGCAGAACAAATTCCCCGGAAGTATCCGGATCATCAGCCACCACGGTGATCTGGTTGTGCCAGTCGCCAAAAGAAGCGGGTTTGTAATAGGACAGGATCTTGTCAACAGCATTTTTTGCCTCAGACAAAGTGCTTACAGGGATTCTGCCCGTAGCAACTTCCTGATTATCAAAAGACCCCAGATAGCCATCGGATTCATCCATCATTCCATAGTAATCATCGGTTACATATCCGCGGGCGAGGTCAAAACTCTCATACGACTGAAAAGCGGGTACTATATTGTCATTGTCATTGATGCGGTCCTTGAAATCGAAAGAGGCATCGCCAAACAAACAAACATATTTGATCCTGTTTTCGGGAGTGGAGGCATTGAGGTACAGATACCGCACAAAATCACGAATGGCAGTCAGGTCGGGGGAACCGGATGCAAATTCATTGTATACCTCATTCAAATCGACCACTTCTGCGGTGAGGCCATTGTTCTTTGTATGGTGATCGGCCAGTCGTTTTGCTTCATTCATTAAAAAAGGCTGGGTGATGACCAGGTATTCAATATCCCTGAGCCTGTGCAGGTTCTGATTTCTTACTTTGGTGGAGGCGGGGATCTTAGGTGTAAAAAGATCCTGTTTATGCACCACGATATATTCCCTGAGTTCCGGGTGACCATAATCATTAAAGGTATAATCTGTGCCAGAAGATACTCCTGACATACGTTTTGGGCGGGTCATGTTTGTTATGTCCCAAACAGCGTCTATGTTCTGGTTGTTTTGAAGGGTATATTTATAGACCTGGTTTGGGTTTGTCGCAGAAAAATTCCGAAAGGAAAACTGAGCGGTGGCCACGGAGAGTCTTCTTGTACCAAAGATCTCGAAATAATCCAGGTAGCCCTTAGCGGAGGGATTTCCGTTGTTGTTGAAAGTTACGGTTATATTGAGTTGGGGGTTGGACTGCAATATCGACTGAAGGCCTTCAGCCGTGCTGGCCAGCCGCAGGGAATTGTTGGAGACCGGCGAAAAAGCCAGGTCAATCACTTTTTGTCCGTTGATATTAAGGGTCATATTGGAAACAGTAGAGGAGACGGACACGCCCCTCAGTCTGGCGTACAGATTATCGGTTGGTACCAACCCGCTGAAATCAAGGGTGTAGCTTTTGCTGTTGGTAAAGCTGAGATCCTCACCCAGCCATTGTTGTCCGTTGGCAAATAAATTTCTTTCTTCCAGTTCATGGGCAAAAAAGTCCTGGTAAGTATTCAGGGGAACAGCTGCGTTATTGTCAATTGCGGGGGTATTCTCAATTCTCAGTCCGGGCCCCTGATCTGTTGTAATAAAATAGGTGGCTTTATCGGCATATATATTTTTTTGATGTCTGGAATTCTGCAGACTGCCTGGATCAAGCTGCCATTCGTCGGGGCCTTGGGCATACAGGAGTGCATAATCGCCATTGTCAAATGTATTGTCTTCTTCGCCGAAAACATAAATGGCATTCTCCTGAAGGTCTTCATATCGTTCCTCATCGTTTCCCTGCGGAAGCATAGCGCCGCCATTGCCAAAAATCCGCAGCTGCTTAGGATTGAGATTGGCAGTTGGGATACCCAGTTTGCCTAAAAAATCCTTGTCAATCTTGTACAAACCACTTTTTTCAATTTCGAATTTGTACCAGGTTCCTGTGGAGAGTACTGCGTTTTGCTTGTAAACCGGAGGTGGGGCATCTCTCTTTGCCAATAACTGAGGTGGTTGCCGGTAAACCACAGAGAAAGAAACCACTTTTTTAACGATTTCTCCTTCCCTGAAAAGGGGATGCATTCTGAGTCTTACCAAAGGCCCCTTAGGTGATTTTTCAAGGGAAAAGTGAGGTTTTATGCCATCGGGCAGGGAATTTTGTAAAATAGGTGGGAGCGAGTTTATGTTAATATTTTCATATTTAACATTAACGAGCTCGTACCCCTGTAATAAAAGGCCGGATTCTGCGTTAAAGGCTGTAGAAAATACGGGAAGAAGATTTTCATCGAATATTTCGTTGTCAAGCAAAGGAATTGTAACTTGCACACCGGATTTAACATAGACGGCGGATTGCTTCCAGTTTAGGTTAAAATCTTTACTTTCAATATTTTGTGAAAATATTTCTGTTACAAATAAGAAGTAATAGATGAAGAAAACGAAAATGTTTTTATACATGTTTTATTACTTAGAAATTTTTTGCAGGAAATAATTTACAACATTAAACATAATAAAGAAAAAAAACAATCGTTATACATGAACCAAGAGCCATTTTAAGTTCTATAAATATAACAAGAATTTAAATTAATTTACTCTACCTGTAATCAAACAAAAAATTATGAAAAAGTTTAGCAGTAACAAATTAGTACTTTTAGTTTTAGCAGCCGTTGCATTGGCTAGTTGTAACAAAAGCAGTAAGGGTGTTTCCACCCTGACCGGCTGGGAGTACAACAATCCGAAATACGGAGGATTTGAGACCAATCCGAAATATGGTGAACAACCGCCGCCACCGGGAATGGTATTGATAGAAGGAGGTACCTTTACCATGGGAAGTGTACAGGATGACGTGATGTTTGACTGGAATACCACACCGGTAAAACAACAGGTTCGTTCCTTCTATATGGACCAGGCTGAGGTTACCAACAGAGAATATGTATTGTACCTGCAATATCTTGAAAAGGTATTTCCACCTTCTGATGATACCTATAGAAAGATCTACCAGGCTGCTTTACCTGACACATTGGTATGGAGAAATACACTTGGATTCAATGAGCTGTTGACCGAAAATTATTTGCGTCACCCTGCTTATGCAGACTATCCTGTTGTGGGTGTGTCCTGGCGTCAGGCTACAGAATACTGTAAATGGAGAACCGACCGTGTAAACGAGAAAATACTTATAGACAAAGGCGTATTGCACACCTTGTTCGATCATGATTCCTTAAAAGTTGAAGGGGCCAACAGGTTTGATACCGAAACCTATCTTACAAACCCAAGTTTGCTTTTCGAAGGAGACTCCAGTATTTATTACAAAGGAATCAAGGATTATTCCAAAAAACCGGAAGGATCAAAATCCAAGGGAGAATTTACCGGCCGACATGTTAAGATCTCAGATGGTATTTTAGCGCAGAGATTCAGGTTACCTACCGAAGCCGAATGGGAATATGCAGCGAAAGCAGAAGTTGAGAACAGAGAATACAATTCCCTGAGAGGGCGTAAAAAATACAGCTGGAATGGCAATACCACCCGTGAAACTTCGAGGAGGTACAAAGGAGACCAGATGGCGAACTTTAAACAAGGAAAAGGAGATTATAGCGGACTTGCCGGCTGGAGTAATGACGGTGCAGATATAACCATGAAAATTAAGTCCTACAAGCCCAATGCATTCGGATTATACGATATGTCAGGTAACGTAGCAGAATGGGTAGCTGATGTTTACCGTCCGATCATAGACAACGATGCAAATGACTTCAGTTATTTCAGAGGAAATGTTTTCGAAAAGAAGAAGATCGATGAGTTTGGAAACGTAGTTGTGGTGGATTATAATTCTGTAGAATTTGACACCCTTGACAACGGGCAACTCGTTCCAAAGGCGCTGCCAGGATCTGTAAAATATATTCCAATAACCAAAAGAGATGCTTTTATGAGGAAGAATTATGAAAAGGCATACAATATTGACAGCAGGGACGGCGATTTTGCATCGACCAACCAGTTCAACAAGATGAGTGCAGAGGAAGAAGAAGAGATCAAGCCAAGAATGTACAATGCGCCTGAGATCCCACGTCAGATAGGTGAAAGCGGATTGATCATCCAGCAGTATGACACCAAGACCAGAAACACGCTGATCAGTGACCAGACCAGGGTATTTAAAGGTGGTTCCTGGAAAGACAGGGCATACTGGTTAGATCCGTCTCAGAGGAGGTATTTGCCAGAGTATATGGCAACCAACTACATCGGATTCAGATGTGCCACAGATAAGCTCGGTCAGATGTCTTACTCAAAAAGAAGAAAAGAAGGGGTAAAAGCAAAATAATTTAGGAAATTGTTTCTAAGTGAAACCCAATGATGTGAAAACATGATTGGGTTTTTTTTATATTTATACCATGAAAATAAAAGCACTGTACGAGATATATAAAAAGTGTGTCAGGGTAGAAACTGACACCAGAAAGGACCTGAACCAAAGTCTGTTTTTTGCTTTAAAAGGCGATAATTTCAACGGGAATGAATTTGCTGCCCGGGCCCTTGATTCCGGAGCCTTGTACGCAGTTGTCGATGAAGAAAAATTTAAGGTAAATGATCGGATAATACTGGTTGACAATGTCTTGCGCACCTTACAGGAATTGGCAAATTACCACCGGAAACTACTCAAAGTACCTGTTATTTCGCTTACCGGAAGCAACGGAAAGACTACAACCAAAGAATTGATCCATGCCGTGCTGAGGCAAAAATTTATCTGTGCAGCCACAAAAGGAAACCTGAACAACCACATTGGAGTTCCGCTCACCTTGCTTACAATGACAGAAAAAACCGAAATTGCCGTTGTTGAGATGGGGGCAAATCACCCAGGCGAAATAGACCTGCTTTGCAAGATTGCTGAACCTGATTATGGTTTTATAACCAATTTCGGAAGGGTTCATTTGGAAGGATTTGGCAGTCTGGAAGGTGTGATCCATTCTAAAACAGAGTTGTACCGGGATCTGGCCTCCAGAGACAAGATCGTTTTTGTCAATGGAAATGACCCTGTGCAACTGGAAAAATCTGCTGCGCAAAAGCGTGTCGTTTTTGGAACAGTAAATTCAGATTATCCTGTTGCATTTGTCGAATCGAACCCTTTTGTTAAGGTTAGATTTAACAACTGCCTCATCGAGAGTAAATTAATAGGTAAGTATAATTTTCCAAACATAGCTGCTGCTGTGGCTATCGGCCTGTTTTTTGGTGTTGAAGAGGAAAATATCAAGCATGCGGTTGAGCAGTACATACCCAGCAATAACCGGTCACAAATCATTGAGAAAGCTACAAACAGGATCATACTGGATGCCTATAATGCAAATCCGAACAGCATGCAGGCCGCCCTTGAAAATCTGGCTCAGCTTACCGATAGAAATAAAGTGGCCATCCTGGGTGATATGTTCGAGATCGGTCCTGACAGCCCGAAAGAGCACCAGCACATCGCCGATCTAGTCCAGAAAATTGACCTCAAAAAGGTCTACCTGATCGGGCAAAATTTTAGTAAGACCGAGGTAAAAAAGGAAAATACTGTACAATACAGTTCTTTTGAAGAATTTAAGAACAACTTCAAACAGGCCGAAATAAAAGATGCAACGGTGCTGATAAAAGCCTCAAGAGGGATGTCACTTGAAAGGGTGCTGGAACTAATCTGAGTTACCAGTTATCATCCTCAATCACCATCTTTTCGGTTTTTATGAAGTTATCCATGCTGCTTATGGACTTTGTAATATGTGTATCAACGGGCTCTTCAATTCCCATATGGTATCTTTCCGGAAAACGGCTGATGTATTTTGCCAGTGATATGGCCTGTACTTCCCCCATGACATTGGAACCAACCCTGAAATTTGAATAGATATACCGGTAGCGATTGTCTTTTACCTTGATATCCAAATCATAAATTAAGGTGGTAGGAATGGACTTGGAACCCATTACCCAGGTATATTTATAGGTACAAACCCTTTTAACTGCGGTTGTGCTGTCGAGTCTGCTGTCGGTATCCGGATAATACGCATCCGTCCATTTTTTTGCCCTGCTTAATATTTGTGCGCTGGCCAATCCGTCAGCCGGAACAACTTCATCATATTTATGTTCACCGGTTTCGCTGTCAATTTTTACCAATTGCGCTCTTGAGAAGGTGGAAACAAAGATAAATATGAGGGAAACTATCAATCTTTTACTTACCATATTTAGAAAAAAAATACACCTTTGAAAGTGTATGGGTTATTATTACAAACAAAGGTAACATTATTTTTAAAGTGAGCGTTTAAAAAATGGTTTTTTTACATGCGCTCCGGTACCTCAATGCCCAGTAAAGACAAAGCTGTTTTTAACACTTTACCTGTCTGTTCCGAGATCTGAATGCGCAGGATCTTTTCCGGCAAATTTTCGGAACCCAGAATAGGTACTGTCTGGTAGAAAGAATTGTAGGCTTTTACCAGGTCATAGGTGTAATTGGCTATAATGGCGGGACTTAATCCCAGAGCCGCATTGAGTGCCGCCTCAGGGAAGATTTCCAGAAATTGTATGAGCTCCCTTTCTTTTTGATGCAGCTTCTGGTTGGAAAGATCATTGTTATAATCGAAAGTAGCTTTGCGCAGTATGGACTGTATCCTCGCATAGGTGTATTGAATAAACGGCCCTGTATTGCCATTAAAGTCAATGGATTCTTTGGGATCAAATAAAATGCGTTTCTTGGGATCGACTTTGAGGATATAGTATTTCAGGGCTCCCATACCTATAATTCTGTACAGTTTTTCTTTTTCCTCTTCCGAATAGCCTTCCAGTTTGCCCAGTTCCTGAGAAATTTCACGGGCAGTATCCGTCATTTCCTGAATCAGGTCATCGGCATCCACAACGGTGCCTTCCCTGGATTTCATTTTGCCTGAAGGCAGGTCTACCATGCCGTATGACAGGTGGTACAAATTTTCTGCCCAGGGGAAACCCAGTTTTTTCAGGATCAGAAACAAGACCTTAAAATGGTAATCCTGTTCATTTCCAACCGTATAAACAAGGGTATCGATGTCCGCATAATCTTTGATCCGCTGTACGGCAGTTCCTATGTCCTGGGTCATATACACAGCAGTTCCGTCTGAGCGCTGTACGATTTTTTCGTCCAGTCCGTCCTCCGTTAGATCGATCCATACAGAACCATCACTTTTTTGAAAAAATACACCTTTTTTCAAGCCTTCCCTAACGATATCTTTACCCAGCAAGTAGGTGTCGCTTTCAAAATAGTTGATATCGAATGCTACTCCAAGAGCTTTATAGGTTTTGTTGAAACCTTCATAGACCCATTCATTCATTTTTTTCCACAGATCAAGGGTCTCTGCATCGCCTGCTTCCCATTTTCGCAGCATGTCCTGAGCTTCCAGCATAATGGGCGCATTTTTTTTAGCCTCGTCTTCACTCAGTCCCGAATCCATGAGGGTTTTTATTTCCTTTTTGTATTCCTGGTCAAATTTTACATAGAAGTTGCCCACAAATTTATCGCCCTTAATATCCGCTTTTGAAGGTGTCTGGCCAAAACCGAATTTTTTCCAGGCGATCATACTTTTGCAGATATGGATCCCCCGGTCGTTGATGATCTGTGTCTTGTAAACTTTTTTTCCGGTAGCGGCAATGATCTGTGAAACGGAATAGCCGAGGAGGTTGTTTCTGATATGGCCCAGGTGCAGCGGCTTGTTGGTATTGGGCGATGAATATTCCACCATGACCGATTTTTCTTTTTTATCTGCCGGCTTTACTCCATAATTTTCGTTTGCCCTGATCTGGTTTAAGGAATTCAGGTAATAGGTATCTGTCAGTGAAATATTCAAAAATCCCTTAACTACGTTGAACTTTTCCACTTCCTTGATATTTTCCTTCAGATAGTTACCGAGTTTGCTGCCAATTTCAGAAGGATTTCCCTTGATGTATTTTAAAAAAGGAAAGACCACGATGGTTAAATCGCCTTCAAAATCTTTTACTGTTGACTGAAATTCAACCACAGGCACTGAAATCTGGTAAAGATCTTCCATACCCTGTTTCACGGCTTTTTCTAAAGTAGCATAAATCTGCATTGACAATCGGTTTAAATGGCTGCAAAAATAACTATTTTAGCGCTAAATTGGTTGAATTCAAACCGAATTGCTTCTAAAAGAATCTCACATGGCCATAAGCTTGGATCAGTTGCCAAAAGCGGCAAAAGAAAAAAAAGCAGAAACGAAGAAATATTTTTCTGTCCTCAAAAGAAAAAACCCGAAGGGACTGGATCTATTGATGCAGGAATTGCATGATGATACCTTTGAAAAAACGGATTGTATGCAGTGTGCAAATTGTTGCAAAACCACCAGTCCGATCTTTACGGATAAGGACATCTCCAGAATTTCAAAACATTTGCGTTTGAAAGAAGTGGATTTTATCAGCAAATACCTGAGAAGGGACGAGGATAGCTTTATGGTTTTACAAACCGCTCCCTGCCCGTTTCTGGAGAGCGACAATGCCTGCCTGATTTATGACCACCGGCCCAAGGCCTGCAGTGAGTATCCGCACACGAACCGGAGAAGGTTTTTGGGTATCACGGAGCTAACCCTGAAAAATACTGAGATTTGTCCGGCAGTGTTCGATATAATCGAAGAATTGAAAAAAAGGATGCCGGTTTAAACGTTTATTTGGGCCCTCAGGGCAAGGATAAAGGATAAAGGACAAAGGATAAAGGACAAGGGATAAAGGAAAAGTAAAAAGTAAAAAGTAAAAAGTAATCGAATAGATATGCAATCGTAGCCCCGCGATGCCTCGCGGGGTGATAGATCCTCAATGCTGGCCATGACACGTTTTGATATATGACAAGATCACTCCGCCGCACTTCGTATTGAA
>Ga0209391_10000820_pt1 | contig 15506 bp, 18 predicted proteins | sample PPLLak3March2015_FD_187246 | JGI IMG/M metagenome (GOLD analysis project Ga0209391, IMG submission 187246) | Freshwater sediment microbial communities from Prairie Pothole Lake near Jamestown, North Dakota, USA - PPLs Lake P7 Core (1) Depth... | ecosystem: Environmental > Aquatic > Freshwater >... | reverse complement strand
CGGCGATCCGCATCTGGGTGCCCGAGGCGGTCCTCGTCGCATACCACGCAGATCCAAGATGAGGAAAAAATGAAAGCAATCAATCCGGGGATATGGCTGTTGCCTTTTCTGACAACATTTTTGATGACCCCTGTTCTAGCCGACGATGCTACCGAAGCAGCCCCGGCATCCGCTGTGACTGCCGCCACAGCAGAAGTCGCTCCCATGCCTCCCGCGTTCAATCCGGGCATGTCAGCCTACCCGGTCTGGCAAGGGGGGACGGCCCCCATGGCGATGCCGGCCGTGCAGCTTATGCCCTATGTCCCTGGCCTTGCTGGAAGGGTGATGTTCATGCCTGTGTGGATGCAGCCGATGCCCGGCAAGCCAGCTGTCCTCAACTGGTTCCCTGTCATTCTGGCCCCGGTCCAGGCGTTGCCTGGATTGCCATTGCCGCAGGCTGACAGCGTAGATTATGGACCGGTGTCCGATACGCCGGTGATCGAATTGCCGTTGCCGGAAGAGTTGAATTCTCAGCCGACCGAGGAACCGGAAGCGACGAACGACCCTGAGTCCCCGCCCGCTGCTGAAGATGCATCCGCAGCGGCACAGATGCCTATCGAGATTGTTGCCACCGAGGATGCAGCCGACATGCTGTCTGCATCTGCCGACCCGCCCTGGACTGAGCCCGCGGTCGATTACGGACCGGTAACCGCAACCCCGGTAGTGGACATGCTCGAGCTGGAAAAAAAACTGTCGACGCCACCTGTGCGAACGAAAAAGCGCAGTAGTTCGAATTCGCCTCCCCCTGCCAAGCCGGCGGCAGCGCCCAAGAAAAACAGGATGTGCTGGGAAAACGGCATTGTTGCACCCTGCAAGTAAGCGTTTTTAGGCCGCCTTATTACCCTGTGAGTGGTGTGGAATCCCGCGTCTTTTCTACATTCGCGGCACGCACACCGTTGCAGAATTCGTTAAAATTGCGTTCCTCACCAATTTATGTTCCGGAGAAAAAATGGCCGTTTCTGAGCTTCAGGTGCAGACCGCACTAAAAGAGTTGGTCGACCCCAACACGCAGAAGGATTACGTTTCGACAAAGTCGGCGCGCAACATCAAGATCGACGGCGGCGCAGTCTCGGTTGACATCCTGCTCGGCTACCCCGCGCAAAGCCAGCTGGCCACGATCAAGCAGCAGGTCGAGAACAAGCTCAAGAGCATCGAGGGCGTGACCAGCGCCTCCGCCAACGTCAGCTTCAAGATCGTTTCTCACAGCGTTCAGCGCGGCGTCAAGCTGATTCCCGGCGTCAAGAACATCATCGCCGTTGCTTCCGGCAAGGGCGGGGTGGGCAAATCCACCACCGCGGTCAACCTGGCGCTGGCACTGGCCGCCGAAGGTGCGAGTGTCGGCATGCTGGACGCCGATATCTACGGCCCCTCGCAGCCGACCATGCTCGGCATTACCGACCGCCCCGAATCCACTGACGGCAAGAACCTCGATCCGCTGATCGGTCACGGCATCCAGGCGATGTCGATCGGTTTCCTCATCGACGTCGAAACGCCCATGGTCTGGCGTGGTCCGATGGTCACCCAGGCGCTCGAGCAGTTGCTCAACAACACCAACTGGAAGGATCTCGACTACCTGGTGGTCGACCTGCCGCCGGGCACCGGCGACATCCAGCTGACGCTGGCGCAGCGCGTGCCTGTCACCGGTGCGGTAATCGTCACCACGCCGCAGGACATCGCGCTGATCGATGCGCGCAAGGGCCTGAAGATGTTCGAGAAGGTCGGCATTCCGATTATCGGCGTGGTCGAAAACATGAGCCTGCACATCTGCTCGAAGTGTGGCCACGAAGAGCGCATCTTCGGCGAAGGTGGCGGTGAGCGCATGTGCAAGGACTACAGCGTCGAGTTTCTCGGTGCGCTACCGCTCGACATGAGCATCCGTTCCGATACCGATTCCGGCAAGCCGTCGGTGGTGTCAGATCCGGATGGTCGCGTGACCGACATCTACAAGAAGATCGCACGCCGCGTTGCGGTGAAGATCGGTGAAACCGCGGTCGACCATTCGACCAAGTTCCCCAACATCGTCATCTCCAACACCTGATGAGCATCAAGTCCGACCGATGGATCCGCCGCATGGCTGCGGAGCATGGCATGATCGAGCCGTTCGAGGCAGGCCAGGTCAAGCAGGCCAATGGCCGATCCATCGTGTCGTACGGCACGTCGAGCTACGGCTACGATGTTCGCTGTGCCGACGAATTCAAGCTGTTCACCAACATCAACTCCACCATCGTCGACCCCAAGGCGTTCGATCCGAACTCCTTCGTCGAGGTCAAGGGCGATTCCTGCATCATCCCGCCCAATTCCTTTGCGCTGGCACGCACGGTGGAATATTTCCGCATCCCGCGCAATGTGCTGACCATCTGCCTCGGCAAAAGTACCTATGCGCGTTGCGGCATCATCGTCAACGTCACGCCGCTGGAGCCCGAATGGGAAGGCCACGTGACCCTGGAGTTTTCCAACACCACGCCCTTGCCGGCGCGCATCTACGCCAATGAGGGTGTGGCGCAAATGCTGTTTCTCGAATCCGACGAGGTGTGCGAAACCTCATACCGCGACCGTGGTGGCAAATATCAGGGACAGGTCGGCGTCACCCTGCCGAAAATTTAATCCCCGGGTCACCGGGGATTCGTATAATCCGCTTTTTTTAATCCGCCCATTCCTACGGCTTCCCTCAGGAGCAGGCCATGCGCTTTCGTTTTCCCGTTGTCATCATTGACGAAGACTTTCGTTCCGAGAATGCATCCGGACTGGGTATACGCACCCTCGCCGAAGCAATCGAGAAGGAAGGTATGGAAGTTCTCGGCGTTACCAACTTCGGTGACCTGACCTCGTTCGCCCAGCAGCAGGCGCGTGCTTCGGCTTTCGTGCTGTCGATCGACGATGAGGAACTCGCGGGCAGCGACGAGGATACGAGCAAGGCGCTGCAGAAGCTGCGCGCCTTCGTCGAGGAAGTGCGCTTCCGTAATGCCGAGATCCCGATCTTCCTGCACGGCGAAACCCGCACTGCGCGCCATATCCCCAATGACATACTGCGCGAACTCAACGGCTTCATCCACATGCTGGAAGACACGCCGGAGTTTCTTGCCCGATACATTGGCCGTGAGGCGCGCGCCTACCTCGATTCGCTGGTGCCGCCGTTTTTTCGTGCGCTGACCCATTACGCGGCGGACGGCTCCTACTCCTGGCACTGCCCCGGCCACTCCGGCGGGGTCGCTTTCCTGAAGTCGCCGATAGGCCAGATGTTCCACCAGTTCTTCGGCGAGAACCTGCTGCGTGCCGACGTCTGCAACGCGGTCGACGAACTCGGGCAGCTGCTCGACCACACTGGTCCGGTGGGGGCGTCAGAACGCAACGCGGCGCGCATCTTCAACTGCGATCACCTGTTCTTCGTCACCAACGGCACCTCGTCGTCGAACAAGATGGTGTGGCACGCCACCGTCGCGCCGGGCGACATCGTCGTGGTCGACCGCAACTGCCACAAGTCGATCCTGCACGCGATCATCATGTGCGGCGCGATTCCGATTTTCCTGACGCCGACGCGCAACCACTACGGCATCATCGGGCCGATTCCGCTCGACGAATTCCGGCCGGAAAACATTGAGAAGAAGATCGCCGCACATCCGTTCGCCAAGGATGTGAAGCGCAAACCGCGCATCCTCACCATCACCCAGTCGACCTACGACGGCATCCTCTACAACGTCGACATGATCAAGGAATTGCTGGGCGACTACATCGATACCCTGCATTTCGACGAAGCCTGGCTGCCGCACGCGACCTTCCATGATTTCTATCGGGGGATGCACGCCATCGGTAAGGATCGCCCGCGCGCCAAGGATGCGTTGGTGTTCGCCACCCAATCGACCCACAAGTTGCTGGCCGGCCTCTCCCAGGCCTCGCAGATCCTGGTGCAGGACTCGGAGACGCGCAAGCTCGACTTCACGCGCTTCAACGAAGCCTATCTGATGCACACCTCGACCTCGCCGCAGTACGCCATCATCGCCTCGTGCGACGTGGCGGCGGCGATGATGGAGCCGCCCGGCGGCCCCGCGCTGGTCGAGGAATCGATCAAGGAAGCGCTCGATTTCCGCCGTGCCATGCGCAAGGTCGACGAGGAATTCGGCGACTCCTGGTGGTTCAAGGTGTGGGGTCCGCAGAAGCTGGCGGAGGAGGGGGTGGGTGACCGCGAGGACTGGATGCTCGCGGCCGGCGAGCGCTGGCACGAATTCGGCAACCTCGCGCCCGGCTTCAACCTGCTCGACCCGATCAAGGCCACGGTCATCACTCCGGGGCTGGACATGGACGGCGCGTTCGCCGACTGGGGCCTGCCGGCGGCGATCGTCACCAAGTATCTGGCCGAGCACGGCGTCATCGTGGAAAAGACCGGGCTGTACTCTTTCTTCATCATGTTCACCATCGGCATCACCAAGGGCCGCTGGAACACGCTGGTCACCGCGCTGCAGCAGTTCAAGGCCGACTACGACGAGAACCAGCCGCTGTGGCGCGTGCTGCCCGAGTTCATCGAGAAGCACCCGCGCTACGAAAAGACCGGCCTCAAGGACCTGTGCGACCAGATCCACGCCATCTACAAGGCCAACGACGTGGCGCGCCTGACCACCGAGATGTATCTGTCGGAGATGGCGCCGGCGATGAAACCGGCCGATGCCTTCGCCAAGATGGCGCACCGTGAGATCGAGCGGGTCGAGATCGACCAGCTTGAGGGCCGCATCACCGCCATGCTGGTGACGCCGTATCCGCCGGGCATTCCCCTGCTGATCCCGGGCGAGCGCTTCAATTCCACCATCGTCCGCTACCTGCAGTTCACCCGCGAATTCAACGAGCAATTCCCCGGTTTCGAGACCGACGTACACGGACTGGTCGAGGATGTCGTCGACGGCCGCGCCCGCTACTATGTCGATTGCGTCATGTAAGCGTTGAATTTCCAGCAAAAAAGCGTATGATTCTCACTCCCCGGTTTCGAGACCGACGTACACGGACTGGTCGAGGATGTCGTCGACGGCCGCGCCCGCTACTATGTCGATTGCGTCATGTAAGCGTTGAATTTCCAGCAAAAAAGCGTATGATTCGCACTCCCCGGTTTGGCCGGGGATTGTTTTTTTACCTTGCTCCATCCGCACCGCAGCGGGGGGCTTAACCGAAAGGAAACTCAATGCGGCATTACGAAATCGTATTCATTGTGCATCCCGATCAGAGCGAGCAGGTTCCCGCCATGATCGAGCGCTATCGCAGTAACATCACCGCACGTGGCGGTAACCTTCACCGCCTCGAAGACTGGGGCCGTCGCCAGATGGCCTATCCGATCCAGAAGGTTCACAAGGCGCATTACGTGCTGATGAACATCGAGTGCGACCAGGAAACCCTGGAAGAACTCGAGCACGGCTTCAAGTTCAACGACGCCGTGCTGCGCCACCTCACCATCAAGCGCGACGCCGCGGTAACCACGCCCTCGCCGATGATGAAGGAAGAGAAGTCGCGCGACATGCTGGAAAGCGGCGCGCCCAAGGCCGAGCCGGCAGCCGAGCAGCCTGCGGCCGCCTGATTGCGTGAACCGGCTGGAGATCAGCGGAGAACTCATCCAGATCGAACCCTTGCGATACACCCCGGCAGGCGTGCCGATTGTCGATGCGGTGATAGTTCACCGCTCTACTCAGTCAATCGGCCAGTCAGAGCGTCAGGTGGAATGTGAGCTGAAAGTGCAGGCCAGTGGAGACCTGGCAGGCCAACTCGGCAAACTGAAAAACAGCGACAGGGTGAATCTGCAGGGGGTGTTAAACCGCCGCAGTCTCAACAGCCGACAATTGATCTTGATATTGAATCGAATCGAAAAGGAATAAATCATGGCACGTCCCATGGGTGGTAAATCCGGCGGCAAGTTCGCCAAAAAAGGCGGCCGCGACAGCGGCAACCGCGGCCTGTTCAAGCGCCGCAAGTTCTGTCGCTTCACTGCTGAAAAGGTGGTTGAGGTCGACTACAAGGATGTTGATGTCCTGAAGGAATTCATCGCAGAGAACGGCCGCATCATTCCGGCCCGCATCACCGGCACCAAGGCGCACTACCAGCGCCAGCTCGGCACCGCGATCAAGCGTGCGCGTTTCCTGGCGCTCATGCCCTACACCGACCTGCACTAAGGAGACGACCATGCAAGTGATTTTGATCGACAAAGTCGTCAACCTGGGCAATCTGGGTGACGTGGTCAAAGTGAAAGACGGCTACGCCCGTAACTTTCTGATCCCTACGGGTCGCGCGCGCCGTGCGACGCAGGCCAACATTGCTGCCTTCGCTGAGCAGAAGGCCGAACTGGAGCGAGTGGCAGCCGAAAAGCTCGCCGGTGCTCAGGCTCGTGCCGAGAAACTCGAGGGCTTCACGGTGACCATCAGCCATAAGGCCGGTGTCGATGGCCGTCTGTTCGGTTCCATCACCAATGCCGATATCGCTGATGCGCTCAAGGCGCAAGGGCATGACGTGGCCAAGGCTGAAATTCGCCTGCCCGAAGGTCCGTTCAAGGCTGTCGGCGACTATGCCGTGGTGGTGTCGCTGCACAGCGATGTCGTTGCCAACGTCACCGTTTCGGTGGTGGCCGAGCAATAAGCCATATATCGGCGGGCCGATGCGCGGCTCGCCGGTACTTAAAGGGGAGCCGTTTGGCTCCCTTTTTGATTCCGCGATTTCCACTGTTTATCCACAGGCTTATCCCTTTGTTGCCCAACAGCTGAAGACTAGAATCGTTTAATGGCCGTCATCCATCCCCTGTCATCGAGTACCGACCCGCAACTGGCGCAAATGCGCCTTCCGCCCCATTCCATGGAAGCCGAGCAGGCGGTTCTGGGCGGTTTGCTGCTCGAAAACGGCGCTTGGGACCGCATCGCTGACGTAATCTCGGAACAGGATTTTTATCGTCAGGATCACCGCCAGATCCTGCGAGCCATCGTGCGCCAGATTGCCGACAACCGCCCCGCAGACGCGGTGACGGTTTCCGAGGCGCTGCAGTCGATGGGGCAACTGGAAAGCATCGGCGGTCTGGCGTATATCGTGGCGCTGGCGAGCAACACACCGTCGGCGGCAAATATCCGCCGCTACGCCGAAATCGTCCGCGAACGGTCGGTGATGCGGCGTCTGGCCGAGGTGGCAACCAGCATCGCCGACAGCGCCTATGCACCGGCCGGCAAGAGCGCATCGCAATTGCTCGACGAGGCCGAGGCCAAGGTCTTCGAGATTGCCGAATCAGGCAGCCGAGGTCAGGCCGGATTCACCGAGATCAAGCCGCTTCTGAAGGAAGTGGTCGAACGCATCGACGAGCTCTATCACCGCGATAATGATTCCGGCGTCACCGGCGTGCCGACCGGATTCCACGATCTCGACCAGAAAACATCGGGCTTCCAGCCCGGCGACCTGATCATCGTCGCCGGCCGCCCGTCGATGGGCAAGACCGCTTTTTCGATCAATATCGGCGAGAACGTCGCCCTCGACACCGGCCTGCCCGTCGCGGTCTTTTCCATGGAAATGGGCGGATCGCAACTGGTGATGCGGATGATCGGCTCTGTCGGCAAGCTCGACCAGCATCGCCTGCGCACCGGCAAACTCGGCGAGGACGACTGGCAGCGGCTGACCTACGCTCTGGGCAAGCTCAACGAGGCCCCCATATTCATCGACGAAACCCCGGGTCTCAATGTCCTCGAGTTGCGTGCCCGGGCCCGCCGTCTGATGCGCCAGTGCGGCAAGCTGGGCCTGATCATCATCGATTACCTGCAACTGATGTCGGCAAGCAGTTCGGGCGAAAACCGCGCAACCGAAATCTCCGAGATCTCGCGCGCTCTGAAGGGTCTGGCCAAGGAACTGCAGGTGCCGGTAGTGGCGCTGTCGCAGCTCAACCGCGGGTTGGAGCAGCGCCCCAACAAGCGTCCGGTGATGTCCGATCTGCGCGAGTCCGGTGCCATCGAGCAGGATGCCGACGTGATCCTGTTCATCTACCGCGACGAGGTCTACAACCCCGATACCCAGGACAAGGGCACCGCCGAGATCATCATCAGCAAGCAGCGCAACGGTCCCATCGGCATGGTGCGGCTGGCCTTCCTCGGCGAATACACCCGCTTCGAAAGCCTGGCGCAGCCAGGATCCTACTGACACCGTTTCGATGCGTCCGATCAAGGCCCTGATTTCGCTCGATGCCATGGCCCACAACCTGCGCATCGCGCGCGAGTACGTGGACGCTGCTCAGGTGTTCGCAGTGGTCAAGGCAAACGCCTACGGGCATGGGCTGTCACGGGCGGTGCGGGCGTTTTCGGCCGCAGACGGATTCGCCGTATTGACCCTGGAAGAGGCGGCCAACCTGAGGATGATGGGGATCAGGAAACCGATCCTGTTGCTCGAAGGTGTGTTCGGTGCGGACGAGTGGAGTGCCTGTAGCGAACTCGACGTGTGGCCGGTGCTGCACCACCAGGCGCAGCTGGACTGGTTGTCGCAGCAGCCTCCTGCGCGCCCGCTGCACGTGTTCCTCAAGCTGGATAGCGGCATGCATCGCCTGGGGTTTCCCCTGGCATCCGCTCGCGCCGTGATCGAACAGGTGCGGTCGAATCCATCCCTGTCCGGCCTGACCCTGATGACGCATTTCGCCCAGGCCGATGAAGCTGCAGGGGTGGCGTGGCAAATGCAACCGTTCTTGCTCCAGGTCGGCGACACGGGTCTGCCATTGAGCTGCGCCAACTCGGCTGCGCTGCTGCGTTATCCCGAGACCCATGGCGCCTGGGTGCGGCCGGGCATCATGCTGTACGGAACCTCGCCCTTTGCCGATGTCAGCGCAGCCGAACTCGGACTCAGGCCGGCGATGACGCTGCGCTCGGAAATCATTGCGCTGCGCACGATCAAGGCAGGGGAGGGGGTGGGCTATGGCTGCCTGTATCGTGCTGATCGCGATCGGCAGATCGGCGTGGTTGCCTGTGGTTATGCCGACGGCTACCCGCGCCATGCGCCGACCGGAACTCCGGTCCTGGTCGACGGCCAGCTTACCCGTACCCTCGGCAGGGTATCGATGGACATGCTGTATGTCGATCTGGACGGCGTCGCCGGGGCGCACGTCGGCACCCCGGTGGTGTTGTGGGGGGAGGGCCTGTCGGTGGACGCGGTTGCCGCAGCAGCGGGAACGAGCAGTTATGAACTGCTGTGCGCCCTTGCCGCGCGCGTGCCGGTCGAGGAAACCGCCTGATCCTTCGTCTAGGCTTCAGTGCGTGCTGCCGAAAGACGGGTCACGCGTCCCCGGCGGCAATGGCAAACCGGCGTAGCGACTGGCCGTCGCGATCGGTCCGCGGGGGAACAGGCTGTAAAGAAACCTGTGCCCGCCCAGCCCGGCAAATTCCTCTTCCAGCGTTTTCATAAGCATCCGCGCATTGATGGTGCCGCCGTGATCGGCGTAGCAGTCGCGCAGGTAGCGGATGATAGCCAGATGGTCGTCGCTCAGTTCCAGACCGTCACGCCGCGCCATCTCGATCGCCATCTCCTCGGTCCACGGTTCCAGTTCGATCAGGTGACCACGAAGCGCCGGCTCGGCGTGTTCCTGGCTAACCCATTTGTTGATGTCCAGCATGTTCGTCTCCTCAGGGGTTGCTAAGGACTTTTTTATAGAACGAAGCCGAAAAAATCCAAGCGCGTGAGGGGTATCAACATGAGGTGCGGATCAAGCCTCGCGGAAGCACTCCAGATGGCGTTCGCTGCGGCGCAGGATGTCGAGCCCCGGTTCATTCAGGCAGCTTTGCATGGCATCGGTGAATGCTTCCGGCTGCACGACTTCTTCATACACCTCCATCCACATTCCGCCATCCCCGCAGCGCACCATGTGCCGCGGCGCCGTGCCGCAAAAGGTACTCAGACGGGCTTGCAGCGTGGCGACTTGCTCGCGTGCAGCATCGGCATCGTCGGCCTGGATGCGGTAGTAGACATACAGGTGCGGCACGTCAGTCGGGCAGGCTGTAGGGCAGCGGCCTGAGCGTCAGCGAGGCGCCGTCCAGACTGCCGAGGTGCAGGTCCTGAGTGCGGGCACTTTCGACCTGGACCACCGCCAGCAAGTCGTATCCGCCCTCGGGCGCGGGCGCGGCGTTGACCACCATTCCGGTGGCCTGTCCTTCCATGTCGGCGCTGTAGAGGTTGTCACCGGGGTACGCCTCGATATCGGTGTGGGCGAGGAACATACGGCGCTTGAGCTTGCCCAGATACTGGCTGCGGGCGACGATTTCCTGGCCCGGGTAGCAGCCCTTCTGGAAATTCACCCCGCCGATGATTTCGAGGTTGACCATTTGCGGAACGAACTGCTCCTGGGTGGCGGCGACGATCATCGGGATGCCGGCGTTGAGCCGCAGCCAGTCCCACACCGGTGCACCGACCGGGGTGGCGGTCTCGCACAGTGTCTGCCATACGGCGGCGGCGCTCGCGGGGTCGAGCGACAATACGAACTTGTCTTCGCCGACACGGACAACCTGACCGGCATCACAGGCCAGCGAACGCATCGGGGCTTCAGGTGCCGCGCCCATTGCAGCCGTCACTGCCGCCAGCGCCTGAGGACCGGCGACCACCAGGCGCACGGTCTCGTCGCTGGTGTCGCGCGCCTTGACCTTGGCGCGCAGGATGAACATCGACAGCCGCTTCAACACGCCGGGAACGATATCGGCCGCCATTTGCAGGCAAAAATCCTCGCGCTGTCGCCAGATCAGGAAATTGCCGAGCAGCCGGCCTTTCGGGCTGCAATAGCCGTTCCACTGGGCACCATCGGTGTGCAGGCTGCGCAAGTCGTTGGTCAACTGGCCTTGCAGGAAGGTGACGGTATCCTCGCCACTGAATGCGATGACGCCCAGTTGCGACAGGTCTGCCACAATGCTGCCCTGGCTTGCTGCTTCGAGTTCGGCTTTGGGATTGCCGTAGTGCTGCACGGCGCCATTTTCGATCGCAGCGCCTTGGGTTTGCAGAAAGAGTTTCCAGGATTCGATCACGATGCAGTTTTCCGCTGTTTGAATGGATAAAAGTTTACACGCTGATGGACGAGATTGAGCTCAAACCCTCGCGCTGGCTGGGGTTGATCGTCGTGGCAATGGCGTTGCTCGGCGGGCTGGCGATTGCCCTCGCTGCGCTGCCGCTGGCCATCAAGTGGGCACTGGCAACAGCTGTCTGCACTGCGATTGGATATGCGCTGCACCGCCAACAGTCAGTTTTACCGCGACTGCTTATCGGCCGCGACGGCGGCCTGCTGTTCAGGACGGAGTCCGGCGAGTGGAAGGCGGCAAGCGTGATGCACGACAGCTTCGTCTCGACCTGGCTGTGTGTTGTACGCTTGCAGGTGGATGGCAAACGACGGACTTTGACGCTTCTGCCTGACAGTGCAGGGGAAGATTCCTTGCGCCGACTCAGGGTGTCGCTTCGTTGGGGATTCCGCAGACACTCGGGCAAATCAGTCCGGGACGCGGGTTGAGAACCGTGTTGCCGGCGATTGGCATGATCTCGGGATAATCCCGGCTGAAATGCAGGCCGCGGCTTTCGTGCCGCAGTTGGGCGCAGCGGATGATCAGGTCGGCGCTCAGCACCAGGTTGCGCAGTTCGATCAGGTCGTTGCTGACACGGAAATTGCGGTAGAACTCGTCGATTTCGTCGCGCAGCAGGCGGATGCGGTGAGCCGCCCGCGCAAGGCGCTTGTTGGTGCGCACGATGCCGACATAGTCCCACATGAAGCGCCGCAGTTCATCCCAGTTGTGCGAGATCACCACTTCCTCGTCGGGGTCGGTGACGCGCGACGCGTCCCACTGCGGTAGGTCGAGCGCGGGGGCGGGGGCGGAGGCGAGGATGTCGCGCGCGGCGGCGTGGCCGAACACCAGGCACTCCAGCAGCGAGTTCGAGGCGAGGCGGTTGGCGCCATGCAGACCGGTAAAGGTGACTTCGCCGACCGCATGCAGGTTGCACAGGTCGGTGCGCGCATTCATGTCGGTGACCACGCCGCCGCAGGTGTAGTGCGCGGCCGGCACGACCGGAATCGGCTGGCGGGTGATGTCGATGCCGAGCTCGAGACAGCGGCGATGGATGGTCGGGAAATGCTCGCGGACGAATTCGGCGGGCTTGTGGCTGATGTCGAGATAGACGCAGTCGATGCCGCGCTTTTTCATTTCGAAGTCGATTGCGCGCGCCACCACATCGCGCGGCGCGAGTTCGGCACGGTCATCGTGCAGATGCATGAAGCGTGAACCGTCGGGCAGCAGCAGACGCCCGCCTTCACCGCGCACGGCTTCGCTGATCAGGAAGGACTTGGCGTGCGGGTGGTAAAGGCAGGTCGGATGAAACTGCACGAACTCCAGATTGGCTACCCGGCAGCCGGCTCGCCAGGCCATGGCGATGCCGTCGCCGGTCGAGGTGTCGGGGTTGGTGGTGTAGAGATAGACCTTGCCCGCGCCGCCGGTGGCGAGCACGGTGTGGCCGGCAGCGAAAGTCTCGACTTCACCGCTGCCTTTGTTCAGTGCGTAGGCGCCGTGGATCTGCCGCTCCTGACCGCCGGCCCGCTTGCCAGTGATCAGGTCGATGGCGACATGCTGCTCGAAGGTGTCGATATTGGGATGGGCGCGCACGCGCTCGAGCAGGCTGGTCTGCACAGCGTGGCCGGTGGCATCGGCGGCATGCACCACGCGGCGCCGGGAGTGGCCGCCCTCGCGTGACAGGTGCAGTCCTCCCGGCGCCAGCGGGTCGGGGGTAAATGCGACCCCGCTCCGGGCCAGCCAAGCGATCATTTCGCTCGCCTGGCTAGCCACCATTCGGGTGACCGCCTCATCGCACAGGCCGGCCCCGGCGACCAGGGTGTCCCGAACGTGTGCCTCGATCGAGTCGCCGCTGTCCACTGCGGCGGCAATCCCACCCTGTGCCCAGTCGCTCGCTCCATCGGTCATCTGACGCTTGGTGACGATGGCGACTCGACGCAGGTCGGCGAGCTTGATCGCGGTAGTCAGCGCGGCCAGACCGCTGCCGAGGATGAGGACGTCGTAGTTATGCATGGTGCCCGGCGGATGATAACAGGCCGCGTACCAGCAGCAATATGCCCGCTAGATTGAACTTTTTTTGGCGCCGCCGTTCACAGACAGCAGAAGTTGCGGTCGCGTATACTTTCATTACAAGTAAACAAGCAAAAAGTGGCAGGGGGAAATGTCGGACCGCGAACTGGATCAGGTGTTGGTTGAACGCGCCCAGAAGGGTGACAAGCGCGCTTTCGAGCTGTTGGTGATCAAGTATCACCGCAAGCTGGGGAGATTGCTGTCGCGCATGGTGCGCGATGCTGCAGAGGTGGAAGATATTACGCAGGAAGCATTCATCAAGGCCTATCGGGCTCTGCCGCAATTCCGCGGAGAGAGCGCCTTTTACACCTGGCTTTACCGCATCGCAGTCAATACCGCCAAGAATTATCTGGTGGCACACAAACGCATGCCGGTTTCCAGCGATGTGCAGGCCGAGGATGCGGAAAACTATGACGACGGAGATCTGTTGCGCGACATTGCCACGCCCGATGCGGAACTCCAGACCAAGCAGATCGCCAAAGCAGTGAACGAGGCTGTCGATGCCCTGCCGGAGGAGTTGCGTACAGCGATCACGCTGCGTGAAATCGAAGGCATGCGTTATGAAGAGATCGCACAGATGATGGATTGTCCGATCGGTACAGTGCGCTCACGGATTTTTCGCGCGCGCGAAGCCATTGCAGAAAAAATTCGCCCGATGTTGGGCACCAGTCAGGATAAGAGGTGGTAACCATGTCAGCACTTAAAAAACTCCGTTCGGAAACCCAGCTTGACGATGCCTGGCAGGCGCTTTCTGCGGCGATCGACAATGAATCCGGTCAGGATGAACTGGAGGACTGCCTGAATGGGCTTAAGCGCGGCGAGACCCTGCGCCGAAGCTGGGACGAGTACCACCTGATCGGCGATGCGATGCGCGGCATCACCCCCGCGCAAGGGGATTTCATGCGGCGTTTCAGCGCCAGCCTGGCCGATGAGCCGACGGTGCTGGCGCCGCAGCGCCATGTCTGGCCCCAAAGACTGGCTGGCGTCTCGCTTGCGGTGTTTGCGGTGTGGGGCGTCGTGTCGATGACCGGGTTGATGCAGGATCCAGCTGCGCCCGAGATGGTGGTCGAGCGCATGCCGGTGGCGCATGAAAAGCTGGCTGTTCATGACGAAGCTGCGCTTGCTCACTATCTCATCGCTCATCAGGAGTTCGCGCCCATGGCCGTGGCTTCGCCCTATCAGCGCGCAGTGGTCGTCGTCGCGGAGCCGCGTTGATGCGCAGCTTGTATGCGCTGTTGTACCCCGGCCTGTTTGCCAGTCTGATTGCTCTATCCAGCCTGGCGCGTGCCGACGTCGCCGCCCTCGACTGGCTCAACCGTGCTGCCAGCGCAGCCAAGGAACTCAATTACAGCGGTGTTTATGTCTATCATCACGGCGAGCATGTCGAGGTTCTGCGGGTATCGCATCGTGCCGACGCCAATGGCGAGTTCGAGAAAATCGAGGTTCTCGATGGTTCGCCACGTCATTTCCTGCGCCTCAACAGCGATGTCTATTGCCATCTTTCCGACGGCAAGAGCGTGCGGCTGGAAAGGAATGCGGCAAAGCGGTTTTTTCCGGCGCTGTTGCCGGAACAGCCTGCCAGCCTGTTGAACTACTACAAAGTCCGGCTCGGAGGCACCGAACGGGTGGCCGGCAGGCCCTCTCAAGTAGTGACCCTGGAGCCCCGTGACGGCTATAGGCACAGCTTCAACCTCTGGCTGGACAAAAGCACCGGTTTGCCTCTCAAGTCACGCATCGTCAGCAGCAACGGCGGTGTGGTGTCGATGTTCGTTTTTTCCGAAATCCAGATTGGCCGCGCACCTGACCCCGGGTTGTTTGAAAACGACCTGAGCGGAAAACGCATTCTCAACGCCAGTATCGGGCAATATGCCGATACCGGCTGGGAAGTCACGTCGCCCCCAGGGTTCGTCAGGGTGCAGGAGGCGATCAGGCCTTTCCCGGGCAAAAAATCACCGGTCACGCATCTGGTTTTTTCAGACGGATTGAGCGTGCTGTCGCTGTTCATAGAACCGCTCGACGGCCAGCCAAAGAACCTGCAGGGGCTGTCGGCTGAAGGCGCGATCGGAGTCTATTCGCGCCAGGTGGCAGGTCACAAGATCACCGCTCTGGGCGAGGTGCCGGCCAGCGCCCTTATCCAAGTCGGCAATTCGGTCAGGAAAAAGTAGGCCCCGGGGCATGTCGACCATGCTTGAACAGTCCGCGCGAGTCATCGAATCCTCTCAAGCCGGGGTGTGGGTCGTGGCGGTCGAGCCTTCGGGTTGCGGAACCTGCGGCGGGCAGGGGTGTTCTACGCGGAAGATTGCCGAAATGCTGCAACGCCGACCGCGTCAGTTCCAGGTCGACAGTGATCTCGAACTGGTTCCCGGCGAGCACGTGGTGATCGGG
>Ga0209391_10000818_pt1 | contig 15548 bp, 15 predicted proteins | sample PPLLak3March2015_FD_187246 | JGI IMG/M metagenome (GOLD analysis project Ga0209391, IMG submission 187246) | Freshwater sediment microbial communities from Prairie Pothole Lake near Jamestown, North Dakota, USA - PPLs Lake P7 Core (1) Depth... | ecosystem: Environmental > Aquatic > Freshwater >... | reverse complement strand
GTGCTCACATTGAAAAATAATAATAATGAATTTGAAAATGTGGCCCTGTTTTCAGAAAAAACAAATTATGGCGACCTTTCGGCTGATTATAAAGCCGCAAACCAATTATTGGTTACCGAAAACAAACATCTGAAGTCGTTTTTCTTTGACAAAGTGGAAGTGGTAAATAAAATCACCGCTCCAACAGATTGTATCAGCCTTTACCTTAAAATGAAATCGCAAAATGATGAGCTGAAGCTGTATGATATCTTAAATGCAGATATTAACAGGGTACAGAAATAGAATACTCGTAAAATTAATTATCAAAAGTAAATGAGATCATGGTCTGAATAAATTAGACATTCAGACTATGATTTCATTATTTCTTTAAGATGATCAGACAAACGAAGGGATAAAGCTACTATACTTAGTGTGGGATTTACGGCTCCGCCTGTTGTAAAACAGGAATCCCCTGCAATAAATAGATTTTGCATGCTATGGACCCTGCAGTTTGAATCAACAACTCCTTTTTTGGGATCCTCATGCATTCTGGTGGCACCCATATGGTGCCAACCTCCACCGGTAAAAGCAGGCCAGCTTTTACCTGTTTCATCCTGGAGATATTCCATTAGTCTTACACGACCAATACCGGCCAGGCCTACCTGCTGACCAATAATCTGGTATAAACTCCGGATACTTGTTTTCTCTAATTCTCCCAGTTGCCAATGGAGTTTTGCCCTTGGAACACCCAATGCATCTCTCTCCGTATCAAGTGTTATCCTGCAATCGGGATTAGGAAATTGTTCAATGCGGGTGAATAGCTCATAACTCTTATAGAATTCTGTTGTAAGCTTTAGAAGCCATTTTTTTTTATCAACCTCATCGTTTGCACTATGCAGTTGTTCTTCACTTGCTCTTGGATCCTGATTTGACCAGGTTTCAATTGCCGGTTTCAATTTATTTGCAATATTGAGCGGCATTAAAGAAGCTGTGCCATTAAGCATCCTGTATTTTTCCTGAATGGCGTGAGTTATTGCCAGTTCAGCACGTGGCTTGCCGGTCCATGCGTACAGGTTCATTTTTTTTGAATCTTTCAGCCAAAGCTCAGCCGACTTAATTTCCAGATGCTCCATGAAGTAACGGCCTACTACATCATGCTCATTTCCTATACCGGCAGGGAATTGCGTGTTTGACGCTAAAAGTAAACGTGGATTTTGTATACCGTTGCAGGCAAGTATAAAATACTTAGCTCTCACTGTATGTGTTTTACCTGCATGATTTTTAACGGTTACTTCCTGAACCGACTTTAAATGTTCAAAAGCCTTTATGTCGACAACATTAGCATAAGTATATAGGGTAAGATTAGGCGCATTTACAATAACATCTTTATAGGTCTTCCCAAAACGGGTAGGGGGACTGAATTGCCACATTTTACTATAGACAACGTTTTTATCTAATGGCAAAGGAGCCAATGTTTCGTCTTGTTTTAGCCAGTATTCAAGGTTGTATTCATAAGGGCCCAGTTCAAGAATAGGATGAGCTCTTTTATAATAAGGATCCAGGTCTGATCTTTGAATTGGCCAACCACTGTTTTCTACCCATTCTCTTTTCTGGAAATCAATTTCATCCATTGTAGAGCACATTCCACCCCAGTGGCCAGTAGTACCTCCAAAATAATGTAGACGGCTTGATTTAAGCGGATAGTAAGGCTGTCCGGTTGCCTTACCACGGAATAGTTCCTGCGTCTCATCTTCATATGAAAAACCGCCTCCTTCCAAAAGTATAACTTTATAGGGCGAATTTATCCACTCAAGTGCTATGGAAATACCTGATGCACCGGCACCCACTATACAAATATCCCCTTCAATTAAAGATCCATTAATCAATGTTCTTGCATCAATATGCATGTAAAATATTTTATAAAGGGATATGAGAAAATAATGCACATTGACGTGCTTCTGTTAAGGATAAAACCCAGCCTTTGACCGTTACTGTTTCATTCTTTTCAAAATCAGCCTGGATTTTGTTATTTATGAATAATTCGACATCATTATATGAGGCTTTACTGCTTAATTTTTTATCCCCGGATTCAGCTGTTAAAATAGAAACTAACCTATTCTTTTTCTCCTCATCAGGTTTTAATTTACGATAGGCAAGCCCAATTTCCCTCAGGGCATTTTCATCACAAATCAGCGAAAGGAATGTGGGTTGATGAAGTAAAACATTGTATTGATCATTTGAACGGCAATTAAGCATTGGCAAAATCATAGCCCCCGCACTAAAAATACCCAATTTAACAAACACCCTTCTGTTCATACTAGACTAAATTTCGTTTTATTGAAAACTGATCGTCGAAGAATAAAACTATAAAAAGGTATTGTTATTTTATGTAAACCTGATTATATTCATTTATTACACAAAAATCCCCTTCATGGGAAGTAACTTATATGGCTGTCATTAAAAGTCAGGTGATTTAAAACACCTTCAATATTGTTCTTTTTCATTTGGAAAATCCCCGCTCTTAACGTCTGAGATATACTGCTTTACCGCTTTTGTAATTTCTTCATACAGATTAAGGTATTGCCGCAGAAACCGGGGTTTAAATTCGTGGTTGATGCCCAGCATATCATGCATTACCAGAACCTGGCCGTCACAATAGTTTCCCGCACCTATACCAATGGTAGGGATTGAAAGACTTTCTGAAACTTCCCTGGCAAGTTCAGCAGGAATCTTCTCCAGCACAATCGCAAAGCAGCCTGACTCCTGTAAAATCAGGGCGTCCTTTTTAAGCTTTTCCGCTTCCGCTTCCTCTTTTGCCCTTACCTGGTAGGTGCCGAATTTATAAATGCTTTGAGGTGTAAGGCCAAGATGTCCCATAACCGGTACGCCTGCAGAGATGATGCGTTTTATACCATCCGTAATCTCTTCGCCACCTTCCATTTTAATGGCATGTCCGCCGGTTTCCTTCATAATTCTGATAGCCGATGCCAATGCTTCTTTTGAATTGCCCTGGTAAGAACCAAAGGGCAGATCCACAACCACAAGGCACCTTTTTACGCCTCTAACAACAGACTGGGCATGATAGATCATCTGGTCAAGCGTTATAGGTAAAGTTGTTTCGTGGCCAGCCATAACATTACTGGCAGAATCTCCTACGAGTATGATATCAATACCAGCTTCATCAATGATCCGTCCAAAAGAGAAATCATAGGCAGTTAGCATGGATATCTTTTCACCCAGTTCTTTCATTTTAAGTAATGTATGGGTGGTGATTCTTTTTATATCCTTATTGACACTCATGATTATGTATTTGAAAAGCTGAAAAAAGAAAAAAGCAGGTGAGAAAAGCAGCCATTTTAAAACCGCATTACTTCGTCATATAAATGATTAATAAGACCGTCGGCCAGGCCTATTTTGGGAACGTAAATTTCTTCGCAATCCACCCACCTCATAACATTAATATAGATAAGCAATGCCGGTACAATTACATCAGCCCGGTCTTCCCGTAATTTATAAATACTCATCCTTTCTTCCATAGTGAAATTGCTGAGTTCTTTATAATAATCACGTAATAATTGTAAGGGGAGGGGTTTGCCTTCTTTTCTTTTCGATAAGGAGAATATTTTATTGATATTTCCACCGGAACCAATAGCAGTAACATGTTTATACCCTTTTGTCCTGGTTTTGATAAATTCTTTCATGGCTTCCCATTGAGCATCCGGGACCATATTTTTGAGTAACCTGATTGTGCCGATATTAAAGGATTGTTTAAATACCAGTTTGCCATCACTAAAAAAAGTCAGTTCTGTACTACCGCCTCCAACATCAATATATAAATAAGCGTCATCCTTATCCATATTTTCAGCAATATGATTTTCATATATAAGGGTTGCTTCAGCATCTCCACTTATAACCTCAATTTCTATACCTGTTTCCAGTTTTACTTTGCGGATTATATCTTCTGCGTTTCTGGCATCACGCATGGCGGAAGTAGCGCAAGCTTTCACATACTTCACTTCATAAGCATTGAGCAGGTGTTTATAAGCTTTGATTGTTTGCAGAATCATACCTGTTTTTTCCCTCGAGATCTCACCAGTTTCAAAAACGTCAAAACCCAGCCTGAGGGGAACACGCACCAGGTTAAGTTTGATGAACTCCGGCAAGCCGCTTTGAGTTATCAAAACTTCGCTCACCAGTAACCTGGCAGCATTACTTCCTATATCTATAGCTCCTAGTCGCAATTAACATGATTATTTCAAGCAATATTATGATTAAAGCACTATGTCTGATTTCGTTTGTTTCCACAAATGTCAGTAACTCTATCCGGAAGGCAATTGTTTCTTTGATGCCGGAAGGTTTTTGGGTTGTAAAAATTGGTAAGTTTCTACCTGAGACCGGATTTTTTTGCCCTTTGTCTGTACATATTCATTCTTTAATTCATTGTCTAATTTCCGGGCCTTCACATTATCGCGCAACTGAATATCCAAAATCCCTTTCAATTCCTGTGCAATTTTCGGATCTGTGATTTCAACAGCAACTTCCACGCGGTGATCAAGATTTCTAACCATCCAATCAGAAGAGGAGATGAATACTTTTTCATTTCCTTTATTATGAAATACCATTACCCTTGCATGTTCCAGGTATTCATCAACAATGCTTACTGCATAAACAGGCTTTATAAATTTTTTATTTTCTGAATACATGCAATAAATTCCACGGATGATCATGCTTATCTCAACACCGGCCAATGCTGCTTCGTAAAGTTTCTGAACAAGGATTTCGTCTGATAAAGAATTTAATTTAAGGATAATGGATGCTTTTTTTCCTGTTTTTGCCCACCGGATCTCTTCATTTATCAGTCTTATCAATTCACGGCGCATAAAAACCGGGCTTACTACCAATGTATGGCAAAGCCTTAGAAACTTTCCACCTGTTTTAGGTTTTTCGAGATAGTTAAATATCCGGTTAACATCTGCCATAATGTTCCGGTTTGCCGTTAGCAGGCAATGATCACCATAGATCTCCGCGGTCTTCTCGTTCAAATTACCGGTACTCACAAATCCGTAATGGATTGTCCGGTTTTTTATTCTTTTTCTGATCAGGCAGATTTTTGCATGGACCTTAAAATTAGGAACACCAACAAGGACTTTTACGCCTTCCTCTTCTAAAATTTTTTTCCATTCAATATTATTCTCTTCATCAAACCTGGCCCTGAGTTCAAGAACTACGGTTACATCCTTTCCATTACGCACCGCATTGATGATGGCATTGATCACTTTAGAGTGCTTTGCCAAACGATAAGCTGTAATCTTAATGGTTGTAACTTCAGGATCAATGGCCGCTTCTCTCAGCAGGTCAATGATGGGATTAAAAGAATGATACGGAAAATGAAGCATTATATCCTTTTCGAGAATCTTATCCGTAACCCTTAAAACCGCATTGAGCTCGGGATGGGCAAAAGGTTTTCTTTTGTTGGGTTTCACTTTAAAGACAGATTCAGGAAACTCCATGAAGTGCCTGAAATTATGGATACGGCCACCGGGGATAAGATGGTCTTTTTTAGAAAGCCCTGTTCTTCGGATAAGATATTCCAGCAATGCAGGGTCTATTTCCTTATCATACACAAACCTGACTGGTTTACCTTTTCGCCTGCTTTTTATCCCTTTTTCAATCTTATCGATATATGACAGTGATTCGTCATAATCAATATCAAACTCCGCGTCTTTGGTGACCTTGATTATATGGGCTGAAAAAGTTTCATAATCAAAAAAGGAAAATATCCTGGGCAAATTAAACCGGATGATGTCTTCCAGTAATATGATATTATGCTCTCCCGGTTTGGATGCGGGTAATAAATTAAATCGGGATACGGCTCTGGTTGGCACTTCTATCAATGCATATTTTCTCTTGTATGCTGAATTTTTTCTCGACATCACCACCGCGAGATAGATGGATTTCTCCCGCAGATACGGAAACTGTTCGATACTTTCTATCATTAGCGGGATTACGTATGGCCGAACCTTCTCTTCAAAAAAATCAACAACGAATTTCTGTTGCTCCCGGTTGAGGTTTTTTTCCGTTACAAGCAATATCTTTTCTTTACGAAGTTCCAAAAGTATATTTTGCCAAATCCGGTTAAATTCGCTTTGCTGTTCCAGTACAATGTGCTGTATCGAGTCAAGAATTTTCTGTGGTGATTCTTCCAGGTGCATTCTGGCTTTCTTGCCAAAGCTGATCATCCTTTTTAGAGCGGCCACCCTTACGCGAAAAAATTCATCGAGATTGTTTGAAAATATCCCCAGGAATTTAATTTTTTCTTTTAACGGAACATTGGTATCAGCCGCTTCCTGTAAAACACGTGCATTGAATGAAAGCCAGCTGATATCCCGCTCAATGGTTTTGCGAATTGTTTTTTTTACAGTTTGCATATTTGTTGCCATAAATATAAATACACAATTATCAACTCAATGTTAATCTTCTTTTACATCAGAGTTCCCTTATCTTTTGTATAATATTGCTTGTTGAATATCCTGAAACCAGTGGAATGATGACCACTTCACCGCCGTTTTTAAGAACATCCTCAGCCCCAACTACTGTTGATGGGTCGTAATCTCCCCCTTTAACGAGGAAATCTGGCAGTATGGTTTGAATCAGTGCGAGGGGTGTGTCTTCCGGGAAAATACAAACAGCATCAATGATAGTGAGGGAAGCCAATAACATGGCCCGGAATTTTTCATCATTTACAGGACGATCATCACCTTTAAGCCGACGCACAGAATCATCCGCGTTGATACCTACAATAAGCACATCACCCAATGCAGCTGCTTGTGAAAGAAGCTCAAGATGTCCCTTATGCAGAATATCAAAGCAACCATTTGTGAAAACTATTTTCCTGTCCAGTAATTTCCACCGGCATACCTGCTTCGACAGTTCTTCACGCAACATCAGTTTCTCTGATATCTTTCCGGATGCTTTCATGTTTTGTTTTATTGAAAAGTGGTAAAAGTAAGAGGCAGATCAAACCAACTACAAGGACCATCAGTGTTTGAACTGCCCATAACAGCCAACCGTAGGCTAAACCATTTACTTCCGGGATTCCGTATAATGTAAGCGTTTTTTGAACCACCAGCTGATAGGCGCCGATCCCGCCTTGTGTGATGATCATTGCCAGGCTACCAAAAGACAGAATTGTAAATGAAGGCTTTATTCCAAGGTGACTAACAGATTCCATAGCATAAAAACCAAGTCGGATACTTAACAAATACATTGACCAAATAAAAATTGTATGAAAAATAAACGCGGCCCTTCTCTTCACAAAACGCACGCTGGTAAGACCTTGCCAAACACCCTGAAAAAGTGACTTGATTTTTCCAATGAAAGAAATATGCGCAAATTTTTTCAATACCCAAATGATCAATATGATCACAATTGCAATCAAACCTATCGACATTAACAGGCCGGAAAAACGATTTGACCCCGTATCGTTTTCGCTCAATTTTTGCCATTCCGTTGAAAGGAAGGCGCTTGCAATGTCTACCTGAAGTAAAACAGTAACCCCAATTACAATCAGCAGGCAAATCATATCAATGGCTCTTTCTGCAACCATTGTACCAATGATCTTGTCTACCGGTGTCTTTTCGTAACGGGCCAGCATCGTACATTTCATAACTTCCCCAAGCCTAGGTACCAGCAGATTAAAAAAATAACCGAGCATTACTGCAAAAAAGGTATTAATTGTAGTGGGCTGAAAACCGAGTGGTTCCATCAGGATTTTCCATCTCAATGCACGGCTATAATGAGCCAGCAATAATAATATCATAGCCGGGATAACCAGGAGATATTTAGCACCATTTAAAGAATCCTTCAAATGTTGTATTTCTGCGGGAGTCAGATTCTTTGTGGTCCACCATAAGAGAAATAAACCCAACCCAAGGAATATTGTATACTGCAGGATTGTTGAAAAAATTCTTTTCATAGTATACCCTTGTAAAAACCTTAATGAAACAACAAAATCCTAAAGTTTATTGCCATCTTTTGGAAATATGACCCATGGTTTGAAGTTTTTGGCTTCGTCAAATAACATCGTGGCATAAGATATTATAATCACCACATCACCTACGGCACCCTGCCTTGCAGCAGGCCCATTAAGGCAACAAACTCCTGAATCCCGTTTTCCTTTGATCACATATGTTTCAATCCTTGTTCCGTTATTTACATTGACTATTTGAACTTTTTCATATTCAATGATATTGGCAGCATCCATCATGTTTTCATCAAGCGTGAGACTTCCTACATAATGGAGATTGGCTTCCGTTATAGTAGCCCTGTGAATTTTTGATTTTAAAATCTCTATTTCCATAGTATACAAAGGTATGGTTTACAGGTATACAATAAGGTTTGTCATATGCGCAAAAGTTTTTGGTTGCAGGGTCAAATAAATCCTGTTTCAAATTTTCCACTCCAATTTGATAAAGGATAATATATTAATTTATCCGGAGGTTTTAAAAATGTGGTTATCGATTAACCTGACGTCGCCCAGAAATGCCGCCACCAGTGCTACGAGGGGGGATTTTCCATCCCAGGTTTCAAATATTGTCAGATCACCTGCATGACAAATCTCCAGATAATCAACTTTGAAGCCGAAATTTGAAAGCCTGTTTTTGGCTTCCTGCAAGAGATTTTTCAAAGAACCCGGCTTCACTTGTTGCTCCAGCATTTGAAGCGTTCGATAAAGTTCAGCAGCAATTATCCTTTCATTTTCGGTTAAGCGCATATTCCGGCTGCTCATGGCCAGGCCGGAAGCTTCTCTAATGGTATTACAGGTAACCAGTTGGGTTGAAATATTATAACTTTTGATCAGATGATCTATGACCATGCATTGCTGATAGTCTTTTTGACCCACAAACATTTTGTCCGGGGATACAATCTCAAGTAACCTGTGAACAACCTGGCAGACACCCTGAAAATGCCCGGGACGGTATTTCCCCTCCAATATAGTCTCCAGATGTCCAAGTGAATATGTGGCTTCCATCTTTAAACCAGCTGGATAAATTTCTTCAACTTCCGGGAGAAAAACAATGTCGGCACCGGCTTCATACAGCAATTTCAGATCATTTTCAATTGTGATCGGGTATTTTTTAAAATCAGCAGGGTCATTAAACTGGGTGGGGTTCACAAAAATGCTGCAAACATTTATCCCGGTATCTTTTTTGGCATAGGCAACCAGGGTTAAATGCCCCTGGTGCAAGGCTCCCATTGTTGGAACAAATCCGATAGAAATACCCTTATGACGGGCCTGTTTGAGGTATTCTGAAAGCTTTGATCGGTCCTTAAATACAATCATAAAATAATATCATATTAATTGGTTTGGAGCCAAAATCGTTATTCCACCGTGGTTTTAAACAAATATCCTTACCTTTGCACACCTTTTTTACCCTTAATAATTCAATCATACACCTAAATGGTAACAAAGAAAAGAATTTTATTCATTGCCAATGAAATGTCGCCCTACCTTGAGCTGACCGAATTTTCAGAGATTGCCAACAAGCTCGCTATAAAAGCTAATGACAATGGATTTGAAGTAAGGTGTATCATGCCCCGGTTTGGTGTTATTAATGAACGCCGCCATCGCTTACACGAAGTGGTAAGGCTTTCCGGTATAAATGTATCGATTGATAATGACGATTATCCGCTCCAGATTAAAGTAGCATCCCTTCCCAATGCACGATTGCAGGTATACTTCCTTGACAATGAGGATATGTTCAAAAGGAAATTCGTATTTCAGGACGACCAGGAAAAGTGGTTTGAGGATAATTGGTTGCGCACTATTTTCTTCTGTAAAGGCGCCCTTGAAACGGTGAAAAAGTTTGGCTGGCCTCCTGATATTATTCATTGCAGCGGTTGGATGACCGGACTGATCCCATTTTATTTAAAGACCGCTTATAAAAAAGAACCGGTTTTTGGAAATAGCAAGATCGTTTATACGCTTGGACAAAATTCATTTAAGGAAAAATTTGGTGCCGATTTCCTGAAGAAAGCTTTAATACATAATAGTATCAAGGAAAAAGAGCTTGATCCTTATAAAGAAAATAATAATACTGCTTTGTTCAGAGGCGGAGCAACTTATGCGGATGCCATATCTTTTGGAGATGACCAGGTTGATAAAAAGCTGCAGGATGAATTTGGAAAAGTAAGAGGGAAAAAGGTTATCCCATACAATCCTGAATCTGATTTAACAGAGTATTTGCAATTGTATAACGACCTTGCAAATAAGTGATTCAATAACAAAACCTGTCTAAAAAAAAGCTGTGGACTTGAAAAAACTGTTGAAAGGAATTGCTGTTTGCGGTACCCTTGTTTTAGTATTTGGTCAATGTACAAAAATCAGGACAACTGATATAGGCAGTGAACTGATACCTACTATTGATAATGTTCTGACCTTTGATACCACCCTTGCGGTGGTTACTAATAATTACCTTTTTGGCGATTCTGCCGTGCCCATTGTTTCCAAAGACCTGGGCGGAAATACTCCTGAACATTTGCTTGGTTTTATTTCTAACGATCCACAGTTTGGAAAAACAGAGGCCTCGATCTTTATGGAATTAAGGCCGCCATTTTTTAAATATTTCTTTGAAAATGTAAAGGACAGTTTGTTCCTTGATTCCGTTGTGTTAAGTGTTAAATGGAATTCAACCTGGGGAGATACCGTAGCCAGTCAGAAGATCAATGTGTATGAAATGGATGATCAGATGAGGGGTGATTCGGCTTATAATACCAATGTGAATTTCAGGTATTCAACATTGCTCGGTTCCAAAACATTCTCACCGCAGATATTAAGGGACTCACTTTTTTTATTCCGACAGTCTTTAAATAAACAGCTTAGAATCAGGTTAAGCGATTCTTTTGGAAAGACCTTGTTATCACTGGATTCCGCAGCCGGACAACCTTTTAGCAGTGATTCTGCATTCCGTGCTTTTTTTAATGGATTTGCCATTGTGCCGGAAAATCCGGGTGTTGGTGGCAATGCCCTGATGAGTTTCACTCCAAGTGATACCAATACCAATTTAAGTTTGTATTACAAGTATATTAAAAATGGTAAACTGGATACCACCAAACGGAGTTTTGTCTTTCAAAATGTAATTCCGGGTGGAAATGCTAACAGAATTAAAAGAGAATACACCGGATCTCAACTGGCAAACCATTTAATTTCAAAACCAACAGGAGACAGTATTGCATATGTGCAGGCAGCTCCGGGAACCTACAATATAATACGCATTCCTTCTTTCGATGGATTCAAGGCACTGAAAGGGAATGTTTTAGTTCATTTGGCTGAATTGCGTATGATTCAGATCCCTGGTGCCGCTAATGAATTTGACAACTACCTGACAGCCCCACCTGTGGTTTATATCGATTTTCTGGATACTATCACAAACACACAATATCCATTTCTTACCGATGCCTTTTCCAGTGGAAGATTTGATCCAAACTCTTTTGGTGGGGTAGGCAGGAATGTAATTGGTTTAAATGGCCAGGTAGTTACAGGATATAATTTTTTTATTACCAGGTACGTACAGAATATGGTCACGAGGAATTCGCCCAACTTCCCCATTTATCTTTATTCGCCCTATACAGTGACGTATACAGCACTAAGGTTGGGCTTTGGTGTAAACAGGCTGGCATTAGGCAGGGTCAAGCTTGGGGGAGGAATACATTCATCCCAAAAAATGACCCTTAGAATTATTTATTCAAAAATTTAACCGGGTTACTATCTTTGCACCCGAATAATAAAACCAACTAATTTTATGCCTTACTTATTTACTTCAGAAAGTGTGTCTGAAGGACATCCTGATAAGATAGCCGATCAGATTTCCGATGCATTGATTGATAATTTTCTGGCCTATGATGCACAAAGTAAAGTGGCTTGTGAAACTTTGGTTACAACCGGTCAGGTTGTTTTAGCCGGAGAAGTTAAGTCCAAAACATATCTTGATGTGCAGGATATCGCCAGGGAAGTGATCCGGAATATTGGCTATACCAAGGCTGAATATATGTTTGAGGCAAACAGTTGCGGGATCCTTTCTGCCATTCATGAGCAAAGTGCGGACATCAACAGGGGAGTGGACCGTAGCAGCAAAAAACAGGGTTTTGAAGCCAAAGCCAATGCACAGGGTGCAGGAGACCAGGGTATGATGTTTGGGTATGCTACCCGCGAAACAGAAAATTATATGCCTTTAGCGCTGGATCTTGCGCATAAGATCTTACAGGAGCTTTCTAAAACAAGGCGCGCTGGTAAAGAAATGAAGTACCTGCGTCCTGATGCAAAAAGCCAGGTGACTATTGAATACGATGATAATAATATCCCTATTCGCATTGATACAATAGTTGTTTCTACACAACATGATCCTTTTGACAGCGATAATAAAATGCTCCTTCAAATACGCAAGGATATTATTGAAACTATCATACCACGTGTTAAGAAGCAATTGAAACCATCTATTCAAAAGCTCTTCAATGATAAAATCAATTACCTCATCAATCCAACCGGAAAATTTGTTATCGGTGGTCCGCATGGTGATACCGGCCTAACCGGAAGAAAGATTATTGTTGACACATATGGAGGTAAAGGCGCACATGGTGGTGGTGCATTCAGTGGTAAAGACCCCAGCAAGGTAGACCGTTCTGCTGCCTATGCCACCAGGCATATAGCCAAAAACATGGTAGCTGCCGGTGTATGCGACGAAGTGCTGGTGCAGGTTTCCTATGCCATTGGGGTTGCTAAGCCTTGTGGATTATATATCAATACAAATGGCACATCCCATGTTAATTTATCTGATGGTGAGATTGCCGTAATTATAGAAAAACTTTTCGATATGCGTCCATATGCAATCGAAGAGAGGCTCAAACTGCGTAACCCAATTTATGCTGAAACTGCAGCCTATGGCCATATGGGTCGTAAAAATGAATTTAAATCCAAAACTTTCAATAAGGGTAAGGAAAACGAGAAAACGGTTAATGTAGAATTATTTACCTGGGAGAAACTGGATTATGTAGAAAAGATCAGGAAAGCTTTTAAAGTGAAATAATTGAATTCTATTTAAAAAACCTCCCGAAACCGGGAGGTTTTTTTATTTTCGGGAAATGAGTTTATCAGAGAACCCCTGGCAAATTACGAGTCAGAAAAATATTTATGACAATCCCTGGATTTCCGTGACTGAATATGGGGTGATAAATCCTTCCGGGGGGAAGGGCATTTACGGGAAGGTACATTTCAAGAACCTGGCTATTGGCATCATCCCAATGGATGGGAATGGTGATATCTGGCTGGTTGGACAATACCGGTTTACATTGGGTGCTTTCTCATGGGAAATTCCGGAGGGTGGGAGCTTTCCTGATCAAGATCCATTGGATGGCGCCAAAAGGGAATTAAAAGAAGAAACAGGACTTATTGCCGGATCATGGGAAAAGTTACTTGAGATCCATCTCTCCAATTCGGTATCAGATGAATTTGGAATAATTTACCTTGCAACAGATCTGGTTCAGGCGGAAGCAGAACCCGAAGAAACAGAGGAATTGCATATCCAAAAAATATCTGTCAGGGAAGCCTACCAAATGATCCTGAATCACCAGATCACAGATTCATTAACGGTTGCAGCCATCCAGCAATTGTGGATACGTACACTTGAAAAATTATAATTAGTCAACCCACATCCAGCATGAAAAAAGAATTAAATATGATCATTGGCCGGCAGCCGGTTCTGGAAGCACTAAAAGATAATAAGCAACTGGAAAGAATATATGTTCAAAAAAATACATTGGGTGATGTGATACCCGAAATCCGGAAATTAGCCCAGGCTTTGCAGGTACCCATTAACGTGGTACCTATTGAAAAGTTAAATGGGTTGACGAGGTCAAATCACCAGGGGGTAATTGCCATCAGCGGACTGGTGAATTATACTGATTTGCAACAAACCATTGATCATGTAGTTTCTGAAGGCCAGTCACCTCTTTTTATGATGCTGGACGGAATTACTGATATTAGAAATATTGGCGCAATCACCAGAACAGCATTATGCTGCGGAGCACAAGCCATAATCATACCGGATAAAGGTGTAGGCGCAATGAATGAAGAAGCCATGAAATCGTCTGCAGGAGCGCTGGGAAAGATATTGATCTGCAGGGTAACCAGTCTGCTTAAAGCCATTGATATGCTTCATTTAAATGGAATTGCTGTTTACACCAGTGAAATGAAGGCGCATAAAAAAGTCCAGGATACTGATTTTTCCGTCCCTTGTTGCATAGTGATGGGAGCAGAGGATAAAGGCATTCAGCCCTATATTTTAAAAGCGTCCGATGAACAATTCCGAATTCCAATGGCGGGCGAATTTGATTCTCTCAACGTAAGCGTATCGGCAGGAATCATTCTTTTTGAAGCCCTTAAACAACGCATTAAAGCATAGAATGGACCCCGTTACTTAATGCTGACTGTTTTACCGGATCCTGTTTTTCTTAAGCCATTCAATGGTTAATTGTAAGCCTTCATTTAGTGGTCTTACGCGATAGCCAAGTTCATTAATTGCCTTAGTGCTGTCCAGGGCCCAGTTGTATTTGTATTTTCTTACCCATTCAGGAGTAATCTTTGGTTGTTTACCTGAAACACCCGCATACCATAATTGTGCATTTCCGTATATTAATAAAAGTGGAAATGGAATATGCAGGAGTTTATTTTGGAATCCGCTATTTCTACTAATAGAATCCATAAGTTCATTAAACGTAGCATTTACCCCCCCAAAAAGATATCTTTCTCCACTTCGCCCTTTTTCCATGGCCATAACATGTCCTTCAATAACATCATCAACATAACAATATGATCCAAGGTCATTGCCCGAACCGGGAATTATATGCCATTTTTTTTGCAGATACAATTCAACAATTTTAGTGATGGGGTTACTCCCGGTATCCAGGCCGGGACCATAAACCCTGGACGGATTGACAATGGTAACGTTAAGTCCCTTACCGGCATAACCCATCGAAAGGTTCTCCGCTTCCCATTTTGTTTTTTCATACAAATTAAAAAAACCAGCGTTCCTCGGCATATCTTCATTCATGGGAAGTTTACCGGAAGGCCCAACCACGCCGGCAGTAGAGGTATGAACCATTTTCTGTATCCCGGCATTCCATGCAGCATCAAGTACATTTCGGGTACCCTCCACATTTATGTTCTGATATATTAAAGGATCTTTTGCCCAAAATCTTGCGTAAGCCGCCATATGATACACCTTTGAAATCCCCTTCATGGCATTTTTCAAAGATTCTTTATCCATGATATCACCTAATACTATTGATATTTCAGGCCGATCAGAAAATTTACTTTGTAAATTACTACGTTGCAGCAAACGAACAGACTCACCGCGGTCTGCAAGCAGCTGAGTAAGTTTTGTTCCCAGATATCCGGTTGCACCAGTTATCAATATAGACATGAATTCTCCTTATTAAATCCAAAAATACTTATTACGCTTGTCATAATAAATTGAGATATTCAGTTGAATATTTATTTATATATATTACAATAT
>Ga0209391_10000816_pt1 | contig 15551 bp, 16 predicted proteins | sample PPLLak3March2015_FD_187246 | JGI IMG/M metagenome (GOLD analysis project Ga0209391, IMG submission 187246) | Freshwater sediment microbial communities from Prairie Pothole Lake near Jamestown, North Dakota, USA - PPLs Lake P7 Core (1) Depth... | ecosystem: Environmental > Aquatic > Freshwater >... | reverse complement strand
ACCAAAATGTTTTTTTGATCTCGATTGCCAATACAGGCAATTTTAGTTATGTACATTTCGATGTATTTGTTTTATCTCAATTTTCAACTTAAATACCCGGGTAATGAAAATAATATTCAATTTATTTTTCGCACTACTACTTGTGGCCGGTTTTCAGGCCTGCGATGACGCAGAAGAACTGCTGGATCAGACTTTTACAGTGAATATTGACGAAAATATTCCATTTGATCTGAGTCTGGCAGGAAAGTCAACTTATATAGACTGTGCCCCGAAAGCCTTTTCAGGAAATAAAACGCTAAGTATAGACAATAATGATACGCATGAATATCTCAATAAAATCAAATCAGTAGAAATTAAAAGTCTGACTTATAAAATCATGAATTTTAATGGTCCGGATGCGAGTAACGTTGCCGCAAGTCTGTATTTTGATAACGAGTTAATGGCTTCAGAGAATATCATGCTTAAAACCGCAGCCGCCAATGGTACTGTTTATGAAGTAACCAATACAGAACTTTTAAATAAGGTTGCCAATAACCTAAAGAGCAGACATACTGTAACAGCAAGATATGAAGGATCTGCAAACCAGTGGTGTAATAATTTAACTTTCAGGATTCAGATCAAGATGCAGGTAAAAATCGTGGCAAATCCTTTATAAGATTCGTCTCCATAGATAATAATTAATTTTGAGTGTTTTCATTTAATTGGATAAACCGGTTTCAAAAATTGGACCGGTTTATTTTTTGCCCTCATTTGGCAAGGCCGTAAAATCAGATTTTCCTCCTTTTTTTTCAAGGAGTCTTATTTCTCTGATTACCATGTTGTGCGAGATGGCCTTACACATATCGTAAACTGTGAGTGCTGCTGTGCTCACTCCGTGAAGGGCCTCCATTTCCACCCCGGTTTTTCCTTCCATGGTCACTGTACACCTGATCTCGATCTGCTCCTCATCAAGCAACTGAATATCGACCTGTACCCCATCAATGTGCAAAGGATGGCACATAGGAATAAGCTCTGCTGTTCTTTTAACCGCCTGAATTCCGGCGATAACAGCTGTTTGAAAAACAGGTCCTTTTTTTGTGGTGAGTTCCTTGTTGTTAAAATGACCGACTATTTCCCTGCCAAGAAACATGGTAGCCTGTGCCGTTGCAGTCCTTTTTGAGATTAATTTATCGCTGACATCAACCATCTTGGGCTGGTTGTTTTTATCGATATGGGAAAAATCTTTATTCATTTATCAGATCATTTTTAAGGCCCGTTCCTTCCAGGCAATCACACACAAATGTAGATACTATCGGTAAAAAAGTACCGGAAAAGCTTCGCCTTTTTTAAAGCAGCTCCTTTCAGCCGGCAATTCTAAAAAGGCATTGCATTCAAGCAGATTGGCCAGATCACCCGAACCATGTCCTGCTATGGGTTTTGCATAAAGTAATCCTTCTTTATTCAATACCTCAACCTGCAGGTAATAAGTCAATGGCGGATTAAACTGGAAGTCCTCTTCCAAAACAGCTTTTGCTTCAAAGGCAAAGGACAAACCCATCGATTTTCTGTACCAGGGATAAAAATATTTGATGCAGTTGAGATAGGTAGAAACCGGATTTCCGGGGAAGGCAAAGAAAGTTTTTTGGCCTTTTTTTCCGAACCAAAAAGGTTTACCCGGACGCTGGTTTACCCGGTGGAACTTTTTAATTACTCCAAGTTCATCCAGCACTTCCGGCAAATAATCAAACTTGCCTTTGCTCACTGCCCCACTGAAAATGCACACATCGTAATTCTCAATGATCCCGGCAAGCTTTTCTTTAAGCTGTGCTTTATCATCGCGGAGGTGAACCTGGTCCGATTCAAGATTCCATCCTTTCAGCAGCGCCTTAAGGGCATATACATTGCTTCTCCGAATTTGATGGTTCAGGGGGCTGCTGTCCACTTCAACAAGTTCATCGCCGGTTGAAATGATCATCACTTTAGGCTGTCTGGCAACCACGACCTCGTGTTTACCTACTGTGGCCAGTACACTGATTTCGGCAGGTGAAATAAGCCGGTCTTCAGATATCAGTTTATCCGCTTTTTTTCTGTCCAAACCCCGGGGATGAATGTTCTGCAGTTTTTTAATTTCATCAATCTGAACTGTTGCCGTGTTGTTTTCAATGAACACCTGCTCATATGGAATTACTGTATCTGTATGGGCCGGCAGAACTGCCCCGGTCATCACTTCTATGCACTGGTCTTTGTTTATCAAGGTTTTTTGTGCCGAACCTGCAGGCTGTATTCCTTCGATCAGAAACTTTCTGTTTCCGGCCTGAAAAGAATCGAACCGGATGGCAATACCATCCATGCTCACCCGATCGAAAGGAGGAAAATCGCGGTCGGCAAAAACAGCTTCTTTTAAAACCCTGTTGAAGGATCGGGTAAGTTCTGTCTTTTCAGTCCCAAAATTTACCGAATTGTCAAGGACGATGGCCAGGGCCATTTCAACCCCTATATTTTCATTGGAAAGATCACACACTCCGGACATACAGTAAATTTTTAACCGCCAATGGTAGACATGCTTTCGGATACATTCCGATCTTTTCTTCCGGCCTCAGCCACAAATCCGTTTTTGGGTTTTTTGGAAACAGTTTGAATAAAAATTTCTTTTATCTCAGCATCGCTCGCCTCGGCCCGCATAAAATCACGTAAATTGAATACGCCTTCATCGAAAAGGCAGTTCTTAAACAAACCTGTTGAAGTGATCCTGATCCTGTTACAATCCGAACAAATTGTGCGTGTAAAAGCCGGAATTATTCCGAAATTTCCGCTATACCCCTCAATTTTATAATTAATAGAAGTCGAGCTTTTATCAGAAACTAATGGGATTAAATTGCTGTGTTTGCTGCGAATCTCTTTCAGAATTCTGTCAAAATTCCAAAGGACTTCAGTATTTCTTATTCCGATGCCATTAAAGGGCATTTCTTCAATAAACCGGACTGCAACATCATTGTATTTGGTAAGTTCAACAAACGGGAGAATTTCATCGGTATTTACACCGGACTGGATTACCACATTGAGTTTGAGCTTGAGTTTGCTCTTTAACAGGAGCAAGAACGTTTGATATGTTTCATCAAAAACATCCCTTCTCGTAATCAACCGAAACCTTTCTTTTTGAAGCGTATCCAGGCTGAGGTTTATTGCGTGAATGCCTATGCTTTCAAGAGCAGGAATATGATTTGCAATAAGCGCTCCGTTGGTAGTAATATTGATCTCTTTAAGTTTATCATTGAAGGACAGAGATTCCAGAAAATGAATAAAGTCTTTCCTTACAAAGGGTTCACCGCCCGTGAGACGCACCTTGTCAACACCCAGTTCGCTCAGTATCCTGACGATCCTGTACATCTCCTTATAGCTTAGCAATTCATGCCTGTCGACAATATCAATTCCATGTGCCGGCATACAATACTGACAACGCAGATTACAACGGTCTGTGACCGCTAACCTGAGATAGGTAATCCTTCTTCCGAATTGATCTGTCAGCATTGAAAAAAAATAAATCTTAACTTATGAAATGCAAAGGTACATTATGTTTTTTTATTGGGCGACCGAAAAACATAATGGGGTAGTTTGAATTTGAGGATATGGTAGAGTAAGGCTCCCAGTAAGGCTCCAAATAGGACCACCAGGATTGAGACAACCCCTTTACCAACAAGGATAAATATAGGTCCGGGACAAGCGCCTCCCAGAGCCCAGCCAAGACCAAAGATTATGCCGCCTATCAGATTCCTGGGTGTACCTTTCTTTTTTTCTTCCACACGAACCATTGCTCCTGTGGCTGACTTTAGTACTTTTCTATTGAATCCTCTTATAATAAAAAAGCCAAGCACAACCGCTGTGCCAATAACTCCAAACATATGAAATGACTGCAGTTTAAACATCTCGTAAATCCTGAACCAGGAAATAACCTCTGCCTTGCTCAGGGTTATCCCGAAGAGCACACCAACCAGTAAATATTTTAGATTTTTCATTTATAAAATATTTAGAATAAAAAGGGTAGAATAAGCCAGGTCATGATCAAACCTCCGATAAAAAAACCGGCAACGGCAATAAATGATTCACGTGCCAGACTGCTCAGCCCAACAATACCATGTCCTGAGGTACAGCCACTAGCATACCTGGAACCAAAACCTACCAGCAAACCGGCAGTGAGCAGAATCAAAAATCCCTTAACCGAAAATAGTGCTTCCATTCCAAATATTTCTTCAGGCAAAAAGCCTGAACCTGCATTTTGAATTCCTATTTGAGCCAGGTCTTCAACCGTTTTTGGATTCAGCGCTATGGTCTGGTCCGGCATCAGCCATTGGTTTGCAATGAAGCCGCCTATCACCAGGCCCAATACAAAGGCCAGATTCCAGATATTCTTCTTCCAGTCGAACTTAAAAAAATCGATAAATTTTCCGGCACCCGACATGGCGCACATGGTTTCAAGGTTGGAAGAAACTCCAAAATGTTTTCCAAAATAAAACATGAGGTACATGCAGAATGCGATAAGCACACCAGCAACATACCAGGGCCAGGGTTGTAAGATAAAATCCATAATTCCGGTTTATGTAGTAAATATAAGCCTTTTCTGATTTTATTTAGTAACAATTGTTACGCATCAATAGTCTAAAACCTCTATCCGGTTTCGGTACAACCTGATCTTCCCCTCGTTCTCCAGATGCTTTAAAAGCCTTGACACCACAACTCTGGAAGTATGCAGATCCGTTGCAATTTCCTGATGGGTGGTGCTGAGCATGGGGTCTCTCAATATTTTTACCTTATCGCGCAGATATTTGAAAATGCGATCTTCCATATTCATGAAGGCCAGGGTATCTATCGCTTCAAACATCTCATTGATACGAATGTTGTAACTGTCAATAACAAAGGTTCTCCAGGATTCGTATTTTACCATCCACTCATCCAGTTTGCTGATTGGAAGTAAGATCAATTCCGAATCCTTTTCGGCAACACCCCTGATCTTGCTTTTAGTAAGGCCAAGACCGTTTCCAAAAGACACCGTACAGGTATCTCCTCTTTCCAGAAAATAGAGCACGATCTCATCTCCGTTCTTATCTTCTCTGCTTATTTTGATAGCTCCGGTCAACAGGAGCGGTATCTTGTCAAACTTTTCGTCAATATCAATTAACAATTCATTTTCTTTGACCATTTTATAGGTACCAACCTCTAAAATTTCATCGATCAATTCTTTTTCAAAAATCACCTGAAAAAAATCGTTTAGTTTTTCGCTTAGTTCTTCTTTATTCATCTTGCTAATTTAACCCTATTACTTTAAAATATGCTTCATGTAATCCATAATAATTTTTGTTGCCCCTGTATTTTCCTGTACATAACTCTTTGCTGTCCTACCCTTTTTCAAACGCAATGTTTCATCAGATCTCAGCTTGTCAAGACAATGTTTTAGCGCATACTGATCTGTAATCACTTCGCAGGCGCGATTTTCGACTAGGTCAACAGCCTCCCGGAATTTCTGATAATTCGGCCCAATGATCAGCGGGCATCCGAAAGCAGCCGGTTCCAGTACATTGTGAATGCCACTTTTTCCAAAACCTCCCCCAACATAGGCAACATCCCCATAACTGTAAACTTTATTGAGTATACCGATGGTGTCGACTATAAAAACCCGGGCATTTGCTTTCAGCTCTTTTTCAGAATACAATACCGTTTTCTTTTTAATCGAATCTTTTAATTCCAGAATGGCTTTTTCATTGATATTATGCGGGGCAATAATATATCTTTCATCCGTGCCCGGATCGTCATTTATGTATTTAACCAACAGTTCTTCATCACCGGGCCAGGTGCTGCCTGCTACCAGGGTGTATTGGTTCCCGACAAAGGCTTCGATAAAATCAAGGTTGTTGTCTTGCTGAGAAATAGCAAAAACCCGGTCGAATCGGGTATCACCACTTACTGTAACATTTTTAAAATCCATTTCCTGCAAAAGTGCCTTGGAGTTTTCGTTCTGGACAAAAAAATGAGAAAATGAATGTAAGGTGCTTCTCATCCAGCCACCATAAAACTTAAAAAATGCCTGATCCTGACGAAAAATACCCGAAACCAGAATTACGGGAATTTGCTCGTTCTTCAACTCATTCAAAATATTCGGCCAGAATTCGTATTTAATAAACACGGCGAGGGAAGGATGCGCCATCGCAACAAACTTTTTGGCTTCACTTTTTTTATCCAGGGGCAGATAGACGATCAGATCCGCAATAGCGTAGTTTTTTCGAACCTCATAACCCGAAGGGGAAAAAAAAGTTAGCAGGATCTTATGGTCTTTGAACTGTGTTTTTGCTGCCTCGATAATCGGTCTGCCCTGTTCAAATTCACCCAAAGATGCACAGTGAAACCAGATCACCCGATCCTCCCTGCAGATTGCTTCATTTAACCTGGCAAAAGTTTCCCTTCTCCCCTCCACAAATAATTTGATCTTTGGGTCGAATAAAGCAATGGCCTTTAACAATAAATCAGCCAGGAAAACAGTTATGTTGTAAAAAAATTTCATCCGACTGCTAATTTATAAAATAAGCGCCTTCAGGCACAATTTATTTGTATTTTTGTCTGTCAGTATGGACCGAACCAAATTGTTTTAAAAATGAAGAAAATCCAAATGGTTGACCTGCAAAGTCAGTACTTAGATCTCAAAGATCAGATTGACGGGGCTGTTGCAGGTGTAATTAATTCCACTGCATTTATCAATGGACCCGAGGTAAAAATCTTTCAAAAGGACCTTGAAAATTATTTACAGGTAAAACATGTTATTCCCTGTGCCAATGGTACGGATGCCCTTCAAATAGCCATGATGGCATTGGGTCTGGAGCCGGGCGATGAGGTGATAACCGTCGATTTTACTTTTGCTGCTACTGTGGAAGTAATCGCCTTGTTACAGCTGGTTCCCGTTCTTATTGATGTTGATAAAGATACTTTTAACCTCAATACGGAAGCGTTAAAAAAAGCGATAGGTCCCAAAACAAAGGCGATCGTACCCGTGCATCTGTTTGGTCAGTGTGCCAATATGGAAGAGATTTTGGAGATCGCCAAAACACATAACTTGTTTGTCATTGAAGACAATGCACAGGCCATTGGAGCTACATACACTTTCAAAGACGGGAGCAAAAAGAAAGCCGGGACTATGGGCGATATAGGAACAACTTCCTTTTTCCCTTCCAAAAATCTGGGTTGCTACGGCGATGGTGGTGCCATAATGACCAACAATGATGATCTGGCCCATAAATTAAGGGGCATTGTGAATCATGGCATGTACAAAAGATATTATTACGATGCAATTGGCGTGAATTCCCGCCTGGACACAATACAGGCAGCCGTTCTGAAAGTTAAATTACCCCATCTCGACGATTATAACAGAAAAAGAAGGCAGGCGGCCCGGGTTTATAATGAAGCTTTTCGAAGTCATCCATATATCATTACGCCAAAGGCAAAATCCTGCGGTGATATATGTGATACCTGCGATTGCCACGTTTTTCATCAATACACCCTGCAGATCACCAACGGTCAAAGAGATGCCCTGCACCAGCATTTGCTGGAAAAAGATATCCCGAATGCCATTTATTACCCTGTACCCCTGCACAGACAGGAGGCATATAAAGGCTACGGTTTTAAAGATGAAGATTTCAAGGTGACCAATACGCTTGTCCACACGGTTTTGTCTTTACCGATGCATACTGAGTTTGAAAAAGAACAACAGGATTACATCATCAGTACAGTACTGAATTTTATGAAGGATAAAGCATGAAAATATTAGTAACCGGCGGATTAGGCTATATAGGCTCGCATACGGTTGTGGCCTTGCAGGAAAAGGGTTTTGAAGTGATCGTTATCGATGACCTGTCAAACTCCCGGATTGAGGTACTGGACGGCATTCAGGCGATTACGGGAATTCGCCCTGAATTTGTGCAAATGGACCTGCAGAAAAAAGCTGAAGTAAAACAGTTTTTTAAATCACATTCCATACAGGGAATTATCCATTTTGCGGCTTCAAAGGCTGTTGGTGAAAGTGTTGAAAAGCCCCTGTTATACTACCAGAACAACCTGATCTCTCTGATGAATATTTTGGAAGAAATGGTTTTCTATAAAATTGAGGGCCTGATTTTCAGTTCATCATGTACTGTTTACGGACAGGCAGACACCTTGCCAATTACGGAAAATGCCGCGATCAAACCTGCAGAATCACCTTATGGCAAGACCAAGCAGATTGGTGAAGATATTTTGCGTGACGTATCAAAAGCAGATAACTTGAACGTGATTGCCTTGCGTTATTTTAACCCGATCGGAGCCCATGACAGTGCGCTCATTGGGGAGTTGCCCCTGGGCGTTCCACAGAATCTGGTGCCTTTTGTTACCCAGACTGCTGCCGGTATTAGAAAAGAGCTTTCTGTATTCGGTGCTGACTATCCAACTCCTGATGGTACTGCAATAAGAGATTATATCCACGTGGTCGACCTCGCAGAGGCACATGTAGCCGCACTGGACAGGTTGATAAACAAGAAGAACAAAGCAAATTTTGAAGCCTTTAATATAGGTACAGGAAAAGGAAGCTCTGTATTGGAACTGATCAAAACCTTTGTGAAGGTTTCGGAAAAACAGTTGAACTATAAGATCGTCGGCCGGCGTGAAGGGGATATTACTGCCGCCTATGCCGATACCACCCTGGCAAACCGTGAGCTTGGCTGGCAGGCTAAGCTGAGTCTGGCGGATGCACTGGCCTCTGCCTGGAAATGGCAGCTGAAACAAGAAAAGAATTGAAAAAATAAATAACCCGAACTGAAAAGTAAAAATTACCCCAAAAGAAAATGAAGAAAATTGTCATTACAGGAGGCGCCGGTTTTATAGGCTCACATGTCGTTCGTCTTTTTGTTGAAAAATATCCTCAATATGAGATCTATAATTTAGATGCATTGACTTATGCAGGAAATCTGGAGAACATCAGGGATATTGAACACAACAAAAATTATCATTTTATCAAGGGTGATATAAAAGATGCCGGGTTCATCGATACACTTTTTAAAGAACACCTCTTTGACGGAGTGATCCATCTGGCTGCAGAAAGCCATGTTGACAGGTCTATTACCCATCCAAACGATTTTATTGAGACCAATGTACTGGGTACTGCCAACCTGCTCAATGCCTGCCGTGAGATCTGGAAAGACCAGTTTCAGGACAAACTTTTTTACCATGTTTCTACCGATGAGGTCTATGGCTCCCTGGGGAAAACAGGCCTGTTTACCGAGGAAACACCTTATGACCCGCAATCACCCTATTCGGCCTCAAAAGCTGCATCTGACCATCTGGTAAGAGCCTATGGCAATACCTATCACCTACCCTTCGTGATCAGCAATTGCTCCAATAATTACGGTGCCAATCAGTTTCCTGAAAAGCTGATCCCCCTGTTCATACACAATATTCAGATCAAAAAATCCTTACCTGTATATGGTGACGGACAATACACCCGCGACTGGCTTTTTGTTCAGGACCACGCTGCCGCTATAGACCTGATCTTTCACAGCAACAAGATCGGGGAAACCTACAACATTGGCGGATTCAATGAATGGGCCAACCTCGATCTGATCCATTTGCTTTGTAAGCTTATGGATGAAAAACTCAGCAGAACCCAAGGAGAATCTGCCAGCCTGATCACTTTTGTCAAGGACAGGGCCGGACATGACAGGCGTTATGCCATCGATGCGAGCAAGCTGAATCGGGAACTGGGCTGGAAACCCAGTGTAACTTTTGAAGAAGGATTGTCAAAAACCATCGACTGGTATCTCGGCAATGAAGCCTGGTTAAAAAATGTGACCTCTGGTCAATACCTGGATTATTACAAAAAAATGTACGGATAGCAGTATGGGTATGTAAGTGATTGTGCCTGGGTACTTAAAATAATCCTGAGCACTTTTTTATTTTACTCTACCAATTGCATATAAAACAATCACCATTTTTCTTATCGGAGGATACGACTTTTATTATCGAACCAGGTATAGTTCCACCCAAAACTCAAGGTTTTAAAATCGGCACCTGATCTGATAATTGCCCCCTGGCTATAGGCAACTTTAACCGAATTTCTTTTGGCCACAGGAAAAGACAGGGTAACACCAATCCGGGAATTGGATTGCCTGTCGTCTTTGTATATATCATTTATGGCAGATTGTCCACCCACATAGTAGGTCGCATCAAATGCAGCCCAGGTTCGTGTATTGATATTGTAGCTCAAATGTCCCTGAAATGAATACAAGGGGTCCTGTGTCCTTTCAAATGAACCGGGATAAAAGGAATCATTGTCAGTAAAAAGCCAAACGCCCGTATACAAATCCATCATCCAGCGGGTACCTATACGCTGTGTAACGGCAATCTCCGGTTTAATAGCCCACCTGTTGGTTCCGAGATTGATGAGTCTTTCTGAAGTGTATTCCCCGGTCGGTGCTATAACCGTCACACTGGTTCCAATGATCGTCCGGGGTGGCGGTTTTGACATATCACTTATTGTTATAGCCTTACCGCCCAGTAACAAGACCGAAAAGCGCAGGCGCATGTCAGAAAGACCATTGAGATCTCGGCTTTTGTCAAGCCCCTCAACCTTTCCCGACAGCTGGGCCCAAGAATAAGGAAGTACTGCAAAAACTTGTGCTGATTGACCAAAAAAACTAAATGTTCGCCCAGCTCCAACGGATAAAGTTTGAGCACTTGCCTCAAGGTCCTCAATCTGGACAGTCGGATCAAGAAGGACATCACCATCTAATAATGACATGCCTGTTGTGATTATATTTGCGTTTACAGGCACTTTGACATAGGCTCTCGGGTCGAGGTCCTGGGCATTCAAAACAGGCAACAGACTGAGGATGAACAGCAAAAATAAACAGATCTCTTTAAATGTCTTTTTCAAAAAATACTTTTTAACTCCCGGAGGAAAAAGATTCCCCTGTAATTCTTTGTAAATGTAAGCAGCACGCAAACCAATCGTAAACTTTTTAAATCAGTTATAAAAGTACAAAATAATATTTTGTCTTGTTTTTTTTTATCCTTTAAGTGGCTTTTCAGAAAATGGCGGTAACAAGCAGAGGTAATGAATACACAAGAAGTGTGCTGTTCGGGCTGACAGCCGGAATATTTGTAAAAAAAGTTAAATGGGATTGAAAAATTAAAAAAAACTGCAGCGCAGGCAGGATCTAAAGCCTGTTTTATTGCATGAATCGGATCTTTGGTCTTCTGTGTACAGCTGGCATTTTCAGCTGATCTGCCTGTAACTCTCTGGTTTTATCGGCAAAATGTATTTTCAGTTTGTTTTCTTCTGCTTTGTAGGAGAGCTTCATTTCGGGTTTTTGTGCTTCAAAAACTTCATGGAAAACCTTCGCATCAGGATTGCAATAAATTCCCGGATCATGTGAAAGCAGCATCGTATGGCTTACCTCTTTGCTGTCAGGCACCGGTTCAATACCAAATTTTGTTTTGTAATAGGTTTCAAGAGCCAGAAACTGATCCAAATGGGTTTCTGCAGATTCCCTGATCTTGACAACGACTTTAAGCCCGTTTCCAAGGGGATTTCGATAAGCCAGATAAGTATAAACATCCTTACACATCTCCGAAAAAAATGTTTCATGATGTTCCGTAACTGGCAGTTCCATATGGATCAGCCCGCTGTGCTTTATCAAACCGCTGACATTCCTCGCCCCAAAAATACCGCTTAGGGTTACAGCAGGTATATGCCCTCTTAAAATTTTGTCGCAAATCTCTTCATTGCTGCACACTTTTCGCAAGGTTATTATCTCCTTCTCCAGGTAACCTTCTTTTATGATCTCATAAAGCTGGTTTATATCTATAGCCACATCCGGTTGATCAAAATAGGTGAGATTTCTGTACAAAGAGAATCTGTAGGCTGAATTGGTTTGGTGCTGCATAAGGAAATAATTTTCATGGCAATTATTCTATAACGTCAAAATCCGGTTCGTATTATCCAATTCAGCTGATTTTCAGATTTTTTCGTGTCTGTACGCTAAAAATTCTGACTGGCTCAAATGAGGATACGGCCATCCTCCATTGTGATGATCCGGTCACTTTTGTCGGCAAAATCCTTGTCATGCGTTACGATCAGAAGTGACAGGCCATAGTCTTCACGCAATTGCCTGAAAATGGACAGGACATTATCAGAATTATGGCTGTCAAGATTCCCTGTGGGTTCATCACCCATGAGCAGGGAAGGATTGTTGATCAGGGCACGGGCAATCGCAACCCGCTGCTTTTCTCCTCCGGAAATCATAGAAGCTTTTTTTTTTGCCAGATGTTCAATCCCCAGAACGCCTAATTTTTGTATGGCTTCTTTTTCTATGTCCATCACTGACTTTTCACCCAGTTTTTTGGCCGGGAGCATTACATTTTCAAGTACAGAAAATTCCGCGAGCAAATAATGAAACTGAAACACAAAACCAATATGTTTGTTGCGGAGGTAAGCGAGTTTGTTTGGCGATTGTCCGGTTATTAATTCTTCATTTAAAAACAACTGACCTTCATAATCTGTATCCATTGTTGATAAAATGTATAGCAAGGTCGACTTGCCACAACCTGATTTCCCCATTATGGTAGCAAATTCTCCTTTTGCAACACTGAAATTGATATCCTTTAAAACCTGAAACAGAATCGGTTTCTTAAAATATTTGTCAATATGTCTTGCCTCCAGGACTTTCTCCATAGTAAACTTTATTGTCCGGTAATGATTCTAACAGGGTCTGTTTTTTTCGCTTTTTGCGAAGGAAAATATCCGGCAAAAAATGTGGATAACAAGGCAAAACAGATACCAATGATATAAAAGATGATGTTATGATTCACGGGAAACGTGGTGATCGTTGGAAGGGCTTCTGTTTTGAAAGGCACCTGATCTATCGTTATCAGGAGAAAATACCCCAACAACAAGCCCAAAACACCTCCGATAATACCAATGATCATGGCCTGGCTCAGAAAAATGAGCTGCACATCTTTACCCGAAAAACCAATGGCTTTCAGTATGGCGATGTCATTCATTTTTTCATAGATAAGCATATTCAGTATATTGTAAATTCCAAAACCGGCAACGATCAGCAGGGTGGCCGATACTGCATAGGTAATCAGGTTACGAATTTGTGTCCCTGTTTCAAACTGCGCATTGGCCGTTTTTGCATCAATCGCCCTGAGTTTAAATTGTTGTTCAATCCGTTTTGACAAGGGCAGTGCCTGTTCTATATCGTGAAGTTTCACATTAATATCAGTAACATAATTCTCTGGTTCACCTAAAATCCGCTGTACGGTTTTTAAATTAGCAAAGCTCTGTATATTGTCAATATCACCGATTCCACTCTGGTAAAAACCCACTATTTTAAGGGGAAAGATCTCTCCCCTGATCGTGCTGATCTGCACCCTGTCGCCAATTTCCAGCGACATTTTTTTTGCAAGTCCGATACCCAGTAAAATCCCGTTGTCATTGTTCTTCAAATCTGCAGCAGTACCTTGAAGTATGTAATCATTAAAATTAAACAGTTCTGCTTCCTTCATGACATCTACCCCTGTAAGATTTCCACCGATCTCAATGGAGCCCGCAATATAAAATATCTGCACCTTTACCTGGGCAAGAGCCCCACGCACCTTAGGATCCCGGTTTAAATAATTCATCAATGGCAGGGCATTGTGAATTTTCTTTTGGGTCTGTTTGGGCTTTACCGAATGGACTACGTTAAAAGTATTTTTAAATTCATCAAACGAGGCGATGGGTTGTTTTTCAGAGGGTTGAATCTCGTTATAGATATGGATATGCGGGGTCTGGTTCAGGATCAGGTCATCGAGCATGCCATTGAGGCCTGTCATAAACCCGGACAGGGTGATATAGGATCCGATCCCAAAAGTTACCCCCAGGGCAGCCACGATGGTCTGCTTGTATTTGGTGAGCAGATGTGTTTTTGCAATGTTTAAGATGACTTTCCGGTTGATCATTTTTCAGAAAGATAGATCCAGGTTTCTGGGGTAATACCCGATAAAACCTCAATACTGTCCATTGTTTGCAATCCTGTTTCAATTTGCACTATACCCCCGTCTGTAATGACTTTATCCTTTCCAATCAAAAATTGTTTAGGAATAACAAGCGCCTCTTTTTTGCTGGAGATATGAATATTTCCCTCTCCCGACAAACCCGGGTAAAGGACTTCCGGATTTACCTCAAAAAGTGCCTCTACCTTAAATGTCTGGTTTCTTTCATCTTTTTTGGGGTAGATCCTGCGTACTTTTGCCGAAAACAATTTATCGGGGTAGGCATCCAGGCTAACAACAACCTGTTGCCCCTGTGATATTTTTACCACATCCACTTCATCCACCAGCATTTCAATGACAAATTTATCTTGGCTGCCCACTGTAGCGAGAGGTTCAAGCGTATTTACAATTTCACCCTGCTCTTTGTGGACAGCATATACTTTGCCGTTGATCATTGCGCTGACGGTAAAATCACCCGAGCTGCTCAAGGCATTTTTGTAATTGTTCTCGGCCTGTTTTAACTGCGTTTCCAGTTCGTTCTTTACTTGAATGTATCTGCTTTTCAGTAATTCTAAATTATTTGAAGAGAGCTCAAAGGCCAGTTTTTTGGAGTCAAATTCTCCTTTCGAACCAACTTTTTGTTCCCAGAGATTCTTTTGTCTGAAAAAATTAATGGAATCATTATAATATTTAAGTTGAGCAGCTTCTATTTCCTTTCTTATGTTGCTGAGTAATGCATCTCTGCCGCGAAAATTTTCCCGGGCCAGTTCCAGGCTGAGCTTTGCATTCTCCGCATTTAGTTTCGGACTGTTGTTGATGATCTCAAATAAAGGTTCTCCTTTTCTAAAAACACTTCCCTCCTGAACTAAAATCTTATCCAGAATCCCATTCACAACGGCAAATACCCGGTATAAACTGTCAGGCTGCACCGTAACTGAGGCATAAACAGATTCAGTGATGGTGGTCCTGGCCGGCTGTATTTTTTGAGCATCTTTACCACAGGAAATGAGAAATAGAAAAAAGAGTACAGCGAAGAAAAACCTCAACATAGACGGATTTTATACTCAAAGTTCAGTAAAAAAAATGATTTTTCATTCGTCCTACCCGCTTTTTTGTGGCGGAAAAAACAAATCGTGCAAGTGAAGACAGAAGATTTTTGAAAAAGAAGGCTGCCTGTTCAATGTTGCCTACTTTTCTTTTTCTTGTTTTATAAACCCGAAAATGATATACAAGATTATTCCGGCAGCAATTGCAATGAGAACATCATAGAGCTCCTTTATTTCAGATCCGGCCAGCAACCAAATGGACGCTGCGATTCCTGAAAATGCAAATACAAATCCATATGGGAGTTTGAAATAATTTGTTTTGTTTTTGTCGGCTTTTCGCAATTTGATCATAGCGGCACTCACCATTACAAAAACAAGAACCTTGTTGATCACTGTAATTGAAACGGCATAAGTAAAAGATCCGGTCAGAGAGACAATGAGGCTTACAAACGCAAACAGCAGTATTGAATTAACAGGCGT
>Ga0209391_10000815_pt1 | contig 15554 bp, 11 predicted proteins | sample PPLLak3March2015_FD_187246 | JGI IMG/M metagenome (GOLD analysis project Ga0209391, IMG submission 187246) | Freshwater sediment microbial communities from Prairie Pothole Lake near Jamestown, North Dakota, USA - PPLs Lake P7 Core (1) Depth... | ecosystem: Environmental > Aquatic > Freshwater >... | reverse complement strand
TACGTCGACGCCGTCGAGCGGATGCGCGGCGTGCGGCGAGCTGTCGTGAAACGACGCTTCCTTCGGCAGCTCGAGCAGGTTGCGACCTGCGACGCGGCCGTCCTCGACGTCGAAGACCCAGAATTTCCGGCAGCGGCCGGCGTGCTCGGTGATCTCGTGGCGATTCTGGCTGGTGACTGCAATTTTCATCCGTTGATCCTTTGCGTGATGAACTCGTCGCGGCTGCGGCCGGCGACGCACGGGTTGTGCTCGCGCTCCTCGGCGATCGTCGATACGGTGCGTCCCTGGTCGTCGTGGCCGGGATAGATGAGCGTGTCGCCCGGCAGCACCATCAGGCGCTGCGTGATGCTGTCGTACAGCGCGCCGGCATCGGCGTCCGGGAGGTCGGTTCGTCCGCAGGCTCGAATCAGCAGCGTGTCCCCGGTGAATGCGCGGTCGCGCCAGAGATAGGTCAGGCAGCCGGGCGTGTGGCCGGGTGTGCCGAGCACGTGGATCACCTCGTTGCCGAACGTGAGCGCATCGCCGTGGCGCAACCGGAGGTCGGCCGTGACGGGTGCGCGCTCGCCCGCGGCCACTCGGGCGGCGGTCCGCGACCGGATGGCGTCTGCGACGGCGGGGTCACCCGGATGGGCGTGCGTGCAGAGCACGTATTCGAGCTGCAGGTCGAGCTCGGCCACCAGGGCCAGCAACGTGACGGTCATTCGTTCGGTCGCAGGATCGATCACCACTGCGGCGCCCGCGTCGGTATCCGCGATCAGGTACGTGTACGCGGCGGTGGGCGCATCGCAGAGCTGGCGGAAGAAGGTCATCGCACCCCCCCAGTATCCGATGGCGCTGCCGACCCGCACGGTGGTGGTCGTCCTGTCGCCAGCGGCGCCTTACATGTAGGCCTCTGCAGATCCCGTGCCATCCGTGTGTCATTCATAATCTGCATAAAATCAGTGACCTACGCGAAGCAGACGACGATTCTGGGTCGGTCGCGAGGCATGGACTGTCATTCATGGCAGAATCACTGGCAGCGAGCTGACAGCTCCACATCCCCGAGGCCGACGCATGACTCGCAATCGCAGCGAACCGCTCGCGGAACTCGTTTCGTTCATCGACGGGCTCGCAGAGCCTCGGATCCTCACGGACCTCGACTACCGGATCCTCGCCGCGAACAAGGCCTACCGCGATGCCTACGCGCCGCACGGATCGGTGGTCGGCCGTCACTGCTACGAGGTCTCGCATCACTACGCGGTGCCTTGCGACGAGGCCGGCGAGTCGTGCCCGCGCCGGGCGGCGCTCGTATCGCAGCGCACCGAGCAGGCGCTGCACATCCATCACACGCCGCGGGGCGACGAGCACGTGCAGGTCGAGCTGAATCCGGTGCGCGACGATTCGGGGGAGGTTCGGTACTTCGTCGAGCGCATGCAGTCGTTGCCGAATGCGCGCGCAGCCGTCTCGTCGGAGGGGCTCACCGGACGTGCACCGCGGTTCCGCGAAATGCTCGAACTCGTCTCGCGCGTGGCGCCGAGCGAGACCTCGGTGCTGCTGCTCGGCGAGACCGGCACCGGCAAGGAAATGGTCGCGCGGCTCGTGCACGAGAGCAGCCGCCGCGCCACCGCGCCGTTCGTCGCCGTCGACTGCTCCGGGCTCACGGAAACGCTGTTCGAGAGCGAGCTGTTCGGTCACGAGAAGGGCGCCTTCACCGGCGCCACTGCGCGCAAGCTCGGACTGGTCGAAGCCGCAAGTGGGGGGACGCTGTTCCTCGACGAGGTGGGCGACATCCCGCTCGCGCAGCAGGTGAAGCTGCTCAGGCTGATCGAGAGCAGCAGTTACCGGCGGGTTGGCGGCGTGACGCCGTTGCGGGCGGATTTCCGCCTCGTCGCCGCGACGCACCGCGACTTGCGGCGGATGGTGCTCGAAGGCAGTTTCCGCAGCGACCTGTACTACCGGATCAGCGCCTACCCGATCCCGGTGCCGACGCTGCGCGAACGTCGCGATGACATCCTGCTGCTGGCGGAGTCACTGCTGGCGCGTGTCCGCCCGGGACAGCCGTTCGTGATCGACGAGGCCGCGCGGCGCGCGCTCGTCGCCTACGATTACCCCGGCAACGTTCGCGAACTGCGCAACATCGTCGAGCGCGCGAGCCTGCTCGCCGACGACCAACGCATCGAGTTGCGGCACCTGCCACCCGAGGTCGTGACACCGGGCGCCGGAGTCCGCGCGGCGGCGTCCGGCATCGATGGCGATGCCTCGGGCGGCGCGCTGCGTTCGGCGGAGCGGGACGCGCTGGCCCTCGCGCTGGCCCGCCATGACGGCAGCCGCCGCGCGCTCGCCGAGGCCCTCGGTATCAGCGAGCGAACGCTCTACCGCAAGCTGCAGGCCTACGGCCTCAACCCGCGACGCCGGGAGACGGGTCACTCGTGAGCGCAGCGCTACCGTTGCTCGTCGCGCTTCTCGAGGTCTACGCGGCCGGCGACATCGCCGACTGCCGCAAGTCCGCCGCGGCGGATTCCGTCGCAGCCCGCACCGCAGAATTGATTCCGCCAGGCGCGACGGTGTTCGTGCTCGGTGATACGGCCTATCCGTTGGCTACCAAGGCTGCGCTCGAGGGCTGCTACGAGCCGACCTGGGGCGCGCATCGCGCCACGACGCTCGCGATCCCAGGCAATCACGATTACGTCGATGGGCGCACGGACGACTTTCTCGCGTATTTCGGATCCGGCGCTGTGACGGAAGGGTACTTCGCCCGCGAGCTGGACGGGTGGCTGGTCATTGGCCTTGACAGTCACCTGTCCGGAGAGCGTCTCGATCAGCAATACGCCTGGCTCGAGGCGACGCTCGCGGAGCGCGCGGATAACCGCTGCACGCTGGCGATGTGGCATACGCCGCTGTTCTCGTCCGGCCTGCATCGCGGTGCCGGGGAGCACATGCGGCGCTTCTGGGCGTTGCTCGACGCGCGCGGCGCCGACGTCGCGCTCGGCGGTCATGAGCATTTCTACGAGGCCTTCGAGCCGCTCGACGCCGAGGGACGCCCGGTCGACGAAGGCATTCGCTCGTTCGTCGTGGGCACCGGGGGCGCGCGGCTGTACGGTTTCTGGAAACCGCCGTATGCGAGCCGCGCGCGGATCCTGAAGCACGGCGTGCTGCGCCTATCGCTCGACGATGGCGCGTTCGCGTGGCAGTTCATTCGCGTTGATGGCGTCGTGGCGGATGCCGGGGAAGCCCGGTGCCGGTGGTCGGATCCGTCGGATTTGGCGGTGCCAAATTCGACGGATCCGACCACCGGCACCGATTGACGTGCGATCATTCGTCCACTCAGGAGTGGCACTGCATGCCGAGCATCGTTCCCGAAGGCGCAACCCGCGGCTGGATCATTCCGATCGGCGGCGCGGAGAACAAGGAAAACGACCGCCACATCCTCGAGCGCTTCGTGCGCTGCTCGGGCGGGCCGGACGCCGACATCGTCGTGATTCCCACCGCGAGTCGCCTGCATGAGACTGGTCCGCGTTACGAGAAGCTTTTCAAGGACATCGGCGCCGTGCGGGTCGACGTCATGGATTTCGACACGCGTCGCGACTGCCACGAGTCCGGGCGCTTGCGACGCCTCGAGGAGGCGAGCGGCATCTTCTTCACCGGCGGCAATCAGCTGCGCCTGACGACGCTGCTCGGTGGCACGCCCGTTGCGAAGCTGGTGCGCACGCGAAACGCCGGCGGCGTGACCGTGGGCGGGACCAGCGCCGGCGCCAGCATCTTGAGCGAGCACATGATCGCGTTCGGCGACGAGGGCTCGTCGGTGATCTCGGGCAGCGTTCGTCTCGCGCCGGGGCTCGGTCTCACCAACCGCTTCATCATCGACCAGCACTTCCGGCAGCGCGACCGGCTCGGGCGCCTGCTCACCGCGCTCGCCTACAACCCGTTCGCGATCGGCATCGGTCTCGACGAGGACACGGCCGCCTTCATCGGGCCGGACGAGACCGTCGAGGTGGAAGGTAGCGGCGGCGTCACGATCGTCGATGCGGCCGACGTCAGTTATTCGTCGATGGACAGCGTCACCGAGGGCCAGCCGGTGTGCATGCTCGGCCTGCGGCTGCACGTGCTGGTCGCGGGTGCGACGTTCAACCTGCATACGCGGATCGCATCAGCCGGGTCGCTTGCCCGCTCGAAGGAGTAACGCGGCCAATGCGCATTCTCGACCGTTCCGTTTACGTCGGACCCTCGCTCTACGCGCATTTCCCGGTCATCCGGCTCGAGCTCGACCTCGGCGAACTCGAAGCCTGGCCAACCGGCCGGCTCGGCAGCGGGTTCGTCGATGCGCTCGCGGAAGTGCTGCCCGGCCTCGCCGAGCACGGCTGCTCATATGGCGAACCGGGTGGCTTCTTCCGGCGCATGCGCGAGGACGAGGGCACCTGGCTCGGCCACGTCCTCGAGCACGTCGCGATCGAACTGCAGAACATCGCTGGCGAGAACGTGACGTTCGGCAAGACACGCGGCGCCGGCGCGGCCGGCGTCTACACCGTCGTCTACGAGTATGCACAGCGCGACGAAGGCATCGCCGCCGGTGAGCTCGGGTTGCGGCTGCTCTGCTCGCTGCTGCCGGAAGCGATTCGCCCGTCCGACAGTGTTCCCGAAGGCTGGAGCTGGCCCGAGGCGCGCGACGAGTTCATCCGTTTCGCGCAGCGCAGGGCGCTCGGTCCGTCGACCGCATCGCTCGTCAAGGCGGCCGAAGCGCGCGGCATCCCGTGGCTGCGGCTCAACGACCAGTCGCTCGTGCAACTCGGCCACGGCAAGTACCAGCAGCGCATCCAGGCGACGGTGACGGGCCGCACGCCGCACATCGCCGTCGAGCTCGCGAGCGACAAGGAAGAGACCAACAAGATCCTCGCGACGCTCGGCTTGCCCGTGCCGCGCCAGGAGCTCGTGCAGAGCGAGGGCCAGGCCGTGCGCGCAGCGCGACGCATCGGCTTCCCGGTCGTGACGAAACCCTATAACGGCAACCACGGCCGCGGGATCTCGATCCGGCTCGCGACCGACGAGGAGGTCGCGCAGGGCTACGCAGTTGCGCGCGAGCATTCGCGCTCCGTGATCGTCGAGACCTTCCTCGAAGGCGACGACCACCGGCTACTGGTCGTGAACGGCGAACTCGTCGCCGCGACGCGCCGGACGCCGGGGCACGTGGTCGGCGACGGCGTGCACACGATCACGCAGCTCGTCGAACGGGTGAACCTGGATCCGCGCCGCGGCGTCGGTCACGAGAAGGTGCTGACGCGGCTCGAACTCGACGCGCAGGCGGCGAAGATGCTCGAGCGGGCCGGGCTCACGGCGGATTCGGTGCCGGAGGCCGGGCAGGGCGTGTTCCTGCGTTCGACCGCGAACCTGTCCACCGGAGGCACGGCCACCGACGTCACCGATGTGATCCACCCGGATAACCGCGAGATGGCAGAGCGTGCGGTACGCGCGATCGGCCTCGATGTCGGCGGCGTCGACTTCCTGTCGACGGACATTACGCGCAGCTACCGCGACATCGGCGGCGGCATCTGCGAGGTAAACGCCGCGCCGGGCTTCCGCATGCACGTGGCGCCGAGTGAAGGGATGTCGCGTGACGTCGCGGGCCCCGTGATCGACATGCTGTTCCCGTCCGGCTCGGCCTCGCGCGTGCCGATCGCCGCGATCACCGGCACCAACGGCAAGACGACGACGGCGCGGATGCTCTCGCACATCACGAAGATGGCCGGCTACACGCCGGGCCTGACGACGACGGATGGCGTCTACATAGACGGCCACCGCACGGTGCCGGGGGATATGACGGGCCCGGTTTCCGCGCGCATGGTGCTGGCCGATCCGCAGATCGACCTCGCCGTGCTCGAGACGGCGCGCGGCGGATTGCTGCGCGCGGGCATGGGCGTCCGTGAGATCAACGTCGGCGCGGTGCTCAACGTGCAGTCGGATCACCTGGGCCTCAAGGGCATCGACACGCTGGAGCAGCTCGCCGAGGTCAAGCGGATCGTCGTCGAGGTGGCGACGGATTGCGCGGTGCTGAATGCCGACGACCCCCTGGTGCTGCGGATGTCCGGCTACACCGATGCGAAGAGCATCTGCTACGTGACCATGAATCCCGAGCACACGCTGGTGCGCGAACACATCCGCGCGGGCGGCCGCGCGTGCGCGCTCGAGGCGGGCGTGAACGGCCAGATGATGACGCTCTACGACCGCGGCGGGCACATTCCGCTGCTCTGGACGCACTTGATCCCCGCCACGCTCGAGGGGCGCGCGCTGCACAACGTGCAGAACGCGATGTTTGCGGCGGCCATGGCTTTCTCGCTGGGAATCAAGCTGGACGCGATCCGGCAGGGCCTGCGCACGTTCGACTCGACGTTCTTCCAGGCGCCGGGCCGCATGAACGTGTTCGACGAGCATCCGTTCAAGGTGCTGTTCGACTACGGACACAACGCGCATGCGGTCGCGGTCATGGCCGACCTGGCGCAGCGGCTCGACGTCACCGGCCGCCGCATCGTCGTGCTCGCGGGGCCCGGCGACCGTCGCGACGAAGACCTGGTCGCGATTGCGCACGCGGTGGCGGGACGCTTCGATCACTATATCTGCCGCCGTGACGACGGCTTGCGCGATCGCGCGCCCGATGAGGTGCCGCGGCTGCAGGCCGCGGCTTTGCGCGCAGCCGGCGTCCCCGAGGGCGCGATCTCGATCATCCCGGACGAGCAGGAAGCGGTCGATGCCGCGCTCAAGATGGGCGAGGCCGGCGACTTGCTGCTCGTGTTCGCCGACGCGCTGGTGCGCTCGTGGAAGCAGATCACCAAGTTCAAGCCCGCTTCCGCCGAGCCGTTCGCCTCTTCCGACGCAACGGGACAGGTTGGCCGCGGGCCGGGCGAGGGCCTGTCGCCCATGCCGAACCCTTTCCCGCAACGGACGCTCGCTGCTGCCTCAGAGGGCGCGGAAAGGCCGTCGGCGTTCAGCCTCGATGGCATGATCCGCGACGAGCGTGGCATCCGCTACGCTCCGGAGACAGAAGACTGACCGTCACGCTCGCCCTGCCGTTCGACGACTCGCGGCGACTGACGGGGAACAACCTGTTCTTCGCGTCGACGGGGGCCGTGCTCGAGGTCGTCGGCATCGATCCCGATGCAGCGCTCGTCGCGCAGTGGCGTGCGCGCGTCGAGCGCGCAGTGCGCCGGCTCGGCTGGGACGGTGAGCCTCGCATCGTGGCTCGACGGCACGCGAAGGGCATGTCCCTCGCAGTGACCGCGCCGTTCGACCAGTTGTTCACGGCGACCGAGCTCAACGAGTGGGCGCTGTGCTCGGCACTGCACGACCGCGATCCGTCGCACTGGGGCGCGCTCAAGGAGACGCTGGTCGCTGCGGCGATCGAGTCCGGGTCGGCCAGCGCCGACACGCTGCCGCCGGAGGTCGATGAGGAACCGGCGCTCGATAGGCTGGAGAAGCTGGCGGCCGCGGAAGCACGACCGGACCTGCGTGCGCTGGTGGATGCAACCGAGTCGCGCGACCTGCCGTGGTTGCTCGACGACGATGTGATCTCGATCGGTTGTGGCGTTGGCAGCCGCAGCTTTCCAATAGGTTCGCCTCCGTTCGTTGCGGATGTCGCCTGGTCGGAGTTGCACGATGTGCCGACGGCGCTGGTGACAGGCTCGAATGGCAAGACGACCACGGTGCGGCTGATCGCGGCTTGCCTGCGCGGCGCAGGCCATCGACCTGGATACAGCTGCACCGATGGCCTGTTCATTGCGGGGGAGACCCTGGACAGCGGCGACTACTCGGGTCCGGTCGGCGCGCGGACGGTGCTGCGCGAACGACGCGTCGAGGCGGCCGTGCTGGAGACGGCTCGCGGCGGGATCCTGCGGCGCGGTCTCGCCGTGTCGCGCGCGCATGCCGCCGTCGTGACGAACGTCAGTGCAGACCATCTCGGCGAGTACGGGATCAACGACCTCGGGGCGCTGGCCGACGTGAAGTTGACGGTCGCGTCGGTCGTCGGCGCGACGGGCCTGCTGGTGCTCAATGCCGACGATGCGATGCTCCGTGCGAAGTCCGGCGAGCTCGAGTCACGCCATGGGCGCATGCCGTCGATCGGCTGGTTTTCGCTCGATGCGGAGCACGCATTGCTTCGATCGCACCGGGCGACTGGCGGCGTGACCTGCGGCGTTTGCGACGGTCACCTGCTGCTGGTTCGAGCGCGCGAAGAAAGCGACCTGGGCCCGATTGCGCGGATGCCGCTCACCGTGGATGGACTGGCGTCCTATAACGTTGCGAATCTCGCGGGCGCGGCGCTGGCGGCGGTTGCACTCGGTGTCGAGCCGGCGACCGTGGCTGCGGCGTTCGCGAGTTTCGGCGCCGATCCGGGCGACAATGCCGGTCGCCTGATGCGTTTCGGCTGCGACGGCGCGCAGGTCTTGCTCGACTATGCTCATAACCCGGACGGGCTGCGCGGCCTGCTGCGAGTGGCCGAAGGGCTGCGCGGCGGGGCGGGGCGCCTCGGGTTGTTGCTGGGCCACGCCGGCAATCGCGAGGACGCGGATTTCGAGCGACTCGCTGCCGCCGCCGCCGAATTCAAGCCCGACCTGGTGGTCGTCAAGGAGATCGAGGGCTACCTGCGCGGTCGAGCGCCGGGCGAGGTGCCGAGCATCATACGTTCAGCGCTGCTGCGCCATGGGCTGCCCGAGTCGGCGCTGCCGATGCGCCCGAACGAAGTCGATGCTGCGCGCTGCGCGCTCGACTGGGCCCGTGCGGGCGACGTGGTCGTGCTGCTCGTGCATTCACTCGCCGCCCGTGCCTCCGTCATCGAGATGCTTCAGGCCGGTGCCGGTGGTCGGATCTGTCGGATTTGAAATCCGACAGATCCGACCACCGGCACCGATCACCGATCAGGGCTGCCGCCACTCGCCCTCGCGGCGCGGATCGGCGGCACCTTCGACGGCCCCGCTGCCACGCACGACCACGCCGTGCAGCCCGGATTCCTCGCCGCGACCGCCCTTGAGTTCGATGCCGCGCTCAGCCAGCCCTTGCACGACCTCGGGCGGGAACTTCGCGATTTCGCCGTAGAAGTCCTGGCCGCGCGCAATCAGGTTCGGCAGGTCGATGGCCTGCTGGAGCGGCAGGTTCCAGGCCAGCAAGCCGACCAGCGCCTTGGCGTTGTACGCGAGAATCGCCGAGCCGCCGGGTGATCCGAGCGCCGCGAACAGGCGACCGTCACGGTCGAGCACGATCACGGGCGACATCGACGAGCGCGGTCGCTTGCCGGGTGCGACAGCGTTGGCAATCGGGCGGCCGTCCTCGACCGCGCGAAACGAGAAATCCGTCAACTGGTTGTTCAGGAAGAAGCCGCCAACGGCGCGTCCCGAGCCGAACAGCGACTCGACCGAAGTCGTCATCGATGCGACGTTGCCCCGTGCATCGACGACGACGAAATGACTGGTGCCTGCCGCCTCGACGGTCGCATCCTCGCCGAACCGCGCCGCGAGTCGTCCCGGTGGCTCGCCCGCAGCCGGTGCCGGTCCGACGCGCTCGCCGATCAGTGCAGCACGTCCCTCGACATACGCGGGATCGAGCAGGCCATCGATCGGTACGGTGACGAATGCAGGGTCGGCCACGTAACGGTCGCGATCCGCGTACATGATGCGGCTCGCCTCGCCGAACAGGAACCAGGCCTGCGGATCCGCCGGTCCGCGATCCGCAATGTCGGTGCGCTCGAGGATCGCAAGGAGTTGCAGCAACGACACGCCGCTCGACGGTGGAGGCGGCACGCAGACGACGTAGACGCGATACGGGCGGCACAGGGCATCCTTGTCGAGAGGTCGATACGCCGCGAGATCGGCGACCGTCAGCGTGCCCGGCCGCGGTTCGGCATTCGTGCGAGCCACGATCTCGCCGGCGATCGGCGGTTCGAGCAGCGCGCGCGGACCGCGCTCCGACAGTGCGCGCAACGTTGCCGCGTAGGCGGGATTGCGCAGCGACTCGCCGGCCTGCACGGTCGTCCCATCCGGTTTGCCGAACAACGCGCGCGCATCCGGCAGCTTGGCTTGCGGGAACGGGCTGTTCGCGAACCGCGCGAGCCGTTTCGGGACGACAAAGCCCTCGTCCGCAGCACCCGTCGCCGTCTCGAGTAGCGATGACCACGGCAGCACGCCATGGCGTTCGTGCGCGAGCCCGAGCATTGCCATTACGCCGGGCGCGCCGGTCGAACGGCCACTGGTCACCGCGTCGGTGTACGGCAACGGTTTGCCGTCGTCATCCAGGAACATGTCCGGGGTCGCGCCGGCGGGGGCCGTTTCGCGCCCGTCATAGGCCGTCACCTTGCCGGTCGCGGCGTCGTAATGCAGCAGGAACGCACCGCCGCCGAGGCCCGAGCTCTGCGGCTCGACGAGGCCGAGCGCCGCCTGGACGGCAACGGCCGCATCCACGGCGCCGCCGCCGGCCCGCAGTACCGCGACGCCCGCTTCGACGGCGAGCGGGTTCGCGGCAGCGACGCCTGCAGCGTAAACGCCGGACGGGCGCTGCGGCGAGATTGCGGCCGGCGCGTGGTCGACAGGTCGAGTCGGCGCATGCTGGCACGCTGCAAGAGCGACGACACAGGCGAGCAGGGCCGTCGCCCGGGAGATCTTGATCATCCGCAACACCGGCATGAAATCAAACTGAGGACCCCGAGCTTAACGCATTCACACCGGCGCTCGGCGATCCGCGGCTGCGAGCGACCGCAACGATCCGGGCGTGCTAGCCTTCGGCAATGGTCACGCGGATGCTCTGACGTTGCAGGCGCTGCTGCCATTTTCCGAAGCCTGCGAGCGCAACAAAGAGCCGATCCTCGAAGTGTTGCGTGAGGTATTCACCGACCGTTCGCACGTCGTCGAGATTGGCGCTGGCACCGGCCAGCACGCGGTGCACTTCGCTCGGCACCTGCCACATCTCAGTTGGCAACCGACGGATCGCAGCGAGTACCTGCCGGGACTGGCCGCGCGCATCGAAGCCGAAGGCACGCCGAACCTGCACCCACCGCTGGAACTCGACGTGCTGCAAGCCGACTGGCCGCCGCTGCACGCCGACGCGGTCTACAGCGCCAATACCCTGCACATCATGAGCTGGCCCGAGGTGGAAGCGTTCTTCCGCGGCGCGGGGCGCCTGCTCGCGAGCGGCGGGACGCTGGCCGTGTACGGTCCTTTCCGCTACCGCGGGATGTTCACGACCCGGAGCAATGCCGACTTCGACCGCATGCTGCGCGATCGCGATGCGGCCAGCGGTATCCGCGATTTCGAGGCCGTCGACCGGCGGGCGGCACTGGCCGGGCTGGAATTCCAACGCGACGTCACGATGCCGGCCAACAACCAGTTGCTGGTGTGGCACAGGGTGCTACGCTCGGGATCATGACTCGCAGGATGCCCGTCGCACGCCCTGGCGCCCCGTGTGCGGTGCTCGTCACGGCCTGGCTTGCGGCCTGCGGCGGCGGCTCCGATTCGCCGAATCCTCCACCGCCCCAACCGCCGCCGCCGCCACCAAGCAGCGGCCTCGATTCGCGGCCGGACAACGTCACCTGCGTCGCCGGTGATCGTCCGTCGCAGTCGGTCGCGCTCGGCACGGAGCGTGCGTTCGGCGGCTTGCCGCCGTTCACGAATCCCGTGCTGCTGCTGCAGGCGCCGAACGACGCATCGCGCTGGTTCGTCGTCGAGCAGGGTGGAGTCGTGCGCGCCTTCGCGAATCAGGCCGGTGTCGCGTCGTCCGCTGTGCTGGTCGACATCACCGCGAGAGTGCGCTCGGGCGGCGAGCAGGGCCTGCTCGGGCTGGCGTTCCACCCCGATTTCCCGACGGACCCGCGGGTCTATCTCTCCTATACGAATGCCACCAACGGCCTCGCGTCCCGCATCTCCGAATTCCGCACCCGTGACGGTGGCGAGACGCTCGATCCCGCGAGCGAGCAGGTCCTGCTCTCCGTGCCGCAGCCTGCGACCAATCACAACGGCGGCCACATCGCGTTTGGTCCCGACGGCTTTTTCTACATTGGCCTCGGCGACGGTGGCAGCGGCGGCGATCCGTGGGGCGCCTTCGGCAACGGCCAGAACCTGCAGATCACGCTCGGCAAGATGCTGCGCATCGACGTCGACGGGGCGACCGGCGCGATTCCGTACCGTATCCCTGCCGACAATCCGTACGCAGGCAATGCCCCGTGCAACGCGGGTACAGGCGCGCAGCCGTGCCCGGAGATCTACGCATACGGATTCCGCAATCCGTGGCGCTGGAGCTTCGACCGGGACAGCGGCGAGCTTTGGGTCGCGGATGTCGGACAGGGCACGCTCGAAGAGGTCAACCGCGTCGTGCGCGGCGGCAACTATGGCTGGCGGTGCTTCGAGGGTACGAACGCCTTCAATGCGAACTGCGGCCCGAACGCGGCGAGCAGCCTGCCGCCCGTCGCGCAGTACGGGCGCAGCGCGGGCCAGTCGGTCACCGGCGGGTTCGTGTATCGCGGCACGGCGACGCCGACGCTTGCGGGACGCTACGTGTTCGGTGACTTCGTCACCGGCCGTATCTGGCACATTGCTCGCGACACTGCGCCGACGCTGACCGTGAATGCCGGCTTCGACAGCGGCCTATCGATCGCTTCGTTCGGCCAGGGACTCGACGGCGAACTGTACGTGGTCCACTACGGCGGCACGCTGCACCGTCTCGTCGCGGGTGCGACGGGCGGTGGCTCGGTCGAAACTCAGTTGTCAGCGACAGGATGCGTGCTCCCGGGCGACGCGTCGCGACCAGCGACCGGGCTGATCCCCTATGAGCCGAACGCACCATTCTGGTCGGACGGCGCCGAAAAGGAGCGGTTCCTGGCCCTGCCCAACGGTGCCACGATTCGCGCCGGAGCCGACGGCGACCTCGAGTTCCCGGTCGGCACGGTGCTGGTGAAGAACTTCCGTCTCGGCACGCGACGCGTGGAAACGCGGCTGTTCATGCGCCACACCGACGGCGACTGGGCCGGCTACAGCTACGAGTGGAATGCGCAGGGCACGGATGCGACTCGAGTGATCGGCGGCAAGACTGCGTCCGTCGCGGGTCAGGCGTGGGTCTACCCGAGCGAGGCGCAATGTCTCGCCTGTCACACCGAGGCGGCCGGGCGCAGCCTCGGGCTGGAGTTGGCGCAACTGAACGGCACATTCACGTACCCGCAAACCGGCCGCGCCGCGAACCAGGTCGTCACGCTCAATTCGATCGGGATGTTCAGCCCCGCGGTCACGACCGCGCCATCGGCGCTGCCATCGATGCCGGATCCCTACGGCACGGCTGGCTCGCTGGACGAACGCGCGCGGGCCTATTTGCATACGAATTGCGCCCAGTGCCATCGCCCGAACGGCGGCACGCCGACTGATCTCGACCTGCGCTTCACGACGCCGCTCGGCAGCACCAACGCCTGCGATCGCACGCCCCAGGCCGGCGACCTCGGAATTGCCGGTGCGCGGATCATCGCTCCGAGCGATTCGGCCCGATCCGTGCTCCTGGCGCGCGCGAATCGGCGCGATGCGCTTGGCATGCCGCCGCTTGCAAGCACGCTCGTCGATACGGCCGGCGTGGCACTGCTAGCGAGCTGGGTGGACTCCCTCGGCAGCTGCAATTGAGGTGTCTTCGTCCCAGATGCGCTGCCAGAGCCTGGGCAGCACGACTGCAGGTGGGCGTTGGGTCGGTACCTGCTGGGTCGGCACCGCGGTGACGCCGTCGTCGTCGCGCTCGGCCACGACGAATGCAAACACGAACCACGGCGTCTGGCCCATTCGCAGATCCGACATCACGATCGGCGTCACGCCGTCCTGTGGCACGGTGTCGGCGGCTGCTGTCTCGATCAGTCCGAGCATCTGGCCCAGTGTGCTCGCGGATCCGTTCGCGACACGCGCCTCGGGCGGCGCCTGCTGCACGCCGTAGAAACCCTTTGAGAACCAGGCGAGGCGCTGCACGGCCCACTCGTCCTGCACGCCGTCCAGCAGCCGCGCTTCGCTCGCATGGCGCGTCAGTCTCACGATCGGCTGTTCGTCGAACAGCGAGTAATAGCCCTCGTGATACGCGCCGTCGTCCATGACCACGACGCGCCAGAGCACGCTGTTGAACGGTGAGGGCGTCACGAGCACTCGTCCCTCGGCGAGATCCGAGGCGGCAAGCGTGCGATTCACGACGCCCTCGACGTGCGCTTGCGCCGCGACCGTCCAGCCAAGATACAGCGTGCTCAGCACGAGGCCGGCTGCGTTCCAGCGGTGCGCGCGGACCGGGTCGCGATTGCGCAGCCACAGCCAGCCCACGATGCCCGCGATCAACGGGATCGTATAAAGCGGATCGATGATGAATACGCTGCCGACGCCCACCGGGTAATCGGAGAAGGGCAGCAGCACTTGCGTGCCGTAGACGGTCATTGCGTCGAGCAGCGGGTGAGTGACGAGCGCCAGCCAGACGAGAGCCAGCCACTCGCGATAACTCGCGCCGGCCCGGCGGTGCAGTCGGTAGATCAGCAGTGCCAGCGCCGGCGAGGCCACCGTCAGCCAGAACAGCGAGTGGCTTTCGGCGCGGTGAAACGTGAAGTCGCGGACCGGGTCGCCGTAGGGCAGCAGCACGTCGAGGTCCGGCAGCGTGCCGCAGATCGCGCCCCAGGCCGCGGCGCGCGGGCCGACCTTGCGGCCGAGAACCGCCGTGCCGACGGCTGCGCCAAGCGCGATTTGAGTCAGGGAGTCCATGATCTTCGTCCGTTCGATCGGGAAGCGCTGCCGGATGCCGGTCTGCGTGCGCTCGGCGGAGGATTATGCCAGCGGCGCATCGCCCGCTGCAGCACCGCGGACCTCGATCGGCATCCGGGCGATCGCCTCGAATCGCCAGGCCCGCCTGAGGACAGGCCACCAATCGTAAAGGAACATCTCCACGGGACGCCACAGTGCGACCCAGCCAATGATCAGCAGGCCCTCGCCGAGGACTTCCGCGCCACCGCCGGCCGCCAGTGCTTTCCGCAACCACAGGCACAAGCCCAGGAAGGCGAGGCCCACCGCCAGGTTGGCCAACGCCCGGCGCAGCAGGCGACGCAGTTCGACACGCGTCTGCGCGGCCCGGTAGCCGAAGTAGTGCGCTACGGCGTCCGGCAGCGTGCGCGCTTCCTCTTCCTCGGTCGGGCGGGCGGCCTCCGGCAGATATACAAGCAGTTTGACGGTCTGCCGGGGCCCGATCTCGCGCATCGCGTCTTCGATGTAGGTCTCGGCCGCCGGATCGAGATCCTTTTCGCGGAATGGCGCCGGGTCGAGATGATGGAACAGCTGGCGCAGTTCGCGCAGCCGGATCTCGATCAGCCACGCGTCCCCTTCGCGCCGGTAAACCGAGCTGTGGGAGACTCCTTTGCGCGCCATGAGAAGCAGTATAGGCGTGATCCTGCAGCGTCGTGCCCGTGCAGCGATTCCGACGCAAAACCCTCACGCGCCTGTAACAGAGCGCGGCTAGTTTCTCGACTCCGATCCGGACAGGCCGCGATCGACGAGGACTCACTCATGCAAGCATCGCTCCGCAGCCGCGCCGTGCCGTTTTCCGCCGCACTCGCCGTC
>Ga0209391_10000813_pt1 | contig 15558 bp, 13 predicted proteins | sample PPLLak3March2015_FD_187246 | JGI IMG/M metagenome (GOLD analysis project Ga0209391, IMG submission 187246) | Freshwater sediment microbial communities from Prairie Pothole Lake near Jamestown, North Dakota, USA - PPLs Lake P7 Core (1) Depth... | ecosystem: Environmental > Aquatic > Freshwater >... | reverse complement strand
GATGCGCGCGCCTTCGAACCGGGCGGCTGACGTGAATTTCTCGATGAAGGCGTGGTTCTCGCCTTCGCTCATCTGCACCTTCAGTTCCGGCGTGCTGTAACTGGAGGGCAGCGCGTTCAGAATCGCTTCGGGCGGCGTGTCGGTGCTGCCCAGGATCTCGAGCAGGCGGGCCGCCGCGTAAATGCCGTCGTCGACGCCGTACCAACGCTCGCCAAAGAAGAAATGGCCGCTCATTTCCCCGGCGAACGGCGAGCCGATCTCCTTCATCTTGGCCTTCATCAGCGAGTGACCGGTCTTGTACATCAGCGGCACGCCGCCCGCCTGGCGGATGACCTCCGGCAGGTGGCCGGTGCATTTCACGTCATAGATGATCGTGGCGCCGGGAACGCGGTCCAGCACGTCCATCGCCAGCAGCATCATGACGCGATCGGGGTAGATGATGTTCCCGGCCAGCGTGACCACGCCCAGCCGGTCGGCGTCACCGTCGAGGGCCAGGCCCAGGTCCGCGTCCATCAGGCGCACGGATTCGATCAGGTCCTTGAGATTGTCCGGCTCGCTGGGGTCCGGATGGTGGTTGGGGAAGGTGCCGTCGACCTCGTCGAACAGGGGGAGCACTTCGACGCCGATGGCGCGCAGAGTGTCCGCCGCGCAGACGCCGCCGATACCGTTGCCGCAGTCGATGACCACTTTGAGGGGTCGCTCGACCTGGATGTCGCCGGCAATCTTCGCTATGTACTCGGGCACCACGTTGCGCTTCGTCACCACGCCCTGCCCGTCCGCGAGGCGTCCCTCGCTGATGCGCAGGTAGAGGTCCTTGATGCCGAGGCCGTGGAGGGTGTCGCCGGCGACCATGATCTTGAAGCCGTTGTAGTCGGGCGGGTTGTGGCTGCCGGTGATCATGACCCCCGACCCGGCGGCGAATTCATGGGCCGCGAAGTACAGCACGCCGGTCGGGACGGCCCCGATGTCGAGCACGTCGCAGCCGGTGGAGAGGATGCCCTCGATCATCCCCTCCATCAGGTAGGGTCCCGAGAGACGGCCATCGCGCGCCACCACCACGGGCCCGGCCTTCTTCTCCAGGGCCACGGTGCCGACGGCCTGGCCGACACTGCGAGCCACGCCGGAGTCGAGCGTGACGTCGATTACGCCCCGGATATCGTAGGCGCGGAATATCTCCGGCTTGAGTTCGACCGGCTCGTGATCGGACTCCTGCAGCTTGCGGCGTTCGGTCAGGTTGTACTTGAGACGCAGCGGCGGCGCCTCGCCCGCATTGCGATCTCCCGCATTGCGATCCTCCGCATTACGATCCCCCGCATTACGATCTGCTGCGCGCTCGCCGACCGGCGCGTTTGCGCCGCCCGCCGCCCGAGCCTCCGCGGCCGCCGGCGCGGCCTGCGCGCCCGCAACCCCGACGGCGGCCCGGGCCGCGCCGGGTCCTTCCCACCCGGGCTCGTCGTCTGCCGCCACCTGGCGCTTCCTTTTCGCCTCGTCGATCCTGCGCTCCAAAGCCCAGGCACGATTGCCGAGCCGCAGGACGATTGCGGCGGCCAGGCACAACAGGCCGGTCAGCACGGTTCCGGCCAGCGTGCCGCCGCTCAGAAATCCGACCACATCCTGCCGCGGGATCTCGATCCTGAACAGCGTGCCGGCGATCGCCAACCGGTCCGGCACGTCGCCGAGCAGGCCCGCCGTGCCGGATTCGCCCAGCGTGGTCGCCGGCTGCGAACCGTTGTACTGCGACAGGCGGATATAGCCGAGCGCCTCGATCTCGGGCTGAAAGGCGGACAGCACCAGGCCGGGGTCCATGGTCGCCGCGAGCACGCCCACGGTCTGCTCGCCGGAGCGCACCGGCACGGCGTCGACCAGTGCCGGGGGTTTAAGCACATGATGAATCTGCAGCAGCGACGGGTTGCCGTCCAGGGCGGCGAGCACCATGTCGAGCAGGGCGTAGCCGTTCGGCCCCAGCTCTTCGGGCCTGACGTCCCTGACGTCGGCCGGAAACACGCGCACCGCGCTGACCTGGCTCATGCGGCCGTTCAGGTAGGCGAAGAGATCCTCGGTCGTGGCCGGGTTGTCGATGGCCCGGGCGGCGAGGGCCTGGACCTGCTCGTCGCCGAGCACCCGTTTGATCGACTGCACCGGCTCCAGCACCTGCGTCACGGCGGCCTCGCCCTCGGCCACCGCGGCCGCCTGCTGACGGGCGGCGCGCCAATCGGCGAAGGCGAGCCAGCCGCTGACCACGATCAGGCCGGCGCCGACCAGCGCCAGTGCAAGGATCAGCTTCGGGTCGACATGTTTCTTGCCCGACAGCCAGCGTCCGGGCGACAGCGCTTCCTTCAGGTCCATGGTTGCAGTCCCTTATGCATGTCCCTCATACACGCCCGGTATGCCCGAAGCCCCCTCCGCCGCGGTCGGACGTCGCGAAGTTCTCGACCCGCTCCCAACGGGCCTGCACCACGGGCACGAACACCAGTTGGGCGATGCGCATGCCCGGTTCGACCCGGAATTCCGCGCTGGAACGATTCCAGCAGGAAACGAACACCTGGCCCTGGTAATCGCTGTCGATCAGGCCCACCAGGTTGCCGAGCACGATCCCGTGCTTGTGCCCCAGGCCGGAACGCGGCAGGATCACGGCCGCCAGGTCGGTGTCCTGCATGTGCATGGCGAAGCCCGTCGGGATCAGGCGGGTCTCGCCGGGCGCGATGTCGATGGTTTGCTCGACGCAGGCCCGCAGGTCCAGGCCGGCCGAGCCCGGGGTCGCGTAGTCCGGCAGCGGGAATTCAGTCCCCAGACGCGGGTCGAGTATCTTGATCTGGACGGGTTTCACTGCGTTTCACATCCCGCGTTTTGTGTCATGCAGCCGTTCAGCCACTGCGCCGATCAGCAGGCGGGCCAGTTCCTGCTTGCTGCCCGAGCCCAGGTTGCGTTCGCCGTCGGCGGACAGCAGCAGGATCTCGTTGCGTTCGCTCTCGAACCCGCCGCCTTCGACGCCGACGCGATTGGCGGCAATCATATCAAGCCTCTTGCGTGAAAGCTTCTCCAGCGCATGTTCCTTCAGGTTTTCGGTTTCCGCCGCGAAGCCGACGGTGAGCGGACCGCCGTCCAGCGCCGCAACCTCGGCCACGATGTCCGGCGTGGCGGCCAACTCGAGCGTCTGCCTGGCCGCGCCCTTCTTGACTTTCTGCGCCGCACGGCGCAGCGGCGCGTAGTCGGCGACCGCCGCGACACCGATGAACACGTCGGCCGCGCGCGCAAGGGCGATGGCCGCGTCGCGCATTTCCGCGGCGCTGCGCACGTCCACGCGCTCGACTCCTTTCGGCGTGTCCAGCCGCACCGGGCCGGCCACCAGGCTGACCCGGGCTCCCGCTGCCGCCGCGGCCGCGGCCACCGCGAAACCCATGCGCCCGGAAGACCGGTTGCCGATGAAGCGCACCGGATCGATGTCCTCGTAGGTCGGGCCGGCAGTGACCACCACGTGCCGGCCGGCCAGCGGGGCCATGTTCGCGGGAGACGGGGTCGCGGGGAACAGGGCCGTCACCAGGTCGGCGGGCTCGGTCATGCGGCCGGGGCCGGTGTCGCCGCAGGCCTGGCTGCCCGTCTCCGGGCCGACCAGCCGCACGCCGCGCTCGCGCAGGATCGCGCAATTGGCCTGCACCGCGGCGTTGGCCCACATCTGTTGATTCATCGCCGGCGCCAGCACCAGCGGCGCCGCGCTGGCCAGGCAGACGGTCGTCAGCAGATCATCGGCCAGGCCGTGCGCCAGGCGCGCGATGAAATCGGCCGTCGCCGGCGCGACCAGCACCAGGTCGGCCCAGCGGGCCAGTTCGATGTGCCCCATCCCCGCTTCCGCGGCCGCGTCCAGCAACTCGGTGTGCACCGGTTCGCCGGACAGGGCCTGGAAGGTCAGCGGCGTGACGAAGGCCTGTGCGCCGCGCGTCATGACGACGCGCACCTCCGCGCCGGCCGCGCGCAGTCGCCGGACCAGGTCCGCCGCCTTGTAGGCCGCGATGCCCCCGGTCACGCCCAGCACGATGTGTCTGCTTTCCACGCTCGCTGTCACTCCCGGCCAAACGCCGTGCGCGCCCGCCGCCCGGGGCGGGTTTCACACGGCAGGCTGATAGCTTACATGCTGTCAGGGGATTTTTCCGTAACGCCAGGGCCGCTGGGTCGCGGACAATATCCGCACCTGCCGGCAGGGCCGCAACCCGGCGACCGGGCCGCAACACGGGAGTCGCGTATGAATACAGACCGACCCAGGGAAAAACTGGCCGCCGAGGGCGTTGCCGCCCTGAACGACGTCGAGCTGCTCGCTGCCTTGCTCGGCACCGGCGCCGGGCGGCTCCCGGTTGCCGAGCTGGCGGCGGGCCTGCTGCGCGACTTCGGCGGCCTCCGCGGACTGTTGCAGGCCCGCCAGGACGCGCTGTTGCGCCAACGCGGCCTCGGCCCCGCGAAATCGGCCAAGTTGCTGGCCGTGCTGGAATTGTCGCGGCGTTACCTGCACGAAATGCTGGTGCGCGGGAGCCCGATCGAGAGCCCCGAGGTCACCGAGCAGTACCTCAAGTCCGTGCTGCGGGACCATCCCCACGAGGTGTTCGCCTGTCTGTTCCTCGACACCCGGCACCGGGTGATCGCCTTCGAGGAGCTGTTTCACGGCACCATTGACGGCGCGACGGTCTATCCGCGGGTGGTGGCCGAGAAAGCCCTGCGACACGGGGCCGCCGCCCTGATCGCGGCGCACAACCACCCGTCCGGCGTCAGCGAGCCCAGCCTGGCCGACCAGGCCATTACCCGGCGGTTGAAGGACGCCCTGGCCCTGCTGGACATCCGCTTGCTGGACCATTTCGTGATCGGCGACGGGCGCCCGGTGTCGATGGCGGCGCGCGGCATGCTCTGAGACGGCAAACCGCCGCGGCAGCTAAAAATCTTGCACGCCGGCCCCGCATGCGGTATAAAGTGCGGCTGATTTATTGCATGTCTGACGGAATTTTCCCATGTCGCGAATTTGCCAAGTTACCGGAAAAAAACCCCAATACGGGCACAACGTGTCGCACTCCAACATCAAGAGCAAGCGGCGCTTTCTGCCCAATCTGCACAGCCACCGCTTCTGGGTGGAGAGCGAGAACCGCTGGGTGAAACTGCGCGTTTCCACCAAGGGACTGCGCACCATCGACAAGAAAGGCATCGACGCCGTGCTGAACGACCTGCGCGCGCGCGGCGAGAAGTTCTGAGGAGCATACGAACATGGCCAAGAGTGCACGAGACAAGATCCGCATGGTGTCCAGCGCCGGCACCGGTCACTTTTACACCACCGACAAGAACAAGAAGAACACGCCCGAAAAGATGGAAATGCGCAAGTACGACCCCGTCGCGCGCAAGCACGTGATCTACAAGGAAGGCAAGATCAAGTAAACAGCCATCCGATGACACCCTGAACCCGCCCCCGTGGCGGGTTTTTTTTGCCCTAGAATGGGCGAATGCCGGAACTGCCCGAAGTCGAAACCACCCTGCGCGGGATTGCGCCCTGCCTGGAAGGACACGCGATCGCTGCCATGGTCGTGCGCAACTCCTCCCTGCGCTGGCCCGTTCCGGCGGCAGTCAGCCGCGCGGAAGGGCAAGTGGTTTCCGCTTGCCGGCGCCGCGCCAAGTACCTGCTGATCGAGATCGCCGAGGCCGGCGGCGGCCTGCTGCTCCATCTCGGCATGTCGGGCTCGCTGCGGATCTGCGACGCCGACGATGCGCCGCGCAAACACGATCACGTTGACATCGTCATGGACAGCGGGCTCTGTGTGCGCTTCAACGATCCGCGGCGTTTCGGCGCCTTGCTGTGGTGGGACGGGAACCCGGAGGCTCACGAGCTGTTGCGCGACCTCGGCCCGGAGCCCCTGTCAAACGACTTTTCCGGCGAACACCTCTGGCGCCTCTCGCGCGGACGCAAGGGCGCGGTCAAGAGTTTCATCATGGACGGGCATGTCGTCGTCGGCGTGGGCAACATCTACGCCTCGGAAGCCCTGTTCATGTCGGGCATCCTCCCGTCGCGCGCGGCCGGCCGTGTCTCGGCGGCGCGCCACGAAGCGCTGGCCGCGGCCATCCGCGACGTGCTGGCGCACGCCATCCGGCGCGGCGGCACCACGCTGCGCGACTTCGTCAATGCGGAAGGCAACCCGGGGTACTTCGCCCAGGAGCTGCTGGTCTACGAGCGCGAAGGCAACGCCTGTTTCCAATGCGGCACGCCCATCCGCCGCAAGGTTATCGGCCAGCGCTCGAGCTATTTCTGCCCAAGGTGCCAGCGCTAAATATAGCGTAGGACCGAACCTTGTTCGGGATAGCCGGCGCCCGATTCCCGAACAAGGTTCGGTCCTACGGAGGTCACCCGCCGTCGGATTGCTGTTCGATTTCCTCGTTGGCGCGCTCGAGGGCCTCCATGTACTGGTCCTCGACCTGCTTCGCCTTGTTGAGGGGCTCGAGCTGGGGCGCGATGAAGGTTTCCTCGATGGGAGGGGTCGGCTGGCGTGGCCACAGCGCGAAGGCCACCAGCAGCACGATGATCAGCAGCACGAGGAACTTCATGCCTTCAGTCTAGCAGCTTCTTCTGCTGGTCGGTTTCGCCCGGCTCCGCGCGCTCCAGCGGATCGATCAGCCTGATGCGCTTGCCGCCATGGAACACCGCCTTGAACTCCTTGCGGCTCACGGAAATGTAGCGCTCGTTGCCGCCGATCTCGACCTGTGAGCCCTCGCGCAGGGCATAGCCCTGCGCGTCCACGCGCACCACCATGGTGGCCTTTTTGCCGCTGTGGCAGATCGTTTTCAGCTCTTCGAGCTCGTCGCCCCAGGCCAGCAGGTAGCGGCTGCCCTCGAACAATTCGCCCTGGAAATCGGTGCGCAGGCCGAAACAGAGCACCGGAATGTTGAGGCGGTCGACGATCTCGGTCAGCTGGTACACCTGGTCGCGGCTCAGGAACTGGGCTTCGTCCACCAGCACGCAGTGCACGTTCTCCCGCGCCAGCCGCTCCTGCACCCGGTCGAACAGGTTGTCCTCGCGGTCGAAGGCCACGGCCGGCGCCTCCAGCCCGATGCGCGAGCGGATCACGCTCACCGCGTGGCGGTCGTCGAGGCGCGGCTTGAACAGCAGCGGGTTCATCCCGCGCTCGCGGTAGTTGTGCGCCGACTGCAGCAGGACGGTGGTCTTGCCGGCGTTCATGGCCGAGTAATAAAAGTAGAGCTTAGCCATGCGCCGCGGCTCCGCCGCCGATGAACTCCTTGACCAGGGCCAGGGCTTCCGCGCGCTGCGTCAGCGCCAGCAGCACCAGCAGGTCCCCGGGCCGCGCCTGCTGCAGCGCAGAGCGCGTGGCCTCCCGCGGCCCGCCGAAAATCTCGATGCGCTCCCCGGCCAAACCGCGAGCGATGGCGTTGCGGCGGATCAGTTCCGGCACCTCGAGCGGCGCGCGGCCACGCTCGTAGCCGGGCAGTTCGGCCACCAGCAGCCGGTCCGGCCGCATGCTGCAGGCCGCGGTCACCAGGTCGGCGATGTCCGTGTCGTGCCGGTCACCGGCCTGGCCCACCAACAGCAGTAGCCGCTCGGCCGGCAGCCGGCGCACGGTATCCGCCAGCGCCCACATGCCGTGCGCGTTGTGCGCGAAATCCACCAGGATGCGGATCGACCCGCCCGCGACGCGTTGCTCGAACCAGTTGCCGCGCCCCGGGTTGTCGCGCTCGTCGCCGCGGAACGCCGCCAGCCCGGCCCTGATGCACCCATCGTCGATGCCGAACGCCAGCGCGATGCCCATCGCGCCGAGCGCGTTGGCGACGTTGTGGCGGACGATGCCGCCCAGCGTGGCCGGGATCTCTTCAAGCGGCGCGATGCGGCGGCTGCGGGCACCCTCGGCCGCCACCAGCCAGCCGTCCTCGAGGTAACAGGCGCGCCCGCCGGCGTGCAGCGCCCGCCGGACCTCCGGGTTGTCCGCTTCCAGGCTGAACCAGTCGATCAGGGGCGCTCGTAACGGCTCCTTGATCTGTTCCTGTTCCAGCGCCGCGGCATAGGCGACAACGCCCTCGTCGTCGGCATTCAGCAGCAGCCGATCGCCGGCTGCCAGGGCCCTGCGCACGATGAACTTGGCCTCGATCAACTCGGCCACCGAATGGATGCCATATTCGCCTAGGTGGTCGGCGGCGACGTTGGTGATCAGCGCCACGTCGGCCCGCCCGACGCCCAGGCCGCGCCGCAACAGGCCGCCGCGCGCGACCTCGAGGACCGCTATTTCGACATCGGGCTGGCGCAGCAGCAGGCGGGCGCCGCCGGCGCCCGAGTAGTCACCGCTGTCGATGACCCGGTCGCCCACGCGAATGAAGTCGGTGGAGGTCAGGCCCGCGCGGAAGCCCGCCGCGTCGATGATGGCGGCCGCCATGCGGACGGTGGTGGACTTCCCGTTGGTGCCGGTGACCAGCGCGAGCGGTATCGTGCCGACGGACGCCCAGTCCACTTCTTCCGGCGTGGGCAGGGCGGACGGCTTCCAGCATTGCGTGAAGCGGCCGTAGCCGAGCGAAACCGCGTCGTCGTCCCACAGCAAGGGGGCGTCCCGTTCGCGCGCCGCGGCCTGCAAGGCGAGCAGGCGGGGATTGCGCTCCTCGTCGAACAGCCGCGTGAGGCGCGGCAGGACTTCGTCGGGATCCGGGGCCGCGCTTTGGATCGGGCCCGCGCCGCAGGCGTGCACCGCGGCGGCCCAGGCGACCTCGTTCAGTTCGCACATGGAATAGAGCACGTCGATGGGCGAGCTGACCAGCAAGCTGGCGCCACCCCGGTGCAGCCGCCAGCAGGTCGCCTCGTCGGCATAGCCCACCGCGTCCAGCCATTGTTCGGCGGCCGCCTGCCAGGCCTTGATCACCGGCTCGGCCGGTCCCTCGATCGCCACGTCGATGAGGGCGCTGGGCCGGTCCCAGTGCAGGTTGGCGCCGGTGAGCCGGCGACTGTCGAGCAGTTCGAGCTTCATCGATGTGCTGCGATTCGTGGATCAGTCGGACTCTTCATCGATTCGCGCAATGCGGACGCCGCGCTCGTCGCGGATCAGCTCCGCCCCCGGCTCCAGCTGGAAAGCATTGGGATCGGCTTGCACGAAGCCCTGCGTGGGCGGCATTTCGACGATGACATCCCTGCCGCCTTCGCCGACCTTGAAGCCCGCTACCTGCTTCCAGCAACGCTTGATATTGTCGCCGAAAATGACCAACAGGTCGCCCTCCCTGGCCATGTTCAGCGCGGCGTTGACGGCTTCGGCCTCGCCGGGGATCAGCTCGACCTGCTGCGCAGCGACGCCGGCTTCCAGCAGACGGGCCTGCAGCATCTTCGGCACTTCGTCGTGCCCGCGGCCGCGGCGGTGGTCGTCGGCCTTGCAGATGTAGTGGTCGTAGTGCCCCGCGGCCTTGTCGGCTATCGCACGGATGTCCTCGTCGCGCCGATCGCCGGGCGCGGCCAGCACGCAGATGCGGCGTCCGCGCGGTTCCAGGCGGTCGACCAGCTGGCTGATGGCGGCGATCGCCGCTGCGTTGTGGCCGTAGTCGAGAATGACCCGGAACGGGTGCTCGTCGAATACGTTCATGCGGCCCGGCGCCTGGAAATAGGTCGAGTCGAAGGTGCGCAAGCCGTGGCGGATGTCTTCGAGCGACTTGCCCAGGCTGAAAGCCAGGGCCGCGGCGAACATCGCGTTCTGCACGTTGTGCGAAGCCTTGCCCTCCATGGTGGCCGGGATCAGGTGGGTCCACAGCAGCTGGTAGTGGGTGCCGTTGTCGTACAGCGTGATCATGTCGCCGTTGATGCCCTGCTCCAGCACCGCCGCGCGGCCGCCGGCACGGATGTGCTCCTTGACCAGCGCGTGCGCCGGGTTCATGGTCACGTAGCAGACGTGCTGGGCCTGGGTGTAGTCGGCCATGCGCAGGCAGTGCTCGTCGTCGGCATTCAGGACCGCGGTGTCGCGCGCAACCTCGATGGGGATGCGCTTGACCTCGGCCAGCTGTTCGAGCGTGTCGATGCCCTTCAGGCCCAGGTGGTCGGAGGCCACGTTGAGGCAGGCCGACACGTCGCACCGCCGGTAACCCAGACCTTCGCGCAACAAACCGCCGCGCGCCGTCTCCAGCACGGCGATGTCGACGGTGGGATCGCGCAGCACGATATGCGCCGAAGCCGGCCCGGTCATGTCGCCGCGCACCGACAGCCGCCCGTCGATGTAAACGCCGTCGGTCGAGGTCATGCCGACGACGTGGCCGGCGGTTTTCAGGATGTGCGCCAGCATGCGCGAGGTGGTCGTCTTGCCGTTGGTGCCGGTGATGCTGGCCACCGGGATGCGCGCGGGGCTGCCGGGCGGAAACAGCATGTCCATGACCTTGCCGGCCACGTCCCGCGCCTTGCCTTCCGAGGGCGCCACGTGCATGCGAAAGCCGGGCGCCGCATTGATCTCGACGATGGCCCCGCCGACGTCCTTCCAGGACTGGGTGATGTCCCTGGTCAGGAAGTCCACGCCGCCGACGTCCAGGCCCACGGCCTGCACCGCGCGGACGGCCATCTCGCGGTTGTCCAGGTGCACCACGTCGGTCATGTCGATGGCGGTGCCGCCGGTCGACAGGTTGGCGGTGGAGCGCAGGTAACAGAGCTCGCCAGCGGGCAGCACCGACTCGAAGGTCAGTCCCGCCTTGGACAGCAGCCGCTCGGCCTGATGGTCGAGCTCGAGCCGCGTCAATACCTTTTCGTGCCCGATGCCGCGGCGCGGGTCCTGGTTCACGCTGTCGACCAGCTCGGCGATCGTGTGCCTGCCGTCTCCCACCACGTGCCCGGGCACGCGCTTGGCGACCGCCGTCAGCTCGTTGTTGACCACCAGCATGCGGTGGTCCATGCCCTCGACGAAGCTCTCGACCAGCACGCTGCGGCCGCGCGCGCTTTCCAGCGCCACGCCGAACGCCCTGGCCACCTGCTCCGCCTCGGTCAGGTTGATGGACACGCCGCGGCCGTGGTTGGCGTCCAGCGGCTTCACCACCACGGGGTAGCCGATCCGGGCCGCGGCCCGCACGGCTTCGCGCTCGGACTGCACCATCCGCTGTTGCGGCACCGGCAGGCCCAGGTCGCGCAGCAGGTTGTGCGTCTCTTCCTTGTCACAGGAGATCTCGACGGCAATATGCGGCGTCTTGCTCGTGATGGTGGCCTGGATGCGCTGCTGGTACTTGCCGTGCCCGAACTGGACCAGGGAGTATTTGTTCAGCCGCAGCCATGGGATTTCGCGCTCTTCGGCGGCCTTGACCAGCGAGGCCGTGCTGGGGCCCAGTTCCTTGCGCTGGGCGAAGCGGATGAACTCGTCGCGCTCGGCCTGGAAATCGAACCCCGGCTCGATTTCATCGGCGAGCCGCTCCTTCAGCGCGGCGGGCAGCAGGCTGAGCAGCAGTTGCCGGGAGATGCGCGCAGCCTCCAGGCCCACGTCCTTCTGCATGTATTCGTAGACCATGTTGTACTGGCCCGGCGGACCCATGCCGCGGGTCTTGCCGAAGGAAACGTCCGAGCCCGCCATGTTCTGCATTTCGATCGCCGCGTGCTCCCAGATGTGCGCCATCCAGGTGCCTTCGTCCTCCCGCAGGCGCCGCAAAAAGCCCCCCGGTTCGCCATAGGAGCACCCGTGGTTGGAGAGGCCCGGCAGCGCCTCCACCAGGGCAGCGATGAACGGCTCGCCCAGGCGCACCGACGGCCACTCCTCCAGCACGCCGAGGTCGACCTGGTGGCGGATGACCCGGAACTGGGCGTACAGGTTGGGTCCGACGTAAACGTTGGTGGCCAGGATTTTCATTGCGCGCGAACCCGCTGCAGGAGGAGGTCAGGGCATCTTAACGCCTGACTCGAATCGGCGCCAAACGGGATCCCGGATAATTGCTGCGCAATTTCCGGGATGACGGCAGACTGGAGCCTCCCCGGGATCTAGGCGACGCGCGCCTCGCGGGTCTCGACGTTGAAGCGCGCGCCTTCGGCCAGCACGTGCAGGGTGAGGCCGATCAGCGTCACGGGCTGCGCCTTGCGCACATAGCTCATCGAGGAATGCCGCAGGTCGGCCGGATCGACGACCGTGACCGTGCCGTTCCCGACCACCTCGAGCTCGCCGTCCGGGCCGATGAAGGCAGCGGTGTTCTCGTCGATGCCGAGGCCGCAGGCGAAGGGATTGAAGGACAGCGCCGCCAGCAGCCGACCCATGCGCTGGCGCTGGTTGAAGTGCTGGTCGACGATGACGCGGTTGGTCAGCCCCAGGCCCGGCGCCAGCTCGACGCCGCTCTCCCGCGGGGAGGCGCCGCTGCGGCCGCCGGCGATCATGTGCTCGGACACGATGGCCGCGCCGGCCGAGGTGCCCGCCACATGAATGCCCTGGGCGTTCAGTTTGCGGATGCCGCGCGCCACGGGCGTGCCGCCCAGGATGGTCGACAGGCGCAGTTGGTTGCCGCCGGTGATGAAGATTCCGGTGGCGGCTTCGAGAATGCGGATGGTTTCGCCGTCGAAACAGTCTTCGCGCTTCTCGATCGGCACGCACATCGATTTCGCGCCCATCGAGCGGAACAGCTTCTCGTACTGAGGGCCGGTATCGTTCAGCAGCGAGGCCGTCGGGATCACCATGATGCGCGCGTTCTTGCCCCCGCACAGCCTGGCGAACCGGCTCAGGATGCCCGACTTGCGGTTCTTGCCCTCGGCGCCGCCGATCGGGATGATGAAGCCGCGCTGTTGGGGTTGTTTGGGTTTTGCCGGCATCTGCCGTGCTCCTTGGTTCTATCTCTGTGCCCGCGTCCGGCGCCGTCGTCAATCCGCCGATCCAGGCGTCTCGAAAGGCCCCTCGAACGATCCGGCCCGCAGCGGCGTTCCATGCTGCACCATCCAGCGGCCGCGCGCCATGACATGCCGCACGCCGTGGTGCTCGTCCAGGCAGACGAGGTCGGCGTCGGCGCCGGCCGCGAGCCGCCCCTTGCCCGGCAGGCGCAGCAGCCGGGCCACGTTGGCGGTCATGCAGGGCAGCACGGCGCCGAGGCCGTGCCCGCGCCGGCGCAGTTCGCGCAGCGTGTCGGCCAGGCCCGCCGAGGTCGCGAACTCCATGCGCAGCATCTCGCCGTTGGCGTCGAAATGCGGCAGGCAGCCGCCGCCGTCCGAGCTGATGGTCAGCCGCCCGGCCGCGCAGCCCTGGTCGTGAAAACGCTCCCAGGCGTCCGCCGCGGACCAGGCGTTCTCGCCCTCGTCCACCGGGAAGGCCGTCACGTCGACGACCACGTTCTCGCGGCTCAGCTGGCAGGCCTCCTCGAAGAGTTCGCGACGGCGATTGACGTGGGTCGGGTGGAACACCCGCGGCGGCAATTCGGTTTCGCGCAGCAGGCGCCGGACCAGCTCGAGGCCGCGGTCGCCGTCGCCGAGGTGCAGGTGCATCACGCCGGCCTTGCGGCTCAGCAGTCCGGCCACGTGTGCCTCGGAAGCCAGCCGCGCGAGTTCGTCGAAGGTCGGCTGGCTCGAGCGGTGGTCGCTGATGGCCACCTCGCCCAGGCCGATCACGCAGTCGATGTGGACGATGTCGCCGCGCACCGAACCGGTCAGGGTCGTCGGCGGCAGGTGGTAGCCGCCGGTCCAGCACCAGGCGGACAGACCCTCCTCGCGCAGGGCGCGGGTGCGGGCCAGCAGGCCGGCGGTGCCGCGCGTCTCGTCGTCGGTGCCCAGCAGCCCGACCACCGTGGTCACGCCGTGCCGCGTGAAGCCGCTCAGCGGCACCGGCGGCGCCTGCGTTGAAAAGCCGTCTTCGCCCCCGCCGCCGGTGGGGTGCACGTGCGCGTCGATCAGGCCGGGGACGACCGGCATCCCAGCGAGGTCCAGCGTCTCGCCGAGCAGGCGCGCGTCGAGCGCCGGCCGTTCCGGGCCGAGGTAGAGCAGCTTGCCGCCGCCCACCAGCAGGCAACCGATGCCGAGCGGCTCCGGTGCATAGATGTCAGCGTTCTCGAGGAGGGTCAGCACGGCGGGTTCCGGCCGGGTTTGCGCGCCCGGCGTTGATGGGCTGGGGCGCCATTCTAAAGCTATCGCGCCCGTCCCACCACCTCCGGCCGCCGCCAACGCGTCCGCGGCACGCGGGCTATAATGGCCGACTTCCCCCGCAATTGCCGGAGCGCGCCATGAGCCTGCAGGACGTACCCGTCGGACGTGACGTCCCCAACGACGTCAACGTGATCATCGAGATCCCGATGCACAGCCCGGCGGTGAAATACGAGATCGACAAGGCCTCCGGCGCGCTGTTCCTCAATCGCATGCTGAAGACCGCCATGCACTACCCCTGCAACTACGGTTACATCCCGCACACCCTGTGCGGCGACGGCGACCCCACCGACGTGATGGTGGTGATGCCGGTGCCGGTGGTGTCGGGCGTGGTGATCACCTGCCGCCCGGTGGGGTTGTTGCGCATGGAAGACGAGGCGGGCGAGGACGCCAAGATCCTGGCGGTCCCCACCGAGGACATCACCGGGCTGTACCGGAACGTCCGCTGCCTGGAGGACGTGGACAACCTGCTGCGCCTGCAGATCGCCCACTTCTTCAATCACTACAAGGATCTCGAGACCGGCAAATGGGTCGAGATCAAGGGTTGGGAGGACGCCGAATCCGCCCGCCGCGAGATCCTCGAGTCCGTCGAGCGCTACAACCGGCTGCCGGAGCGCCCGGCCAACTGGTGAGCGCGCAACGCCACACACGCGGGCGGTAGCGGGCGGGGGCTTCCAGGACACGCTCGGGCCATCCCTGGGCGCTCGGAATTCGTTCCCTACGAATTACGGTCCTGGAAGCCCCCGCCCGCTACCACCCTGGACGCCCGTCGATGAACCTGCCGCCGGCCTCCACAGAAGGTTCCGGGTACCTGGGTTCAGGGATGTCGGACTGTCGGGAACAGCCGACAAGCGCCCAGGGAAGGCTCGAGCGTTCCCTGAACCCAGGTGCCCGGAACCTTCCTCGGCCACGGCGCGAAGGCGCCGCTGCGCGCGGCCCTGGCGCCTGGACAGTTCGAGCCGCGCCCAGCCGTCGCGCAGCGCCGTGCCGGTCACCACGCAGGTCTCCCGGTAGGCGGCGGCGACTTCGTCGACCTGCTCCTCGAGCAATCCCGACAGCACGATACGGCCGCCCGCTTTCACGCAGCCGCATAAGCGCGGCGCCAAAGCCACCAGCGGACCGGCCAGGATGTTGGCCAACACGATGTCGACGCCGGTTTCGGCGAAGGCGTCCGGGGCGAGGCATTGCACGCGGCCGGCGACCGCGTTGCGCGCGGCGTTGGCGGCCGTCGCTTCCAGCGCCTGGGGGTCGTTGTCCACGCAGAGAACGCGCGAGGCGCCCAACAGGGCCGCCGCGATGCCGAGCACGCCGGAGCCGCAGCCGTAATCCACCACGCAGCCGGTGACGGCGGTTTGCGCGTCCAGCCACTCCAGGCAGAGCGCGGTCGTCGGGTGGGTGCCGGTGCCGAAGGCCAGCCCGGGATCGAGGGCGATCGCCACGTTGGCCGGATCGTGCGCGATCTCCATGCCGCCGGGCACGATCCACAG
>Ga0209391_10000811_pt1 | contig 15563 bp, 13 predicted proteins | sample PPLLak3March2015_FD_187246 | JGI IMG/M metagenome (GOLD analysis project Ga0209391, IMG submission 187246) | Freshwater sediment microbial communities from Prairie Pothole Lake near Jamestown, North Dakota, USA - PPLs Lake P7 Core (1) Depth... | ecosystem: Environmental > Aquatic > Freshwater >... | reverse complement strand
TCCGGTTGCAAGGGCTCGCCTCCGACAGATCAAGTCAGCGGTTGGCCCGCTTTCGGACTTTCATTCACTTCAGTATGCCAACAATGTCAGGCTACCACTGACTGTAAACCCGCTCCAGACCTTGACACTACCCAGGAACCAGCGTATTAATCCCCAAACCCGAAGTGCAACGAAGGCGGTTTAGTCCAACAAGGTTTATCCGTCGCGATTTAGCTCATCGCTTCGATCCAACTTGGGTGGCGCGACGGATAAACGCTATTCGTTTGCAAAGCTTTGCATAACGGTCATGAACAGACAGACAAAGGTTTCCAATGAACGGCTGGTTAACCTTGAAAAGCAGTCATTCAGAAGCTGCCAGTGATGGACATCCGCCTTTTCAATACAATGGATGCTGGATTTTGCGTGGACTGCTTGGAAGAAGCCATTAAAGCCTATGGCCGACCGGAGATTTTTAATTCTGGTCAGGGATCACAGTTAACGAGTGATGGCTTTGCAGGCGTATTGATCCCAAAAAACGACATTACGATCGGTATGAATGAATGATGTCGATCACTGGATAACATTTTTGTTGAGTCACTACATTGCATTTATGAGTTGAAATCACCCTCTCATCAATTTGGTCCCCATCAAGGTATAATTTTTATTTCATCAATACGTGTTTTTTTTACTATTTTGCTGTTACATTGTTGGGTTATTAAACGTTTTGGCAACTTAAGGTATTAGCAAATTATCATGCCCAATTCAAAACACATTATCATCGTTGGCGCAGGGCCGGGCGGATTATGCGCCGGTATGTTGTTGAGTCATCGCGGCTTCAAAGTTTCCATTTTCGATAAAAACCATGTGGTCGGTGGTCGCAATCGGGCCATTCGAATGGACGGCTATACCTTTGATACTGGCCCGACCTTTTTGCTGATGAAGGGCGTCCTGGATGAAATGTTCGAACTGTGCGGACGACGCAGTGAAGATTATCTCGAATTTATGCGTCTGGACCCCATGTATCGCCTGGTTTACGAGGATAGCGAATTAATGGTGTCTTCCGACCGGGATAAAATGAATGCGGAATTAAAGCGCGTGTTTTCCGAGGGCGAGGAGGGTTACGATCGTTTTATCAGTAATGAAAGAAACCGGTTCAACCGTCTTTATCCCTGCATTACCCGCGATTACTCGTCGCTTTCCTCGTTTTTATCATGGGATCTGATTCGTGCGCTGCCTTGGCTGGCCTTGCCTAAAAGCGTATTTTCCAATCTGGGCCAATATTTTAATCAGGAAAAAATGCGCCTGGCCTTCTCTTTTCAATCGAAATACCTGGGCATGTCGCCCTGGGACTGTCCCGCACTCTTTACCATGCTGCCTTATCTTGAACATGACTACGGTATCTATCATGTCGTCGGCGGCTTAAACCGTATTTCGGCAGCCATGGCAGAGGTGATAAAAGAGTCGGGAGGCAGCGTGCATACCGACAGTCCGGTCCAGTCGTTGATCATCGAGAACGACAGTGTCAAAGGCGTGAAACTGGTGAGCGGCGAGGAAGTCCGCAGTGACGAGGTTATTGTGAATGCCGATTTTGCCCATGCCATGACCCATCTCGTTGAACCCGGGCAATTGCGCAAATATGATCATGAGCAGCTAGCCAAGCGTGAGTATTCTTGTTCGACCTTCATGCTCTATCTCGGCTTGGACAAGGTTTACGATATTCCCCATCATTCCATCGTCTTTGCCAAAGACTACCATACCAATATCAGCAATATTTTCAGTAACAAGAAGCTGTCCGTGGATTTTTCTTTTTATGTGCAAAACGCGTCAGTTTCGGATGCCTCCCTAGCGCCGGTCGGCAAATCGACACTGTATGTATTGGTGCCGATGCCGAATAATGACAGTGGTCTCGATTGGTCGTCGCATTGCGAAAAAGTGCGCGAACAGGTTTTGGATATGCTGGGCGCGCGCCTGGGTCTGACCGATATTCGTGAACATATTGAGTGCGAAAAAATCATCACTCCTGAAACCTGGGAAAGCGACGAGCATATCTATAAAGGGGCAACCTTCAGTCTCTCCCATAAATTCAGCCAGATGCTGTATTGGCGCCCGCATAATCGCTTTGAAGAACTCGATAACTGCTATCTGGTCGGGGGCGGCACGCATCCCGGCAGCGGTCTGCCGACCATTTACGAATCGGCGCGGATATCGTCCAATCTAATTTCGCGAAAACACAGGATTACCTTTAAAAACATTAAGCAAAGTGCCTGGCTAAAAAAAGCCAAGGCTTAATCGATGACTATGATGCAAGCCGCTTCACCTATCGATGGTCGTGTTCTGGGTGATTACGAAACCGGCACTCCCGCTTCCATCGAGCGTCAAATTAAAATGGCGCGCGCTGCAGCCGGATTATGGACAAGCCATGAGATTGCAACGCGGGCAAAAATACTGGCGCAGTTAGGCCCTATTCTGCTCCGCGAACTGGATGCGATTGTCGAAATCATCATGCAAACAACCGGCAAGGTGCGCACTGAAGCCTTGTTAGGGGAAATTTATCCGGTGCTTGATTTAATCCATTATTACCAGAAGCACGCCGGCCGCATCTTGAATGACCAAGGAGTCCCGACTTCGCCGTTCGCTTTTCCCGGAGCCACTGCGGTTATCGAGCGCCGTCCTTACGGCGTCGTCGCGGTTATTTCACCGTGGAATTACCCGTTTCAGCTTTCCGTGGCGCCGATGCTAAGCGCGCTGTTTGCGGGCAACGCAGTTATCCTTAAAGCATCGGAATTAAGCCTGCCGGTCGGGCAACTGATTATTGATCTTTTCGGCAAACTGAAGCTGCCTGCGGGTCTAGTACAGTGGTTCGTCGGCGATGGACACAGCGGCGAGCAGCTTATCGATGCGGGCCCAGATCTGGTATTTTTTACCGGCGGGCTCGCGACCGGACGAGCCGTCATGCAACGTGCAGCCCTACATCCTATTCCGGTGATACTCGAACTGGGCGGCAAGGACCCGATGCTGGTGTTCGCGGATGCCCAATTGGAGCGCGCCCGCGACGCGGCGTTATACGGCGCGTTTAGCAACAGCGGGCAGGTGTGTATTTCGGTTGAGCGCCTGTTTGTGCAGCAAGACTGTTATGAAACTTTTGTCGACAGCTTAGTGGAAGGCACCGCTCAACTGAAAGTCGGCCACGGCCCCGAGGGTGATCTGGGCGCTATGACTTCGCCACGGCAATTCGCCATCATCGAGGCGCATTATCAGGACGCCCTGGCCCAGGGAGCGAAAGCTTCCGGCCCGTTGGAGCGGCAGGGCAATTATGTCAAACCTGTCGTGATTTGGAATGTACATCACGGCATGCGAATCATGCGCGAGGAAACGTTTGGGCCGCTGTTACCGGTCATGCCGTTTAAGACCGAAGCAGATGTGGTGCAGTTAGCCAATGACAACGATTACGGATTGAACGCGAGTATCTGGAGCGAAGACTTCGACAAAGCGAAAAGAGTCGCGCGACAATTGCAGACAGGCAATTGGGTGATTAACGATGTCATCAAAAATGTCGGACATCCTGGGTTGCCGTTCGGCGGCGTCAAAAAAAGCGGTTTCGGCCGTTATCACGGCGCCGAAGGTTTGCGGCAGTTCACCTATCCGGTTTCCGGCTTAACCAGCCGCAGTCAATTACCCAAGGAACCGAACTGGTTTCCTTACACGGATCAGCGCTATGAACAATTTAAAGGCTATATGGATTTCGTCTATGGGGCCGGTACGCTGTACCAGCGCATCCGGCGCAACTGGCTGGCTTTACAGGCTTTCCGTGAATATTCGGCCTTCGATTTAACGCAAAGGTGGCAAAACTTCCGGTTAATGCTGCCCTGGAAACGGGATTATTAAATGAGTGATACGAATAAAAGCAAACGCGTCGTGGTGATCGGTGCCGGCTTGGGCGGATTGTCCGCAGCCATTGCACTCGCTACTGAAGGCTTCGATGTGGAACTGATTGAAAAAAACGACAAGGTTGGCGGCAAGCTCAATATCCTGACGAAAGACGGTTTTACCTTCGATCTAGGGCCGTCGATACTGACCATGCCGCATATATTTGAGGCGTTGTTCACCCGTGCCGGCAAGAACATGCAGGACTATGTTGGCATTCAGAAGGTGGAGCCGCATTGGCGCAACTTCTTCGAAGACGGCACGGTCGTGGATTTAACGCCTGACAGGGCGGCCATGCGCCGCGAGCTCGACAAGCTCGGCCCCGAGGCCGCCGAAGAATTTGCACGCTTCATGGCTTATTCGAAAAAGCTTTGCACGGAAACCGAAGCGGGTTATTTTGCCAAAGGCTTGGATAGTTTTTGGGAGCTGCTGCGTTTTTACGGCCCGCTGCGCAGCCTGTTAAGCTTCGATGTGTTCCGCTCGATGGACCAGGGTGTGCGTCGCTACATTTCCAATCCTAAGCTGGCCGATATCCTCAATTATTTCATCAAGTACGTTGGTTCCTCGCCTTACGATGCGCCGGCGCTGATGAATCAGTTGCCACACATCCAGTTTGAATACGGTCTGTGGTATGTCAAAGGAGGCATGTACGGACTGGCCAAGGCCATGGAACGCCTGGCCTTGGAATTGGGCGTTCGTATCCGCCTCAATGCGGAAGTGGCGGAAATTCAACGTGAGAGTTCGCGCGCCAGCGCCATCCGCTTAAAAGACGGCGAAGTTTTACCTGCCGATATCGTCGTCTCCAACATGGAAGTCATTCCGGCCATGCAGCAGTTGCTGAATAGCCCGGCAACCGCATTGAAAAAAATGCAGCGCTTCGAACCCACCTGTTCCGGTCTGGTGCTGCACCTCGGCGTTAACCGCATCTACCCGCAACTGGCGCACCACAATTTCCTTTATTCGGACCATCCGCGCAAACATTTTGACGCCATTTTCCACAGCCGCCGCCTCTCGGAAGACCCGACCATTTATCTGGTCGCACCTTGTAAAACAGACCCCACGCAAGCGCCTCCCGGCTGCGAAATCATCAAGGCATTGCCGCATATCCCGCATCTCGACCCTGACCACCCGTTCACACCGGAAGATTATCTCGCGTTCCGCGAACGCGTACTGGTCAAGTTGGAACGCATGGGCCTGACCAACTTACGCCAACACATCGTCACTGAAGAATACTGGACGCCGCACGACATTCAGGCCCGCTACTATTCGAATCAGGGTTCGATCTACGGCGTCGTCGCCGACCGCTACAAAAACCTCGGCTTCAAGGCCCAGCAGCGCAGCAGCGAATTAAGCAACCTGTATTTCGTCGGCGGCAGCGTCAACCCCGGCGGCGGCATGCCAATGGTGACCTTGTCGGGTCAATTGGTGCGCGATAAGATTTTGGCGGATTTGGGGCAGGGCTCTTTGTTTTAAAGCGGAATCCAATGCGGTTGCTGAGTCCAAGATCAAGTAGCCCAGATGAAGCTTCGAGCAATCCGGGACAAACGAGGCTCAGATTATTCTTGATTTCACTGTGTTTGATCCGGGCTATTTGCTATTAGTTGACCGATAAGGCCAGACGCCGACCTTTATTGATTAGTCCGATCCCAGAGCCGAACAACCGACTTTCCCTGTCCAATATCTGTTGCAGCCATTGAACATCATGATGTTGGGCATAATTCAAGCGGAAGCGTTTGATTTGCATGGTTGTCATCTTCAAACTGACCAGATAATATGTATATTACGGCATCATGAATTAGCAGGCGATAACAGATTTCAGTTTTTTATCGTGTTGGCTGGCTTAAGCTATCGAACACATCCCCAAAATCATTTTTTTAAGCGCTTAATGCCCCAAACTTTCCCGCACCGTCAGCCGCGTCGCCTTGCGCGCTGGCCAGTAGGAGGCTGTCCAGGCCAGCACGATAACGATGCCCAACCAGTAAGCGATGGCCGACAAATTGAACATGTAATCAAGTTGAATGCCGAGCATGGTCTTGCCCAGTTCGCGTGCGATCGGTTCGGCGGCGAAATAGGCCAGCGGCACGCTGAGCGACCAGGCGACGAGGCCGTGCAGCAAGCCTTCCAACAGGAAGAGCCGGAAGATTGCATTGGAAGGTGCGCCAATGGCGCGGAGCACGCCGATTTCGCGAATACGCTGCAACACGCCGATGGCCAGCGCGCCGGACAGACCGATGCCGCCGACGGCTGCGATCATCGAGGCCAAGCCCAGTAAGGTTTCGATCACCGGGTTGAACTGGTTGCGCGCGAACTGGCGCTGCTCCAGTTTGGCCTGTGTCGTGTAGACGTCGAGCTTGATGCCGTTATCCTGAAAGGTTTGTTTTAACGCCCGGACATAATCGGCTTCTTGAGCGAGGCTGGAACTAGGCGCGTTGAGTAGGGCAAATGAGGCAGTATCGCGGCGCCCGGTGATGTCTCGCACCGTTTCCAAAGGCGCATAAACGGGCTCGACGGCGTAACTTGAACCTGCCAACCAGCGGTAGGTGCCGATCACCCGCCATTCATGAGTTACAGGGCCCAGACGGATGCCCACGGTATCGCCGACCTTGACATCGTTCAATTCGGCGGTATCGGCGCTGAGCACTAGCACGCGCTGCCCGGCATCGGCGGCCTGCAGCCAGCGCCCCTTTTCGATTAAGGGCCAGTACATTTGCGTCGCCGCAGGCACGGACAGCAATTGCGCGCCGAGGCTGCCTTTTTGGCTCAACGCCGCGCCATCCTTAGTCATATCCATCGGCAATCTTTGCCAGACTTCCGCTTGTTGCGTACCTCCTACCGATTTCGACAACTCGACAACGCGCTGCTCTGACTGATCACTGCTGAACCCAAGGCGCACGGCATAGCGGCTGCGCGCCATTTCGTTATCGAGTGTCAAATTGACCGACGCTATCAGACTCATCAATACCATAAACATGACGCCGGCAATGATCAATACGCTCTGCGTCAACAACAGTCGTCCCTTGCGACGGAACAGATTACCTAAAGCCGCCGCGTACAGCGTCGGCAAAAACTGGGCACCGATGCGTTCTACCCAGAGATCGAAACGGTTGCTGCCGAAATCGGCACCCAGACCATAACTGGCGATAGCGATCCGCACCGTCATCGACGCACCGCGCTGGACCGGGCCCAACGCTGCCAGCAAGGGTGCGAGCAAACCGCCTAGCAACATGTAGGAGACGGCTCTCAGCGAGACATTGAAATTGCCACAGTCGATGTTGAACAATTCCAGCAGCTTGCAGGAACTGACGTGAGCGGCCAGAACACTCAACGGAACGGCCAGCGTGATCGCGGCTAATGCCATGATCAGTGTTTCGGTCAGATAGAGTCTGGCGATGATCAGGGTCCTCCCGCCTAGCGATTTCATCACGCCAATCTGGTCGGTTTGCTGGGTGATATGCGCGGACAAGGTATTTAGAATAAGAACGCAGGCAAGAGCGAGCGAGACCAGCGCCATAATTTTCAGTACGCCATTGATGCCGGCGAAAAACGGCCGTCCCCAATGTTTTTCGGGATCTTGCAGTAAGGTAACATTGACGCCAACATTGTTATTGTTCAGCACGGTACGGATTTCGTGAGCGATAATCCGCGTTTTGTCGGCGCTATAAGGCAGCGTTGTTTGCACCAGCAGTTGCCGGAAGTTGTTTGCGGGTATACCGAACAGCGCAGCAGTCGAAGTATCGGCGAAAAAATGCACTTGCCCGCCGAAGCTTGGCGGCTTGACGAACGGGTGGCGAGCTGTCCCTGCTATCGGCATTAATTTCACGCCGTCGGCTGTCTCGAATTCGGCCTTATCGCCGGCCTTTAAACCGGTAAATTTGGCCGACAAGCGTTCGATAGCGATATGATCGAACGATGGCCAATTGCCGGATTGCAGGGTTGTTATATCGAATTTTTGCGAGGAATAATCAGGTCTTATGATTAAAGTCCCCATATCCCAGTCGGGCTGACCAGGAACCCTGAAACGCACCGTTAACTGCGTCATGGTATCGACATCGGCAACACCCTTAATGGCTTTAATGCGTTCCAGCAATTTAAGGTTTGCGTCGTTTCTAAGTATCAAATTAATATGCGAGGGTTGTGACTGAAGATGTGCAGTATCCATTTTGGCTAGTTGCAAATCGATCATGCCGAATAGCGTACCGAGGCAAAACACTCCGGCTGCGATACTGGCGACGGCCAACAACGTGCGTGTTTTAGATAGCCAAAGGTCAGCCCAAATCTTGTTCCAGAGCGTATTCAAAGGGCCACTACTACGGGGTTGGCAGTAAGGATCGAGTCATCTGCATGAATGCGGCCGGAGCGGATTTCGAGCTTACGCGTTGCAACATCTGCGAGCGACTCGTTATGCGTGACCATCACCAGCGTCTTGCCCTGATCGCACAGATGGGCAAAAAGTTGAAATACCGATTCGGCGGTTGCACTGTCAAGATTTCCGGTAGGCTCGTCGGCGACGATAAGCGCCGGGTCGTTTGCCAAAGCGCGGGCAATGGCGGCGCGCTGCTGCTGGCCGCCGGAAACCTGGCTCGGCAGTCGGTGCGCCTCATCAGCAAGCCCAACCAGCTCCAATAAATGCAAGGCGCGTTCGTAACGTTGCCGTTTCGGCAGTGCGTTATGAAAATCCATCGGCAACACAATGTTTTGCAGCAGGCTCAAGGCCGGCAGCAGCTGAAAAAACTGAAATACAATACCGACATTGCCGCCCCGCCAAACCGTCAGTTTTTCCCCGCTTAACTTTTGAAGACACACGCCGTTGACGATGACTTCGCCCCGGCTGGGATGATCGATGCCGGTTAATAGATTCAGCAAAGTCGATTTGCCGTTGCCGGAAGGGCCGACGATGGCGACGAATTCGCCTGGAAAAATGTCCAGGGTAATATCGTGCAAGACAGTTTGCATTTTTCCGGCCTGTAGATAATCCTTGTAAACATTTTTCAGTTCAATGATCTCTTTCATAACCGGCAGGTAAATTATAATAGCGTAAATGAAGATAAACCTATTGTAACATGCTCCTAAAATCCCAGACACAAACTCCGGAACGAAAACAATGACATCGGTACGTATCTTATGGCTGTTGCTATGCCTGCTTTGGACAGGCGCGGAAATTAAGCTCGCGCGCAAAAATCAGATCGATTACAGCAACTCTTCGGATAGCGAAGAGATATCTCAATGGGTATTGTGGATAACTGTCGTTACCAGTTTGGTATTAGCGGTGATTTTTAAAACGCTCGGTTGGGCGCCTATCCCGATTGAATATCTGCCTCGACAGTTATTCGCGCTATTGATGTTTGCTAATGGGCTATTTCTTCGTTACTCTGCAGTCAGCAGACTCGGCCGATTTTTCACAACCAATGTGTTAATTCAGAGTCAACATGAGCTCATCGTTGATGGTCCCTACCGCTGGGTGCGCCATCCCGCCTATACCGGTTTATTAATCGCTCTTGCTGCCGCAGGACTGGCCATGGGGGATATAATTGCGATGCTTCTATTAACCGTCCCAACTTTTTTCGCCTTTAAGTTTCGTATCGTTATAGAAGAAAAACTGCTGAATAAAAAATTCGGGGAGGCGTACCGGGATTACATTAGAACGACCTGGAAACTATTACCTTGGCTATTTTAAAGGGCTCCATCGCAAATATTCAAAGACCTTAAACCGCACCTACTTACGGACAAAGTTATTCTGCTAAAGACATAAACTGCTTATAGGGCGGTATATTTTCTCAGAACGTTGTCTATTTACTAATCATGTGTGTTGTTTGGGGCCCATATATGCTTGCCTTTGCTGAATAAAAGAGTTCCACATGATATTGTGGTTTAAAAATTAAAATGCTCGCTGATTTGCGGTTTCATACAGGATCATCAATCATCTCACCGTCCGTTTCTATTAATGATTGAGATTTGCCCGATTTGAATCGAACAATCTATTTCAGCGTGTGATATTAGATGATGAATTTCTGAATTTTGATGTGAAGAACGATCTTATCAACCAAACACCTAATCTCTGTCTGGTGGTTTAACCGCGCGTCATTATCGTCCAGTCGATCAGTCAGTCTCTTAATCTCATCCCGACCTCCGATCATGGAGGCTGGAGTTCAAGCGATGAGATTCGGTTTCGTACTATCGCGTCAAATCAGATACGAAACAAAAGCAAAAGAAAACTAAATTGACCGTCCGGTTGTACCCGGAAGTGCGAATTGGTTAGCTAGAACGACTGTCAGCTTTCCGTGTGCATGTTGCCATTCGGGAATCTGGGTCGAATGTCTGCAAGGGTTGATAACAGACCTTCGCCAACTGAACAAGATAAGCGATTTTCATCAGGACGGGTCCAAATAAAGTGTGTTGCTCAGCTCGATTCAAGTAATTTTGTCCTTCAAATTTCATATGTTTGAACCCATAAACCAATGAAAAAGCCCTGTTACCATGACAATAACAGGGCTTTTTCGAGATCTACTTAACCACTCACCAGGTTATTTTAGATCGAAGCGGTCGAGTTTCATCACCTTGTTCCAGGCATTCACAAAGTCAGTCACAAATTTCTGTTTGCCATCTTCGGAAGCGTACACTTCGGCAATAGCCCGAAGTTCAGAGTGCGACCCGAAAATCAGATCGACCGGGGTAGCCGTCCATTTGAGCTCACCCGTTTTGCGGTCAATGCCTTCGTAAACCCCTTCAGAATTTGATGATTTCTGCCACTTCGTGGACATATCGAGCAAGTTTAAGAGTTTAAGAAGAAGTCATTGCTCAATGTTCCAGGTTTACCCGTAAAAACACCCTGCCTGGATTCTCCAAAATTTGTACCTAAAACGCGCATGCCGCCAACCAGAGCGGTTATTTCAGGTACGGTCAATCCATTGCCCCCTGGATCGAGAGCAGGGGTTGTTGCATTGTAAGACCCAGGATTGTTCTGCCTTCCTCCTTGCCAAATGAGTAAAAAAAGAATAATTTATACTCATGAACGACTTCGAGTACGATGACAACAAGAGCGCAGCCAATCAGGAAAAGCATGGAATTGACTTTCTGGTGGCCCAAGCGCTGTGGAATGACCCCGATTTGCTGGAAATCCGGGCAAAATCGGACGATGAGCCTCGGTTCCTTGTCATCGGTCTTATCGGCCGAAAACATTGGTCTGCTGTCGTCACCTACAGAAACGGAAAAATTCGGCTCATTTCTGTGAGGCGTTCCCGCAAAAAAGAGGTAGAACTGTATGAAAGCTAAAGATTTTGACAAGAAATTTGACCTGGGCAACGGGGACATCATTGACGATCTTGATCTGTCCACTGCGCGTCGTATCAACCAGGAACAGAAGCGCATAAATGTCGACTTTCCTGCCTGGGTTGTGGAGTCGTTAGATCGTGAAGCGGCTCGTATTGGAGTTACCCGGCAATCGATCATCAAGGTCTGGCTGGTTGAGCGATTGAAAGCTGAAGCTGCTAACAAACCGCTCAATGGTGACGCCGAAAGCGGCACACATTAGCGGAGCGTTAATATGGCAGCTCATTGAATCCCAGCCGACATTGAGCGTAAAACTATGAATGCCGTTTTTTGGTCGATAACAGACCTTCGCCAACTGGAAAAGATAAGCGGTTTTTCATCAGGACGGGTCCAAATAAAGCGTGTGGCTCAGCTCGATTTAAGTAATTTAGTCCTTGAAATTTCATCTGTTTGAACCCATAAACCAATGAAAAAAGCCCTGTTACCATGACAATAACAAGGCTTTTTCGAGGCCTGCTTAACTACTCACAAGGTTATTTTAGGTCGAAGCGGTCGAGTTTCATCACCTTGTTCCAGGCATTCACAAAGTCAGTCACAAACTTCTGTTTGCCATCTTCAGAAGCGTACACTTCGGCAATAGCCCGAAGTTCAGAGTGCGACCCGAAAATCAAATCGACCGGGGTAGCCGTCCATTTGAGCTCTCCCGTTTTGCGGTCAATGCCTTCGTAAACCCCCTCGGAATTGGATGACTTCTGCCACTTCGTGGACATGTCGAGCAAGTTTAGGAAGAAGTCATTGCTCAATGTTCCAGGTTTACCCGTAAAAACACCCTGCATTGATTCTCCGGAATTTGCGCCTAAAACGCGCATGCCGCCAACCAGAACAGTCATTTCAGGGACTGTCAACGTCAGCATGTTGGCCCGATCAACCAGCATTTCGGCCGGTGACAGCAAGTTGCCTTCAGCGTAGTAGTTGCGGAATGCATCTGCTTTTGGCTCAAGCACGGCAAACGAATTCACATCCGTTTGCTCTTGGGATGCGTCCATGCGCCCTGGCGTGAAGGGAACCTTCACCGGGTAACCTGCTGTCTTGGCAGCTTGCTCAACCGCGGCAACGCCACCTAAAACAATCAGATCCGCCAGCGACACTTTTTTACCTTTCGACTGCGCCCGGAAAAAGTCGTTTTGAATACCCTCTAACTGCGTCAAAACCCTGGCAAGTTCACCCGGGTTGTTTACCGGCCAGTCCTTTTGGGGCGCCAGGCGAACACGGGCACCGTTGGCTCCGCCTCGCAAATCCGTACCACGAAAGGAAGCCGCTGAAGCCCAAGCTGTTCGGACCAGTTCCGGCACGGTCAGACCCGATTTAAGAATTTTATTCTTGAGACTTTCAGTGTCTTTTGCGTCAATCAGCTTATGGTTAACTGCTGGAATGGGGTCTTGCCAAATGAGCTCCTCCTTAGGCACTTCGGTACCAAGGTAGCGTGTTCGAGGCCCCATATCACGGTGAGTGAGCTTGAACCATGCCTTGGCAAAGGCAAGCTCAAATTCCTTTGGGTTCTCCAGGAAACGTTTCGCAATTTTTTCGTAATCCGGATCGGTTTTCAGTGCGATGTCCGTGGTCAACATGATGGGCGCATGTTTCTTGTCTTTATCGTGAGCATCCGGCACCAAGGTTGCGGCAGCGTCATCCTTGGGAATCCACTGTGTGGCGCCTGCCGGGCTCTTGGTCTTGACCCATTCGTAAGTGAACAGGTTAGTTAAGTATTGGTGAGTCCATTGCGTTGGGTTCATAGTCCAGGCGCCTTCTAGCCCACTTGTGATCGTGTCGGCACCATGCCCTTTTCCACAGCTGTTTTTCCAGCCAAAACCTTGTTCCTCGATCCCGGCTGCGGCTGGTGCGGGACCTACGCATTTGGATGGATCTCCATTGCCATGGGCTTTGCCAAAGGTATGTCCGCCGGCAATCAGCGCAAGAGTCTCTTCGTCGTTCATCGCCATACGGCCAAATGTTTCCCGGATATCCTTAGCGGCCGCCAGTGGATCAGGATTGCCATTAGGCCCCTCCGGATTCACATATATGAGCCCCATCTGAACTGCTGCAAGCGGGTTTTCCAGCTTCCGGTCACCTTTGTAGCGCTCGTCGGCGAGCCATTTTTTCTCAGGCCCCCAGTAGACAAGATCGGCTTCCCAGTCGTCCGTGCGTCCGCCCGCAAATCCAAACGTTTTGAAGCCCATTGATTCCAAGGCGACATTACCTGTCAGTACCATCAAGTCAGCCCAGGAAAGGCTATTCCCGTATTTTTGCTTGACCGGCCAAAGCAAGCGTCTCGCCTTATCCAGGTTTGCGTTATCGGGCCAACTGTTGAGCGGCTCGAAGCGCTGTTGACCGCCGCCGGCACCGCCACGCCCATCAGCCACACGGTAGGTACCCGCACTGTGCCAAGCCATTCGGATAAAAAACGGTCCATAGTGACCGTAATCCGCAGGCCACCAGTCTTGAGAAGTTTTCATCAAATCATTGATGTCTTTTTTCACTGCCTTGAGATCGAGCTTCTTAAACTCTTTAGCGTAGTTGAACTCACTGTCCATCGGACTGGACTCAGCCGAGTGTTGACGAAGCGGCGCTAAATCAAGTCTTTCAGGCCACCAAAATTGATTCGACATCGTTTGCAGATTCGTAGCACTTTTTGAAGGCGCAGGGTCATCCGCGGTATAGCCTACTTGGGAAAAGGCTATTGATAACAGCACTAGACTCGTAGATTTTATTTTCAACATAGTTGTTCTCCTGTTCGGTATCTGAATACAGCCTCTCCAGGCCACTAACTTTTTCTGGCAAAAGGCTTTAACAAAACACAAGAAGCCCATTGGAACGGATACGAAAGTCAACCGCCTAGCCTAAGCATACCCTTTTAATCCTTTAGCACAAGCACCCTGTTACAAGCTTTCGTCTCTCGCTGAATGCTTGCCAGATCCAATTGTGAAACAAAAATCAGCCATCGGACCGGACGAGCTATTGCCTAAAGCGAATTCGCTTTAAGGGTTACGGTTCTGAATTTCCGCTAATATTTTATCGACTTCTTTTCTCGGAAGATAATCCAAATCCCAGTGGCTTGTGTAGCTTTCCTTTAAACGTCTTTTGCCTTGGTGAAGTTGCTCTGGTTCTTCATTTACAGCAAAGGCGGCTGTGCTGATAGGTTTATCAGTAAGGTCGACCGGTTTTTCTGCATATCGATCATTCTTTAACAAACCAAGCATTTTTGCAACCAGTGTATTCATAATGTATCTCCTAGTCCGAGCCGTTTTGTATATTGAGTTTAATGGTTTCTGAATTTACCCAGACTGGGGTAGGAAAAACGTTCAACCAGTTGCGTTTAGGCAAGTGTTTAGTTTTTGACTACAAGAGAAAGTTGTCTCAGTGCCAGCCTATCAGCCAACAAGATGAATCTTTGAGCTCCTTCCAATCCATCTTGTAGAGATTATTATTTATCACTGCTTCCAACTCGCAAGCGATAATCTCTTCATTTTCTGCACGGATCAGTTTGGTTACCATAAAATGGCGTTCTTTTTGCCTCGGTTTAACTGCTGTTCATTTTGATAGCAGCAGTTTATTGGGGTTTATTCGATTCATGATAGCGATTCTTCGATCTGTTTGTAGGTTAAGCCCGCTTTTGCTAACGCAGCCTTGTCACGGGTAATATCCACCCAATCAATGTTGCCCTCTTTAGCGAGTTTTTCATCGCATTGATTTCAATGTTGCAAATGGGACATTCACCATTTAAAAAGCCCGAACAGCACGCACACTAAGCTTACTGTATTTATTGTAGCGATCCTGGTCGCCATTGACGAAGCCTTGGATCCACGCGCTGTTACTGTCGAGCTCCGTAGAGCTCCAATAGTCGTCTTTAGCAAAACCACCCACCACGTTTCTGTGTTCATATAACACTTTTAACTCAGTCTTTGCCGGTAAATGCCAACCGGAGCCATAAGCGCTAGCCGCTGTAACAGCGTCACTCCAACTTAGCGAATTGGTCTCATCGGCTGCTTTTGCTTCCAGGCCATGCTCACCAGAATCATCGACATAATAAACTTTTCCACCTTGGGGGCCATTGTCGCCCAGCCTATACGTTGCACCGGGTTTATAACTATTTACATTTGGAGTTGCCGGACTATCAGTACCTGCCGCTTGTACAGCATGACCCAATAGTAAGCCCGCAGCCAACAAGACCGCTTTTGCTGTTTCTTTAAATCCAATCATTACTCTACCCCCTTACTTCTGTTTACAAGTTAGTTGTTTAATGTGGCTGATGCGGCACTTTGCGTAACTTGCTCACATCATAGCCTAGATTAGCAGCGGTCTTTATTAGTTCCTGGTATCGGCTGTCATTATCCAAA
>Ga0209391_10000807_pt1 | contig 15576 bp, 13 predicted proteins | sample PPLLak3March2015_FD_187246 | JGI IMG/M metagenome (GOLD analysis project Ga0209391, IMG submission 187246) | Freshwater sediment microbial communities from Prairie Pothole Lake near Jamestown, North Dakota, USA - PPLs Lake P7 Core (1) Depth... | ecosystem: Environmental > Aquatic > Freshwater >... | reverse complement strand
CGCCTTCTCTTGCCGCGCATTGTGAGCACGACTTTGACGCCATGTTGTCGTTGCGACGACAATCCTAGGGTTCTCACTGACAGGCTTTGCCCGCAATCGACGGCCGTGGCGCAGCAGACCTTCCCTTCGGCATCGCGAGCCAGCGTCGTCCAGCCGTCACGTTCGCGAGCGGCGCGCCCCGACGAGCTGCGCCAGATCCCGTGGCTCGCTCGACTCGACGCCGCCGAGCAGGAGCGCGTGATCGCCGATCTGCGCGTCGTCACCGTGCAGCCGGGTGAACTGGTGTGCCGCGTCGGGCGGCCGGTGACCTTCTGGTTCGGCGTCATCGACGGCCTGCTGAAGATGAGCAACGACAGCGCGCTGGGTGTGCCCATCACCTTCGCCGGTCTGCCCTCGGGCGGCTGGTTCGGCGAGGGCACGGTGCTGAAGAACGAGGTCTACCGCTACAACATCCAGGCCTTGCGCAAGAGCGTGGTGGCCGGCATCACGACCGCTTCCTTCCACTGGCTGCTCGACCGCAGCATCGGCTTCAACCGCTTCGTCATGAACCAGCTCAACGAACGGCTGGGGCAGTTCATCGGCGCGCGCGAGATCGACCGCCTGACCCACCCCGACGAACGCGTGGCGCGCAGCCTGGCCGCGCTGTTTCATCCCGTGCTCTACCCCGGCGTCGGCGAAATGCTCCGCATCACGCAACAAGAACTCGGTTATCTGGTGGGCCTGTCGCGCCAGCGTGTCAACGAGGCGCTGCACGAACTGCAGGAAGCCGGTGTGATCCGCGTCGAATACGGCGGCGTGCGCGTGCTCGATCTCGAGCACCTGCGGCGCTATCAGCAACTCGTCTGACGCGCTGTCGACCCGTCTTGCTCCCTCTGCCACGCGTGGGAGAGGGGGTGGTAAGCGGGAGAGGGAGCGACTGCCGCAGGCTGGTATGGTCGCACCATGCGTGACGTCGAGCCCGACTTCTGGCGCAACCTCCGCGAAGAGCTCGCCGCCGGCCGCCAGTGGGTGGACCGCAGCGTGGTGCTCGCTTATGCCGCGGTGACTGGCGGGGTGGTGGTCGCCTTCACCCTGCTGGCCGAGGCCGCCAGCCACGGCTTCGAGCAGATGCGCGGCGCCACCGCCTGGACCCCGTGGCTGATGCTGGCCTGGACGCCGCTGCTCACGGTGGCCCTGCTGTGGTGGACACGGCGCTTCGTCCCCGGCGCGATGGGCTCGGGCATCCCGCAGGTGGTGCGGGCACTCGATGACGGACTGCGCGACGACGAGCGCTCGGCCCTGGTCTCGCTGCGCGTCTCGCTGCACAAGATCGGCCTCGTCGCCGGCGGCCTGCTGGCGGGGCTGTCGATCGGACGCGAAGGGCCCACGGTGCAGGTCGGCGCCGGTGTCATGGTGCATGCGCGGCGCTGGTTGTCGCCGCAGTCGGGCATCGACAGCCACGACCTCATGGTCGCCGGCGCCGCGGCGGGCATCGCGGCGGCCTTCAATACGCCGCTGGGCGGCATCATCTTCGCGCTCGAGCAGCTGTCGCGCCGGCGCAGCATGTCGCACAGCGCGCTGGTCATCGTCAGCATCGTGCTCGCCGGCCTGGTGGCGGTGGCGGTATTCGGCAACAACACCTATTTCGGCGAACTGCGTGTGCAGCAGCTGAGCTGGGCGCTGCTCGGTCCGGGGCTGCTGGTGGCGCTGGTCGCCGGCCTCGCGGGGGGCTTGTTCTCGCGCCTGGTGGTCGTTTCGGCGCGCGGCCTGCCGGATCGCTTCAGCCGCTGGCGTGCCGCATTCCCGCTGCGCTTTGCGGCCGGCTGCGCCTTCGCCGTGGCGGTGATCGGCCTCGTCACCGGCGGCACCACGGCCGGCGCCGGCTATGCGCCGACGGCGGCCCTGCTGGCCGGCCAGGCCGAACTGCCCGGCGTCTACACCCTGCTCAAGTTCTGCGCCACCTGGCTGTCGGCCTGGACCGGCGTGCCGGCCGGCGTCTTCGCGCCTTCGCTGTCCATCGGCGCCGGCATCGGCAACGACGTCGCCTTGCTCACCCGGGTCGGCCCCGAGGCCGCGATCCCGCTCATCGCGCTGGGCATGGTCGGCTTCCTGGCCGCCACCACGCAGGGGCCGATCACCGCCTTCATCATCGTCATGGAGATGGTCTCGGGCCACGCCATGGTGCTGAGCCTGATGGCCTGCGCGCTGCTGTCCAGCGGCGTGGCGCGACTGATCACGCGGCCGATGTATCTCGAACTGGCGGCGCTGCTGCTGCCGCCGTCCGTGCCCCCCGCCGCCGCAGCGGCGACGGCCAGCGAAGGGAGAAGCTCATGAAACCCTGGGTGGCACGACTGCTGCACCGGGCCGTGCGCTGGGTCGGCCACCGGCTCGGCCCGGCCGACCCGCCCACGGCGCCTGCGCTGCCGGCCGCGACGCCGGCCACGCCTTTGCCCGAGGCAGCCTACGTCACGGTCGTGATCCCGGCGCTGAACGAGGCCAGGCGCATCGCCAGCGTCGTCGCCTACGCGCTGTCCGACCCCGCCACCGCCGAGGTCGTGGTGGTCGACGACAGTTCCATCGACGACACCGTCGCGCTGGCCCGCGCCGCCGGTGCACGCGTCATCACCAGCACCATGCTGGGCAAGGGGCCGTCGATGCACGACGGCCTGCTGGCGGCGCAGTGCGAGATCGTCGCCTACCTCGACGGCGACCTTGCCGGCCTGCGCCCCGGCGTCGTCAGCGACCTCTGCCGCCCCCTGCAGCGCGGCGAGGCCGATTTCGTGAAAGCGCGCTTCGGCCGCGGCGGCGGCCGCGTCACCGAACTCACCGCCAAGCCCATGCTCAAGGTCTTCTTCCCCGAGCTGGCGACTTTCGGCCAGCCGCTGGGCGGACTCATCGCGGCACGGCGCTCGCTGCTGCAGCAACTGCCCTTCGAGGACGGCTACGGTGTCGACATCGGGCTGCTGGTCGACGCCCACCGCGCCGGCGCGAGGCTGGCCGAGGTCGACATCGGTTCGCTCGAGCACGACAGCCAGCCGCTGCTGGACCTCACGGTGATGGCCAACGAGGTCTCGCGCGTGATCTATACGCGGGCGCGCGCCGCCGGCCGGCTGCATGCCGAGCAGATCACCGCCATGTTCGAGAGCCAGCGCCAGGCTGCGGCGGCGCTGGAGTACATCCTGACGCGCCGGCGCGGCCGCCAGCGGCTGCTGCTGCTGGACATGGACGGCACGCTGACGACGACACGCTTCGCCGTCGAGCTGGCGCGCGCCACCGGCCAGGAAGCAGCGCTGATGGAACTGCTGGACAAGGCCGACGACGACGCCGCCACACGCAGCGAACGCATTGCGGCGCTGTTCCGCTTCGTGCACAGGCACCAGTTCGAACGTGTCGCACGCGCCGCTCCGCTGCGCCCCGGCGCCATCGAATTCGTCAACCGCATGCGGCGCGCCGGCTTCATGGTCGGCGTGCTCAGCGACAGCTATTTCATCGCCGCCGATATCGTGCGCCGGCGCATCTTCGCCGATTTTGCGCTGGCGCATCCGATGCACTTCGACACCGATGTCTGCAGCGGCCAGGTGCGGCTGAACGCCGCCTTCCTGCCGCTGGCCGCAGGCGACGGCGACCCGGTGTGCAAGAGCCATGTGCTGCGCCGCTTCAAGGCCGACGAGGACGGGCCGCCGCTGCTCGAGTGCTGGGCCGTGGGCGACAACCTGAACGACCTCGGCCTGCTGCGGCTGGCCGACCGCGCCTTCGCCATCGAGCCCAGGGCGGCGGAGCTGCGCAACGAACCGCGGATCACCGTGATCCAGTCCTTCGACGAACTGCTGCCGCTGGTGCCGGCGCCGCTGGCGCCTGCCGATCCACCGCCGGCCGCGCCGCCTGCGTCCGAAGGCGCGGCCGCGGGCGCCGCCGGTGCGGCGACGGCGGCTTGACGACGGGGCATGTCGGCGCTCGACTGGTTCGTCATCGGCAGCTACCTCGCGGGCACGCTGGGCCTGAGCGCCTGGCTGGCGCGCCGTCAGCACTCGCCGGCGGATTACTACGTCGGCGGGCGCACCCTGCCCTGGTGGGCGCTGGCGGTCTCGATCCTGGCCACCCAGAGCTCGGCCAATTCCTTCCTCGGCATCCCGGCCTTCGTCGCGCTCGTTCCCGGCGGCGGGCTGACCTGGCTGCAGTACGAGCTGATGCTGCCGGTGGCGATGATCTTGATCATGCTGGTGCTGACGCCGGTGCTGCGCGGGCTGGCCTTGATCAGCGTCTACGAGTATCTCGAGCGGCGCTTCGACCGCGCCACCCGGCAGCTGCTCAGCGCGGTCTTCCTGCTCTCGCGCGGCCTCGCCTCTGGGGTGGCGGTCTACGCTGCGGCGGTGGTGGTGCAGGTCTGCACCGGCCTGCCGCTGGCCTGGTGCATCGTCGGCGTCGGCGGCATGACGGTGGTCTACGACACGATGGGCGGCATCCGTGCCGTGGTCTGGACCGATGTCGTCCAGATGGTCGTGCTGCTGGCCGGCATCGTCGTGTGCATCGCCTACGCCTGGCAGCTGGCGGGTGGCGGGGCGGCGATCCTGGCCGCGCACGATCCGGCGCGGCTGGCCGCGGTGCAGTGGGCGCACGGCATCGGCGACGGCGCCAGCGCGCCGCTGTGGGGCTTCGTCGTCGGCGGCCTGGTGCTGTACGTGGCGTACTACGGCGTCGACCAGAGCCAGGTCCAGCGCCAGCTCGCCGCGCCCGACGTGAAGGGCGCGCAGCGCGCGCTGCTGCTCAACGGGCTGGCGCGTTTTCCGCTGACGCTGCTGTACTGCGGCATGGGGCTGGCGGTGGGTGCGGTCTACCTGGCCAGCGAGCCTCTGCGCGCGGCGGTGCCGGCCGGGCGGCTGGACTACCTGATGCCGCGCTTCATCGAACTGCACCTTCCCGCCGGCGTGCGCGGGCTGCTGGTGGCGGCGATCCTGGCGGCGGCGATGTCGAGCCTGGACTCGGCGCTGAACAGCCTGTCGGCGTCGACGCTGCGCGACTTCGTCGAGCCGCGGCTGGGACCGCAGGCGCCTGCATCGCGCCGGCTGCTGGCGTCGCGGCTGGTGACGCTGGGCTGGGGCGTGGCGATCGTCGCTTTCGGGCTTGTCGTCGGCGACCTCGCCAGCAGCGTCGTCGAGGGCATCAACCGCATCGGCGCGCTGTTCTACGGCCCGCTGTTGGCGGCCTTCGGCTGCGGCATCCTCGACCGCCGCGCGCGCGGCCCGGGCGTGCTGGCCGGTGTCGCTGCCGGGCTGGCGCTGAACGCGGGACTGGCCTGGGGGCTGGGGCCGGAGCTGTTCTGGATGTGGTGGAACCTGAGCGGCCTGCTGGCGGCGGTCATCGTGACGATGGCCGCCAGCCGGCTGCTGGCGCCGCCCGCGGCGGCGCAACTGGAGGGCACCACGCTCAGCCGTGCCCTGCTGCGCCGCGCCTTCGTCGCCGACCGCGGCCTCTACGGGACGCTGCTGGCCTACGGTGCGGCGATGGCGGCGGTGGCCGTCGCCCTGGGTGTGCGCTGAGGGATTGAGAGGCGCGGCGAGAATAGCGACGGGGAATCACAAGCATGTCACTGCGGCAGTTCATCTCGGCACGGCGCCTGTTGCGCACGATCGGCTCGATCAGGTCCGGCATCGAATACAGCTGGGACGAGGCGGCGAAGCTGCTCGGCCTGCACGAGGACCTCTATACGCACCCGCTGCACCGCGAACTGACGCGGCCGGTCACGGTGGTGCTGATCGGCGCCGGTCACCGCGGCTCGATCTATGCCGACTTCGCGGTCAAGAACCCGAAGGAGATGAAGATCGTCGCCGTCGCCGACGCCAACCCGGCGCGTGTGCAGCGTGTCGCCAACGTCCACCATGTGCCGGCGCGGCACTGCCACGCGAGCTGGGAGTCGGTGTTCGACGTGCCGCGCTTCGCCGACGCGGTGATCATCGCCACGCCCGACCAGATGCACACCGCGCCCTGCCTGCGCGCGCTGGCGCTGGGCTACGACGTGCTGCTGGAAAAGCCGATCGCCCCCACCGAGGTCGAATGCCGGCAGATCCTGGCCGCCGCCCAGGCCAGCCAGCGCATCGTCGGCGTCTGCCACGTGCTGCGCTACACGCCGTATTTCCGCGAGCTGAAGGAGATCCTCGACAGCGGACTGATCGGCGAGATCATCAGCGTCCAGCACATGGAGCCCATCGAGCACACGCACATGAGCCACTCGTACGTGCGCGGCGCCTGGCGCAACAGCAAGACGGCCACGCCGATCATCCTGGCCAAGAGCTGCCACGACACCGACATCATCCGCTGGCTGGTGAACGACCACGCGCAGGAGGTGCACTGCTTCGGCAACCTGAAGTGGTTCAAGCAGGCCAATGCGCCCGAAGGCAGCACCGAACGCTGCACCGACGGCTGCCTGGTCGAGGGCGAGTGTCCATACTCGGCGCTGCAGATCTACTACCGCGACCGCAAGCGCCTGTACGTCTTCGACCTGCCTCAGGACACCTCGAAATGGGATGCCCTCATCATGCAGGGCCTGAAGACCACCGACTACGGCCGCTGCGTCTACCGCATGGACAACGACCAGCCCGACCACCTGACGGTGAATATCCTGTTCCACAACGGTGTCACCGCGGGCTTTTCGATGGAGGCCTTCGTCTCCTACGAAGGCCGGCGCACGCGCATCATGGGCTCGATGGGCGACATCGTCGGCAACATGGAGAGCTTCACCGTCACCACCTTCAAGGGCGGCCATCGGCGCAGCTGGAGCCTGAAGACAGACGCCCACGGCGGCGGCGACCATCGCATGGTCGCCGACTGGGTGCAGGCGGTGGGCCAGCAGAACCCGATGCTGCTGAGCTCGCCGATCGAGGCCTCGGTGGAGAGCCACCTCATGGCTTTCGCGGCCGAGAAGAGCCGCCTCAGCCGCACGATCGAAGCCGTGCAGGTCTGAGTCGCGATGAAGGGTGCCGCGGTGGCAGCACGGGGCCCGGCCGCATGAGGCACCGATGACGCTGACATGGCCCTACCGGCAGCTGGCCGACACCGTGCTGGTGCTGCACTTCCTGCTCGTGCTTTTCGTCGTCGTCGGCCTCGCCGCGATCGTCGCCGGCAACCTGCTGCGCTGGCGCTGGGTCAACGGCGTGGGCTTTCGCATGGCGCACGGCGGTGCCATCGCGGTGGTTGTGGCGCAAGCCTGGCTCGGCATCGCCTGCCCGCTCACGACCCTGGAGTCCTGGCTGCGCGGCCAGGCCGGCGACGCCGGCTACGACGCCGGCTTCATCGAGCACTGGGTGCAGCGGCTGCTGTACTGGGACGCGCCATCGTGGGTCTTCGTGATCGTCTACACGGTCTTCGGGGTACTGGTGCTGCTCAGCTGGTGGGCCTTTCCACCGCAGGTGCATCAGCGACGCGATGACTCGGCGGTCTGAACGCCCGCGCCTGCGGCACCTGTGCCGGCGCCGTGGCCGGCCGGCTCGCCTGGCAGGACAATGGCTCCGACGCGAAGCGCTTCTGGTTGCCCAGCCTTGCACCGAGCGTCGCGGCGATGAAGCTGTCTGGCGCAGGGCGAGCCTGCCCTGCCGGGGGTCACCTTCGAGTTGGATGAGCGCGCTCGAAGTGACCCGTCCCCACACTGCGCTCAGCCCGGGTTCTGGAGGCAAACCATGACGACACACACTCTTCGTTTCCTGGCTGCAGGCGCCGTAGCGCTGGTCGGCCTCGCGGTGCTCTGGTCACCGACCGCGCGCTCGCAGATCAATGCGGCGCCGAGCTGGTCGCCGATCGGCGTCTCCGCCAGCGGCAATGCCAGCACGGTGTGGTTCCACGAGCCCTCGACACGGCAGACGGTGGCCTGCCAGACGGTGGCTGCGCCGGGGTCCGGCCTCTCGGGCATCCAGTGCGTCACGGCGAAATTGCCGTGAGGGCACGACCATGACCCTGCAGCAGCTCCTCGGCATGGACCTGCCCGTCATCCAGGCGCCGATGGCGGGCGTGCAGGGCAGCGCGCTCGCGGTCGCGGTCTGCCAGGCGGGCGGGCTCGGCTCGCTGCCCTGTGCCATGCTCGGCGCCGACGCGATGCGCCAGGAGCTGGCGGCCCTGCGTGCGCAGACGACAAGGCCGTTCAACGTCAACTTCTTCTGCCACACGCCGCCCGTGCCCAGCGCCGAACGCGAGACGGTCTGGCGGGCCGCGCTGGCGCCGTATTTCGCGGCGTTCGGCATCGACGCCGGCACCATCCCCGCCGGCCCCGGGCGCCGGCCGTTCGGCGCCGAAGAGGCCGAAGTACTGGCGGAATTCCGGCCCGCCGTGGTGAGCTTCCACTTCGGCCTGCCCTCGGCCGAGCTGCTGGCGCGGGTGCGCAGCTGGGGCGCCCGGGTCCTGTCGTCGGCGACCACCGTCGACGAGGCGCGCTGGCTCGAGGCGCACGGCGTCGATGCCGTCATCGCGCAAGGGCTCGAGGCCGGTGGCCACCGCGGCAGCTTCCTGTCCGAGGACCTCGCCACCCAGGTCGGCACCTTCGCGCTGGTGCCGCAGATCGTGCGGGCGGTGAAGGTGCCTGTCATCGCTGCCGGAGGCATCGCGGATGCGCAGGGGGTCGCAGCGGCGATGGCGCTGGGCGCGGCTGGCGTGCAGGTCGGCACCGCCTACCTGCTGTGCCCCGAAGCGGCCACGACGGCGGTGCACCGCGCCGCGCTGAAGAGCGACGCCGCCCGCGTCACCGCGCTCACCAACCTGTTCAGCGGCCGGCCCGCCCGCGGCATCGTCAACCGCATCATCCGGGAACTGGGACCGATCAGCGCCGCGGTCCCTGCCTTCCCGCTGGCGACCGCGGCCATCGCGCCGCTGCGCGCCAGTGCCGAAAGCCTCGGCAGCGGAGAATTCTCGCCCCTGTGGTCCGGACAGAATGCCACCGGGTGCAAGGAGATCCCCGCGGGTCAGCTCACGCGGGAGCTCGCGAGGGCCATCTGATCGGCGCTGCGCGCCAGCCTCGCTGGCGTCAGCGTCCCATCGCCGCCATCTCCTCACAAAGCACTTTCATTTCTTCGGCCAAGTGCTTCATTTGGAACGATTTTCCTTTTTTTCTGTTTCGGCTGTAAGTCCTTGATTTGACTGACATTTCGGGGTTCCACGGCATTGACCGGGGTTCGCCGCTCGGTTAGAGTGGGAAATCGTGTCGATTAGTGGGGTTTTGTGTCTTCGATGGTCTTCCGGGGGGGTCCGGTGCTCACGCTGGACGGGAAAGGGCGCATCACCGTGCCCGCCCGCTGGCGTGACATGCTCGAGACCGCCGGGCAGGGCCAGCTGGTGGTGGCGAAGAACCCCGACGGTTGCCTGGCGCTGTACCCGCTGCCGGTGTGGGAGCAGTTCGAGGCCAGCCTGCTGGCGCTGCCGTTGGAAGACGAGGCCTGGCGCCGCTTCTTCGTCGGCAGTGCCACCGAGGTGGAGATCGACAGTGCCTCGCGCGTGCTGATCCCGCCCGAGCTGCGCAGCTGGGCGGGGCTGGAGCGCGAGGTGAAGTTCATGGGGGTGGGCCCGAACTTCGAATTGTGGGATATGGCGCGCTACGAGGCGCGCGAGGCCGAGGCCATCGCGCGCGGCCGGCCCGAGGCCCTGCGCAGCCTGGTCATCCGGTGAGCGCCGCAGGCCCATGGCGCCACACCACCGTGCTGCTCACCGAGGCCGTGCAGGCGCTGGTGACGCAGGACGACGGCACCTATGTCGACGGCACCTTCGGCCGCGGCGGCCATGCGCGCGCGATCCTCGAGCGACTCGCCCCCGCGGGGCGTCTGGTGGCCTTCGACAGGGACCCGCAGGCGGTGGCCGCGGCGGCCGAAGTCATGGATCCGCGATTGCGGATGCGCCACGCCAGCTTCGCCGATATGGCCGGCGAACTGGCCGCGCTGGGCATCGAACGGGTGCAGGGCATCCTGCTCGACCTCGGCGTCAGCTCGCCGCAGATCGACGACCCTCGGCGTGGTTTCAGCTTCCGCTTCGACGCGCCGCTGGACATGCGGATGGACACCAGCCGCGGCGAGACCGCGGCGGAATTCCTGGAACGCGCCGAACTGCGCGAGATCGCGGAGGTGATACGTGACTATGGCGAAGAACGGTTTGCTGTTCCGATTGCAAAGGCGATTGTGGCTCGCCGGGAGGGCGGGTCTCCCGTTCGAAGCACAGGGGAGCTGTCCGCGCTCGTGGCTCGTGCAGTCAAGACCCGCGAACCGGGCCAGGACCCCGCCACGCGCACCTTTCAGGCTCTTCGGATTCACGTCAACGCCGAGCTTGAGGCGCTGCAGCAGGGGCTGAACGCCGCCCTGACGCTGCTGGCACCACAGGGACGACTGGTCGTGATCAGCTTCCACTCGCTGGAGGACCGCATCGTCAAGACCTTCATCGCCCGCGAAAGCCGCGACGAGGTCGACCGCCGCGCGCCCTTCGCGCCGGCACGGCCGATGCGGTTGGTGGCGCTGGGGCGCGTCAAGCCCGACGTCCGCGAGATCGCCGCCAACCCGCGCGCACGCTCGGCGGTGATGCGGGTGGCCGAGCGCACCGAGGTCGCAGTGTGAGCCGGCGCCGGGCCGTCCCAAGCCGGCTCACCCCCCTGGGGGGCGGGCGCGCAGCGCCCTGGGGGTGCACATGACGAAGCTCAACCTGCTGCTGCTCGCCGCCCTGCTGGCCAGCAGCCTGCTGGCGGTGAACAACGCCTACGAGTCGCGCCGCGTCTTCTCGGAGCTCGACCGCGCGCGCCAGCAGCAGGCGCAGCTGGACGCCGAGTTCAAGCGCCTCGACGCCGAGCGCCAGGCCCAGGGCACCCACCTGCTGGTGGAGAGGGCGGCGCGCGAGAAGCTGAGGATGCGCACCGCCAGCCCGGCGGTGACGGCCTATGTCGAGGATCCGGCCGCGTCGGGAGTGGCACGGTGAAGAAGAGCCGCCCGGGCAGCACCAGCGTGCGCAGCGTCAACTACGCCACCAGCCCGCTGCTGGCGAGCAAGACGCCGCCCTGGCGCTCGCGCTTCGTCGTCGTGATGGTCGGCGCGGCCTTCCTGCTGCTGCTCGGGCGCGCGGTGCAGGTGCAGATCGTCAGCACCGACTTCTACCAGGCGGAGGGCGCGAAGCGCTTCCTGCACAAGCAGCCGCTGCCGGCCAGCCGCGGCCGCATCTTCGACCGCAACGGACTCGTGCTCGCCACCAGCGTGGCCATGCCCTCGGTGCAGGTCGACACCAAGACCTTTGCCGCCGACACCGCGCAGCGCCGCGCGCTGGCCGGCCTGCTCGGCATGCCGGCGGCCGAGCTGGACCAGCGGCTGCAGGGCAGCGGCACGGTGACGCTGCGCCGCCATGTCGGCGAGGCCGACTGGCAGGAGGTCAAGGCGCTCAGGCTGCGTGGCGTGCAGGAGGTGCGCGAGTACCAGCGCCGCTACCCGGAGGGCGAAGCCGCCGCGCACGTGGTCGGCTTCACCAATGTCGACGACCGCGGCCAGGAAGGCATCGAACTCGGCTTCCAGCAGCAACTGCTGGGCAAGAGCGGCCAGCGCACGGTGGTGCGCGACCGCCTGGGCCGTGTCGTCGAGGAACTCGGCGACCAGGCCGACCCCGTCGACGGCCGCGACATCACCCTGTCGATCGACTCCAAGGTGCAGTTCTTCGCCTGGCAGCGGCTGCGCGACGCCGTGCATCAGCACGGCGCGCGCGCCGGCAGCGTGGTCGTGCTCGACGTCGTCACCGGCGAGGTGCTGGCGCTGGCCAACTACCCGAGCTTCGATCCCGCGCAGCGCCGGAACCTGAGCGGCGCTCAGCTGCGCAACCGCGCGCTCACCGACATCTTCGAGCCCGGCTCGACGATGAAGCCCTTCACCGTCGCGCTGGCGCTGGAGACCGGCCGCGTCACGCCGGCGACGCAGATCCAGACCGCGCCCGGCCGCATCACCATCACCGGCTCGACGATCAGCGACGCCCACCCGCACGGCGTGCTGACGGTGGCCGAGGTGATCCAGAAGTCCAGCAATGTCGGCACCGTGAAGATGGCGATGCAGATACCGGCGCGCGAAACGTGGGAGCTGTATGCGCAGATCGGTCTCGGCCAGAAGCCGCGCATCGACTTCCCCGGCGCCGTCACCGGCCGGCTGCGGCCGTACAAGAGCTGGCGGCCGATCGAGCAGGCGACCATGAGCTATGGCTACGGGCTGTCGGCAAGCCTGTTCCAGCTCGCGCGCGCCTACACCGTCTTCGCGCGCGACGGCGAGCTGATCCCGGTGACGATCCAGCGCCAGGATGCACCGGCGGTGGGCCAACGCGTGATCTCGGCGCGCACCGCGCAGCAGGTGCGCGAGATGCTGCGCCTGGCTGCCGGTCCCGGAGGCACCGCGCCGCAGGCGCAGGCGATCGGATATTCGGTGGGCGGCAAGACCGGCACCGCGCGCAAGCAGGAGGGCCGCAGCTACACCAACAAGTACCGCGCCTGGTTCGTCGGGCTGGCGCCGATCGGCACGCCGCGCATCGTCGTCGCGGTGATGGTGGACGAACCGAGCAAGGGCGGCTACTACGGCGGTGTGGTTGCGGCACCGGTGTTCAGCCAGGTCGTGCAGCAGACGCTGCGCATGATGAACGTGGCGCCGGACCTCGACGTCACGGCGCAGATCAATACCCGGCCGGTGGCGCCCGAACTGGAGAGCTTCTAGCGTGCTGGCCCGCCTCCACACCCCGGCCGACGCTGCAAGCTGGCTCGCCGCACGCGTGACCGGCACGCTGCGGTGCGACAGCCGCGCCGTGCAGCCGGGCGACGGCTTCGTCGCCTGGCCCGGCGCGGCCACCGACGGCCGCCGCCACGTGGCAGCGGCGCTGGCGGCGGGTGCGGCCGCCTGCCTGGTGGAAGACGCGGGTGCGGCGTCCTACGGCTTCGCCGATCCCCGCATCGCCTCGCTGCCTGCGCTGAAGGCGGCCGCCGGCGCGGTGGCCGATGCCTTCTTCGGCGCACCGAGCCAACGCCTCAGCGTGCTGGCCAGCACCGGCACCAATGGCAAGACGAGCACCGCCTGGTGGACGGCGCAGGCGCTGACGGCGCTGGGCCGGCGCTGCGGCGTCATCGGCACGCTGGGGATCGGTGAACCGCCGCGGGTCGGCCCCGAAGGCGGAAGCGGCGACATCGTCGCCGGTGGCCTGACGACGCCGGACCCGGTGACGCTGCACGCCGCGCTGCGCCGCTTCGTCGACCGTGGCTTTGCCGCCTGTGCGCTCGAGGCCTCGTCGATCGGGCTGGCCGAGCACCGCCTGGACGGCACGCACATCGAGGTCGCGCTGTTCACCAACTTCACGCGCGACCACCTCGACTACCACGCCGGCATGGACGCGTACTGGGCGGCCAAGCGCCACCTGTTCGACTGGCCCGGCCTGCGCGCGGCCGTGGTCAATGTCGACGACGAACGCGGCCGGACCCTGGCCGACGAGCTGTGCGCGGCGGGGCGCGAGACCTGGTCCGTGTCCCTGAGCCAGCCGGCCCGGCTGCAGGCGCGTGATCTCGGTTATGCCGGCGGCGGACTCGCATTCGCGGTCGCCGAAGGCGCGGCCACGGCGGCGGTGCGCAGCACGCTGGTGGGCGAGTACAACGCCAGCAACCTGCTCGTCGTCATCGCCGGCCTGCGTGCGCTGGGCGTGCCGCTGGCCGATGCCGCGGCGGCGGTGTCCGCGGTGACGCCCGTGCCGGGGCGGCTGCAGCGCGAGGCGGGTGCCGAGGTCGAGGTGGTGGTGGACTATGCCCACACCCCCGATGCGCTGGAAAAGGTGCTGCAGGCGCTGCGCCCGCTGGCCGCCAGCCGCGGCGGCCGGCTCTGGTGCGTCTTCGGCTGCGGCGGCGACCGCGACCACACCAAGCGGCCGCTGATGGGCGCCATCGCCGCGCGCGGTGCCGACCGCGTCGTCATCACCAGCGACAACCCGCGCGCCGAGGCGCCGGCGGCGATCCTGGCGCAGATCCTGGCCGGTGTCCCCGGGCACGACGAGGTGGCGGTGATCGAGGACCGCCGCGAGGCGATCGGCCACGCCGTGCGCAGCGCCGCCGCCGGCGACGTGGTGCTGATCGCCGGCAAGGGGCACGAGGACTACCAGGAGATCGCGGGCGTGCGGCGTCCGTTTTCGGACCTGGCCGAGGCTCGCGCGGCCCTGCAGGCACGCGACGGTGGTGTGCCGGGATGATGACGCTGGCGCAAGCCCATGCCCTGCTGCCCGGCAGCGTGCTCGTCGGCGACGGTGCGACCGGCTTCGAGCGCGTGCACAGCGACACGCGCACGCTGCGTCCGGGTGACCTGTTCGTGGCGCTGCGCGGCGAGCGTTTCGACGGCCACGCCTTCCTCGCCCAGGCGCAGGCCGCCGGCGCCGTGGCCGCGCTGGCGGAGACGGGACTGGGCGCGGCGACGCTGCCCGGGCTGCAGGTCGGCGATACGCTGGCGGCGCTGCAGCAGCTGGCGGCGGCCTGGCGCGCCAGGTTCCAGCTGCCGCTGATCGCCGTCACCGGCAGCAACGGCAAGACGACGGTGACGCAGATGATCGCCGCCATCCTGGGTGCGTGGCACGGCAAGGGCATGCTGGCCACCGTCGGCAACCTGAACAACCACATCGGCGTGCCGCTGACGCTGCTGCGGCTGCGCCAGGACGACGAGACCTGGCACCGCGCCGCGGTGCTGGAGCTCGGCATGAACCACCCCGGCGAGATCGCGCTGCTGGCGCGCCTGGCGGCGCCGACGGTGGCGCTGGTCAACAATGCGCAGCGCGAGCACCAGGAATTCATGGCCAGCGTCGAGTCGGTCGCGCGCGAGAACGGCTGCGTGATCCAGGCGCTGGGTGCCGGCGGCACGGTGGTGATTCCGGCCGACGACGCCCACACGCCGCTGTGGCGCCATCTGGCCGGGCAGCGCAAGGTGCTCAGCTTCTCGGCCACCGGCCCCGCAGATGTCACGGCCAGTGCCGCCTGGCAGGCGCGCAGCGCCTGCTGGGCGATGACGCTGCACACGCCGGCCGGCGACGCCGAGACCATGCTCTACCAGGCCGGCCGCCACAACCTGCACAACGCCCTGGCGGCCACCGCCGGCGCGCTGGCCGCCGGTGCGCCGCTGGCGGCGGTGGCGCAGGGGCTGGCGGGTTTCCTGCCCGTGGCCGGACGTTCGCAGACGCTGGCGCTGCGCCTGGGTGGGCGCGAGGTGACGCTGATCGACGACAGCTACAACGCCAACCCCGATTCGGTGCTCGCCGCCATCGACGTGCTGGCCTCGCTGCCGGCGCCGCGCTGGCTGGTGCTGGGCGACATGGGCGAGGTCGGTGCGATGGGGCCGGCCTTCCACGCCGAGGTCGGCGCGCACGCGCGGCAGCAGGGCATCGAACAGGTGTGGGCAGCGGGCGCGCTGTGTGCGCACGTCGGCGCCGACCGGCACTTCGCCACCGTCGCGGCACTGCTGGAAGCGCTGGGCGACGCGCCGCCGGCGGCATCGGTGCTCGTCAAGGGTTCGCGCTTCATGCAGATGGAGCAGGTCGTGCACGCGCTCAAGGCGGCGCACGAGCGGGAGGCGGGTGATGCTGCTTAGCCTGAAGTCAGGGCCCCCC
>Ga0209391_10000806_pt1 | contig 15578 bp, 12 predicted proteins | sample PPLLak3March2015_FD_187246 | JGI IMG/M metagenome (GOLD analysis project Ga0209391, IMG submission 187246) | Freshwater sediment microbial communities from Prairie Pothole Lake near Jamestown, North Dakota, USA - PPLs Lake P7 Core (1) Depth... | ecosystem: Environmental > Aquatic > Freshwater >... | reverse complement strand
ATCGCCAGGGCGCCGGCGACATGCGCAGGATCGGTGACCAGGCGTCGGTACAGCGCCTGGCCGGTCGCGTCCAGGGTTGATCCGGTGCTCTCGATCAGGCGCTTCAGCGCTGCCGGATCGGCGGCACGCCAGGCGAACAAGCGCGGCACCACGGGGTTGAGTGCCAGCAGCTTGGCCAGCGGCAAGAAGAGGCGGCCGGCCAGGCCGTGCAGCGGCAGCAGCGCGCCGTTCAGGCTGACGATGGCGCGTACGCCGGCGACGCCGTCCAGTGCCATGCGCACGGCGATGGCGGCGCCTGCCGAATGGCCCACCAGCACGGAGGGTGCCGCGCCCATGGCGCCCAGCAGCGCACGCAAGCCGCACGCCATGCCGGGCAGCGTGGCGCCGTCGCCATGTGCCGGCGCGCTGAAGCCGTGTCCCGGCAGGTCAACAGCCGTCACCCCGGCGTGCTGCGCCAGCAGCGGTGCCAGGTCGCGCCAGGAGTGGCTGGAAGCGCCGGTGCCGTGGAGCAGCAGCAGTTCCGGCGCACCCGGTGTCGGCGCCGGCCACTGCTGCACGAACCAACGCTGGCCGTCGGCGCTGACGAAGCGGCTGCGATCGTGGTGCGGCCAGCTCGGGCCGTCGCGCCGCCAGTCCATCGGCGACGCCTTGCTCAGCGGGCCTGGCGCGGCAAGGCCTGCACGGCCGCCGACAGTTCGGCGGCGCCGGCATGCGGCAGGGCGCGGTACATCGCATCCATCTCGCGCGCCAGGCGCTGTGCCGCCGCGGCGGGCTGGGGCGAGGTGTCGACGAGCAGCACCGTGAGCCGCTGGCCGCGCAACTGGCGCGCCGCGCGCAGGGCATCGGCTTCGGCGCGTGCGCGGCCAGGCTCGCCGTCGCGCGCGATATTGGCGCGGCCGTCGGTGAGCAGCACGATTACCGGCGACGCGCCGCTGCGGCGCACCTGTTCAGCCATGCGCCCCGCGGCCTCCAGCCCCGCGGCCAGCGGCGTGCCGCCGCCGCCGGGCAGGGCGGCCAGGCTGCGCCTGGCGCGCACCAGCGATCGTGTCGGCGGCAGCAGCACCTCGGCGCCGCGGCCGCGGAAGGCGATCACCGCGACCTGGTCGCGGCGCACGTAGCAGTCGGCCAGCAGCAGGTTGACCGCGCCCTTGGCCTCGGCCAGCCGGTGCAGGGCCGACGAGCCCGAGGCATCGATGACGAACAGCGTGGCCGTGCCGGCACGCTGCTGCCGGCGCGACACGCGCAGGTCGTCGGCGTGCACGTGGATGCTGGCGTGGCGGTGCGTGGCCGCGGCGCGGCGCAGTTTCTGCCATGGCGCTGCGGCACGCAGGGTGTCGATGAGATCCAGCCGTGCCCCGCCGCGCGGCTCGCCGGGGCGCGAGCCGACCGGCCGGCCGAAGCGCGGCGACGCCGACAGCGCACCGACGCGGCCCGGCGCGCGCGCCCGCTCCGTGCCGGGCAGCGCAGCCAGCAGCCCCGCCGGCAGGCTGGCCTGCGTCGCTTGGACCAGCCGGTCTTCGAGGGCCTGGGCTTGGGCGTCGCGGTTGTCGTCGCGGCCGCGCTCGCCGTTGTCCGCGGGTGGTGTTGCCGGCGGGGGAGCGTCGTTGGCGGCGGGCTCGCCCGACTCGGGCAGGACCGTTGCGCGCGGCGCAAGCACCAGCCGTGCCGCCATCAGCGCGTCGTCTTCCTGCACCTCGGCACGGCCTGCCAGGGCTGCCACGGTACGCGCCGCGCGCAGCGCCAGCACGCTGGCGCGCAGCGAAGTCACGCCCAGGCGCATGGCGATGCCGCACAGCGCCTGCGTGAACTCCGCGCTCAGGGTGATTGCGGGAAGTCGCACGCGCGCCGCGCCAATTTCGTCGGCAACGGCCGCGGCGGCGCCGCAGTCGCGCAAGGACAGGGCCGACAGGTCGACACGAAACGCCAGCCGGTCGGCCAGGCTCGCCGGCACGGCTGCGTCGTCGATGCCACCCTCGTCGAAGGCGATGACGGCGACGCTGCAGGGCCAGCGCTGGCTGCTGCCGTCGCGCTCGAAGCCGACCTCGCGCTGGTCGAGCACCGCGGCCAGCCGCGCCGCCGTGCCCGCCGGCAGGCGCTCCGCCATCGGCACCAGCACGAAGCCGCCGTCGGTCTCGGCGAGCAGCCCTCGCTGCGCCACCGGGCGGCCGAGCTGCAGCGTGGCCGTGAGGTCCAGGCCACCGAGCAGGCGATCGTCGGCGATGCGTGCCGGCATGCGGCGCAGCGGCTGGCCGGGCGCCAGCAGCGCCTGCATCTGCCGGGTCCAGCGGTCGCGCACGGGGCCGGCGGCAGCGCGCACGACGATGCCGCCCAGGCCCTGCGGGTCGACCGCGCACAGCGCAGCGGCCCAGGCGGCGTCGATCCACGCCGTCCCGGGGTCGGCATGGTTCGGGCCCAGGGTGTCGAGGGCGTCCACCGCGCCCCCGGCGCTCACGCTGCGAATACCTCCGACAGCACGCGGTCGACGCGTGCGCCGGCATCGGTGTCGTCGAGCGGGTCGCGGCGCAGGCGATGGCGCAGCGAAGGCCTGGCCACGCGCTGCAGGTGGCTGGCGGTCACTTCGTCCTCGCCGTCGAGCGCGGCCAGTGCGCGCGCCGCGCGCATCAGCGTGAGTTCACCGCGCAGGCCGTCGGTGCCCAGGCCGATGCACAGCTGTGCCGCACGTTCGAGCACGGCATCCCCGAGCACGACGCTGTCCAGGAGCTTGCGCGCGCCGACGATGCGGCGCCGGATGGTCTCGTCGTCCGCCGACCAGCGCTCGAGAAAGGCCTCCGGCTCGCGCTCGAAGGAATCACGCCGGCGCACCACCTCGACACGCACGGCCAGTTCCATCGGCGTGCGCACCTCGACGGCGAGGCCGAAGCGGTCCAGCAGCTGCGGCCTCAACTCGCCCTCCTCCGGGTTGCCGCTGCCCACCAGCACGAAGCGCGCCGGATGGCGCACGCTCAGGCCCTCGCGTTCGACGACGTTCTCGCCCGAGGCGGCGACGTCGATCAGCAGGTCGACGAGGTGATCCTCGAGCAGGTTGACCTCGTCGATATAGAGGAAGCCGCGGTGGGCGCGTGCCAGCAGGCCGGGCTCGAAGGCCTTGACGCCCTGCGTCAGCGCGCGCTCCAGGTCGAGCGCGCCGACGACGCGGTCTTCGGTGGCGCCCAGCGGCAGGTCGACCACCGGCACCGGTGCCAGCCGCGTCTTGGGGCGACCACCGGCCTTGAGCGTGGCGCACTCGGCGCAATGGCTGCCCTTGTCGGCGGGGTCGCAGCCGTAGCGGCAGGCGGCCACCACCTTCATCGGCGGCAGCAGCGCCGCCAGTGCGCGCACCGCGGTGGACTTGCCGGTGCCGCGGTCACCGAAGACGAGCACGCCGCCGATGCGCGGCTCCACGGCCGCGATCAGGATCGCCAGCTTCATCTCGTCCTGGCCGACGATGGCGGAAAATGGAAAGATGTGCGCCATGCAGTTTCGAAGTTAAGGGGTCGGCTCTTCCGCGGCATGCCTGCGCGCGCGGCGCACCGCCAGGACGGCCAGCGCCGCCAGCACCGGCACGGCGATGCCCACCATCAGGTCGGGCTCGAGCTTCATACCGCCGGCCTTCAGGCTCTTGGTCACGTAGCCCACCAAGCCGGCCAGGTAGTAGACGATGGCCGCCACCGACAGGCCTTCCACCGTCTGCTGCAGCCGCAGTTGCAGCTTGGCGCGGCGGTTCATGGAACTCAGCAGCGCCTGGTTCTGGCGCTCGCGGGCGATATCCACGCGCGTGGACAGCAGGTTGCTGGCGCGCGCCACGCGTTCGGACAGGTCGACCAGCCGCTGCGACGCGGTGTTGCAGGTGGCCACCGCCGGCGTGAAGCGGCGCGACATGAATTCCTCGATCGTCTGCACGCCCGGCAGACGCGACTCGCGCAGCTCGGCGATGCGCCGCATCACCAGTTCGTAATAGGCCTTGCAGGCGCCGAAGCGGAACAGGCTGGAGGCGATGCCGCTCTCGATCTCGGCCGCCAGCCGCGTGAGTTCGTGCAGCAGCGTTTCGTCGTCGCCACCGCCCAGCGCAATGCCGTCGGTGAGCGTCGCCAGTTCACGTTCGATCTGCAGCATGCGCGGCGTTTGCCGGCGAGCGATGGGCAGCGCCAGCAGCGCCAGCATGCGGTAGGCCTCGACCTCGGTCAGCCGCTGCAGCGTGCGCCCGGCCTGGCCTTGCGTGAGCTGGCGGTCGAAGACGAGAAAACGCGAGAAGCCGTCGTCGTGGATGCGGAAGTCGGTGTAGGCCGAGGCCGCGCCTTCGGCGATGCGCGAACCCGCCACCGTGTGGCCGGCGAAGAACGCGGCCAGGTCGGTCACGTCCGGCGGTTCGGCGGCACCGGGCAGGAAATCCACATGGACGGCGGCCACGGTGGGGCCGGGGATGTCGGCCAGCCAGGCTGCCGGCATTCGGGAGGCGGCGGGTTCGGCGAAGGGTCGCGCGGCGGCGCCTGCGACGACGAAGAGGTAGCCCGAGAACTCGCCATGCCGCTCCCACTTCATCCGCACGGCGCCGATATGGCAGCGGAAGTGCGTGGCCTCGGCGCCCGGCGGCATGACGCCGTGGCGCTGGCACAGCCAGGCCAGGTGGGCCTGCTCGCGCGCGCGGTCGTCGGCGTCGATCTTCACCGCCACGTAGCTGGCGCGCGCCGGCGTGGCCACCGGCTCCGGCGGGCGCGCATGCACCTCCTCGGCCAGGGCCAGCCGTTCGGGGTGGTTGGGGGGGAACATCGGCATTGGTGAATCAGGGTTCGTGCAGTGTCCACGCCCGCGGTGGCGCGCAGTATGTCATCGAAACATGACGACGCCGACTGTCACGTCGGACCAGCACCGGCGCCCGGGCGGCGCCGGTAGGTGGCGAAACGATAGGGCACGCCGGCCGCGGTGGCGGCCTCGATGTTCGACGTGCGCTCGAACAGCGAGCGGTCCCAGTCCGGGAAGAAGGCGTCGCCGTCCAGGTCGGCGTCGATCTCGGTCAGCACCAACATGTGCGCCAGCGGAAGCGCCTGCGCATAGAGCTGCGCGCCGCCGATGACGAAGGCGCGCGGCGCGTCGGCCACCCGCGCCAGCGCCGTCGCCAGGTCGGGCGCGAGCTCGGCCCCTTCAGGATTCAGCCCGGCATTGCGGCTGACGACCACGTTGCGCCGGCCGGGCAGCGGCCGGAAGCGCGCCGGCAGCGAATCCCAGGTCTTGCGGCCCATGATCACAGGGCAGCCCAGCGTCGCTTGGCGAAAGTGTCGCTGGTCGGCCGGTTCGTTGAAGAGCAGCGCATTGCCGCGCCCGATGGCGCCGTTGCGGGCCACGGCGGCGATGAGCGCGATCTCGGCGGGGCGCTTCATGCTGGACGATGCTGTAGGCAGGGATCAGATTCTGTCAGCGCGGCCTTCGGCAACGGGCGCCTTCGACACAGAGGCCCGCACATTCCGTTGTGCCGGCAGCAGCAGGTGGGCGATCAAACCGCCACCGGCGCCTTGATGGCGGGGTGCGGGTCGTAGCCCTGGATCTCGAAATCCTCGAGTGCATAGTCGAAGATCGAAGGCGGCCGGCGCCTGATGACCAGCGTCGGGTAGGGTCGCGGCTGACGCGACAACTGCAGCGCCACCTGTGCGTGATGGTTGTCGTAGATGTGGCAGTCGCCGCCGGTCCAGATGAAGTCGCCCACATCCAGGTCGCATTGCTGCGCCAGCATGTGCGTGAGCAGCGCGTAGCTGGCGACATTGAAGGGCACGCCGAGGAAGATGTCGGCGCTGCGCTGGTAGAGCTGGCAGCTCAGCCTGCCCCGAGCTGCAGGCGAGTCACCGGGCGCCACGTAGAACTGGAAGAACGCGTGGCACGGTAGCAGCGCCATCCTGGGCAATTCGGCCACGTTCCAGGCGCTGACGACGATGCGGCGCGAATCGGGGTTGGTCTTGAGCTGCTGCACGACCTGCGCAATCTGGTCGATGTGGCCGCCGTCGGGCGTGGGCCAGTTGCGCCACTGCACGCCGTAGACCGGCCCCAGGTCGCCGTCCGCGCGCGCCCATTCGTTCCAGATTGTCACGCCGCGTTCCTGCAGCCAGCGCACGTTGCTGTCGCCGCGCAGAAACCACAGCAACTCCAGCGCGATGCTCTTGAAGTGCACCTTCTTGGTGGTGACGAGCGGGAAGCCTGCGCGCAGGTCGAAGCGCATCTGGTGGCCGAAGACGCTCTTCGTTCCGGTGCCGGTGCGGTCGGCCTTGGCCACGCCGTGCGTGGCCACGTGGCGCATCATGTCTTCGTAGGGCGTCGGGATCGAATTCATGCGGCCGGATTATCCGGCCCCAGCCCCGTCCCCGGGGCGCGGGCACGCTGCCTGCCTGCCCGGGGCCGTTCAGGCCACCGGTTCGCTCAGGAAGATCTCGACGCGGCGGTTCATGGCCCGGCCGGCCTCGCTGGCGTTGTCGGCTACGGGTTCGTGCGAGCCGCGACCCAACGCCTCGGTGCGCGAGGCATTGACACCGCGGTCGGCGAGGTAATTGCGCACGCTCGTGGCGCGATGCACCGACAGCGGATCGTTGATGGCGTCGCCGCCGGTGCTGTCGGTGTGACCGATGATCCGCACGCGCATGTTGGGGTCCAGGCCCTGAGCGAACTGGTCGAGCACGGGGCGCATGACGGGCTTGATGTCGGCGCGGCCGACGTCGAACGAGAAGTCGCTGGGCACGTTGACCTTGAGCTGATTGTCCTGCGTGCGCGCGACTTCGATGTCGGTGCCGGCGGTGGCGGCCTCCATCGCCTTGCGCTTGTCCTCCATGTTCTTGGACCACAGGTTGCCGGCGATCGCGCCCACGACGCCGCCGATGGCCGCGCTGGTGCCTGCACTGCCACCGGTGGTCTTGCCGATGACCGCGCCGGCGACGGCACCGACACCGGCACCGGTGGCCGTGCCCTTCTGGCGTTCGCTCATGCTCTCGCAGGCGCCCAGGGCCAGCACGCCGGTGAGGACGACGCCCAGCTTCCAGTGGCCGCTGCGGCGGCGGGCGGCGGGGATGACAGCGGTGGTTGTGGTGTGCAGGCTCATGGTGGGTCCGATCAAGGTGAGAAATCTGGTTCTCACACTATCGACCCGTGGCGCGATGGCGCACATCGGACGGGCGCGGCTTCGGCTGTCGGACATATCCGACAGCGCCGGCCCGCCGTCAGGCCGCCGCCGGCTCGAGGCCGAACTGCATCGCCGCCAGCCGCGCATACAGCCCGTCGCGCGCCACCAGTTCGTCGTGGGTGCCGATGTCGACGATGCGCCCGCCGTCCATGACGACGATGCGGTCGGCCTTCAGCACCGTGGCCAGCCGGTGCGCGATGACCAGAGTGGTGCGGTGGGCAAACGCCGCTTCCAGCGCGGCCTGCACGACACGTTCGCTTTCGGCGTCGAGCGCGCTGGTGGCTTCGTCCAGCAGCAGCAGCGGCGGATTCTTGAGCATGGCGCGGGCAATGCTGATGCGCTGGCGCTGTCCGCCCGACAGCCGCACGCCGCGTTCACCCAGGTAGGTGGCGTAGCCTTCGGGCAGTGCGCTGATGAACTCGTGCGCATAGGCCGCGCGCGCGGCGGCAACGACCTCTTCGTCGCTGGCCTCGGCGCGGCCGTAGCGAATATTTTCCAGCGCGCTGGTCGAAAAGACCGTGCTGTCCTGAGGCACGATGCCCACGCGTTCGCGCAGCGCGGCCAGCGCGGCTTCGCGCACCGGCACGCCGTCGATGCGCACGGTGCCGGCCTGCACATCGTAGAAGCGCAGCAACAGCTGGAACACCGTGCTCTTGCCGGCGCCGCTGGGGCCGACCAGCGCCACCGTCTCGCCGGGTCGGATCTCCAGCGTGAAGTCAGCCAGCGCATGCTGCTTCGGCCGCGACGGGTAATGGAAGCCGACATGCTCGAAACTCACCGCCGAGCCGCCACGGGTGGCCGGCAGCGGAACCGGCACGGCCGGATCGACCACCGGCGAGCGCGCGGCCAGCAGCTCCATCAGTCGTTCGGTGGCGCCGGCGGCACGCAGCAGGTCACCGTAGACCTCGCTCAGCACGGCCACTGCGCCGACGAAGATGATGACGAAGACCACCGTCTGCCCCAGGTGGCCGGCGCTGGTGGTGCCGGCCAGCACCGCCTGCGTGCCCTGGTACAGCCCCCACAGCAGGGTGCCGAAGGTGGCGGTGATCATGAAGGCCACCAGCAGCGCGCGGATGCGGCTGCGCTTGCGCGCGGTCTCGAAGGCGTCTTCGGTGCTGCGGTCGAAACGCTCTGTCTCGCGCGCTTCCTGCACATAACTCTGCACCACCGGGATCTCGCCCAGCACCTCGGCGGCGATGGCGCTGGAGTCGGCGACGCGGTCCTGGCTGGCGCGGCTGAGCCTGCGCACGCGGCGGCCGAAATAGATGCTGGGCAGCACCACCAGCACCAGCACGCCCAGCACCTGGGTCATGACCCAGGGGTTGGTGACGATCAGCGCGATCAGCGCGCCGATGCCCATCACCGTATTGCGCAGGCCCATGCTGAGCGACGAGCCGACAACCGTCTGCACCAGCGTGGTATCGGTGGTCAGGCGGGAGAGGACCTCGCCGGTCCTCGTGCTCTCGAAGAATTCCGGGCTCTGCCGCAGCACATGGGCGTAGACGGCGTTGCGCAGGTCGGCGGTGATGCGTTCGCCGAGCCAGCTGACCATGTAGAAACGCGCCGCCGAAAACGCCCCCAGCGCCGCCGCCACCCCGAACAGGGCCAGGAAATGGCCGCGCAGCGCCATCAGGCGCTCGCCGGGGTCGGTGGCCACCAGTCCCTGGTCGATGAGCACCTTCAGCGCCACCGGGAAGGCCAGCGTGCTGGCCGCGGCCAGCACCAGGAACACCAGCGCCAGCACCACCCGGCCGCGGTAGGGGCGGATGAAGGGCAGCAGGCCAGAGAGCGAACGCGGCGAAGCGGCGGCGGGGCGCTGGGGGGCGTCGGACATGGCATCGAGTCTATGCGGCGACCAGGCGCCGGGCCCGGGCGGTCGGGCCCGGCCTGGGGTGGCCAGCCGGACCCCCGCGAATGCGTGTCGCGGCTGTTGTTGTATGTCGAATCGGCGCATCGGAAGGGCATGGATGTGGTCGAATACGTGCCTCGAGCCCGTCGTCATGAATCCCGTCCGCTTCCCCCCCCAGCCGCCCGCGGCGCCATCGATCTCCCCACCGGCGCCGCGCCGCAGCCTGCCGCTGAGCGCCGTCGTCGGGCTGCTGGCGCTGACGGCCGCCCTGCTGGGTGCCGTCAGCGCGCTGGCGTTGGAACTCGCGCTGGGCTTCACGGCGCCCTGGGCGGCCCTGTGCGGTGCCTTGCTGGGAGCCCTTGTCGCCATGCTGCCGATGGCTGCGCTGGCCTTGAAGCGGCCGGCTGCGGCCGGCCCGAGCCCGGAGCCGGTGCCCGCTGCCGGGACGGTGAGCGCGGTCACACCGCGCGCGCTGTTCTTCCAACTGGCCGAACGCGAATGGTCGCGCGCGCGCCGCTACAACACCGGTGCGGCCTTGCTGCTGGTCGACATCGACCGCTACCTGCGCCTGTGCGAGGTGCGCGGCGATGAAGCCGGTGCCGCGGCCCTGGCCGAGTTGTCGCGCAATACCGCCGCCAACCTGCGCGGCGCCGACGTCCTGACGCGCCTGGCCGATGGCCAGATGGCGGTCTTCCTGGCGCAGGCCGATGCCACGGGCGCGCTGGACGTGGCCGAGCGCATCCGCGAGCGGGCCGAGCGGCTGGGTCTGAGCTGGGCCGGCCAGCAACTGCGCATCACGGTCAGTGTCGGCGTAGCCCATCTGCGCCCCGCGCATCCGCACCTGCAGTCGCTCATCGAGGACGCCAGGGACGCCCTCGCTGCTGCCCGCCAAGCCGGCGGCAATTGCGTTCGCGCCGCGCCTCAGGATCCGGGGCGGGTGCGACGCGCGGGGTCGTGGAGCGCTGATCGGCGCACGCCGCGGCGCCAGCCGCGGCCTTGAGGTTCCGGCGGCGCCAGCCGCGGCCTTGAGCGTCCTGCTGCGCCAACCAAGGCCCTGACCCGCCGACGGCGACAGCCGCCCTCAGAGACGCAACGCTGCGGTGTAGCCCGTCATCTCAAGGTAGCCGAGCCCGACCCGCCGCCCGCCGGCGTCGAGCAATTCGCTCAGCCCCTCCCAGTACACGGTACCCGTGCTGCCGCTGCTGTCCATCTCCTGCTCGTCCATCAGCGATCGCACCTGCCAGCGTCCGGCCGGCGTCAGCACCTGCCACTGCACCGGGTAGCTGGCAGCGGTCCGCGGGCTGCGCCAGCGGCGCCCCGGTTCGAAGCGCACCTCTCCGGCGGCGAAGATGCGTGCCGCCTGGCCGGCGGCGCGAAAGCTGCCACCCGCCCACAGCGTGCTGCCGTCGCGGCGACGCAGCACGAAGGCGGTGAGTGCGCTGCCGTCGAAGAGGTTGATGCCGATCCAGTCCCAGCCCACCGCCTCGGGGTGCAGGATCTCGTCGCTCCACTCGTGGTCGATCCAGGCCCGGCCCGCGCCCGGACGCGCCGTACCACTGCCACCCGTCAGCACCAGCACTGCCGCTGCCAGTTGCGGCTCGCTGTAGTAATGGCTGGCCTGGCGTTCCTCGGGCCCCTTGCGCGAGAAGCCGGCGTCACCCTGCAGGAGCACCGGCTGGCTGCGTTCCAGCGCGAGTTCGAGCGTGAAGTTGCGGCCGGCCACTGTCGAGCGCCAGGCGGCGCCTTCGCGGCGCAGCCACCAGCCCGCGAGGTGCACCTCGGCGTCCGGCTCGGCAGCCCATCCCCGAGCCGATTGCGGCGCTCCCGACCAGCGCGTGATGCGCTGGTCGTGGTGGTGGCGACGCGCGCCGAGGTCGGTGACTGCGGCGTGCGCGAACAACAGCTGCCGCGCTGCGAAACGGCTCGGGTTGTCGATGGCCAGGCCGGTGCGACTGCGGAAGAAGGTGACCTGGAAGCCGTAGGCCGGTGCACCTTCGCTGCCGGCCCAGCCGGTGGCGTACCACCACTCGGTGCGCGCATCGAGGTGGGCACCGTGGTCGCGCGGGAACTCGAGCGTGCGGCCGCGCCGCACCGTGCCCTGCGGTTCCGGTGCGGCGCGCGCCACACCGGGCGCCGCACCCAGCCCCGCCAGGGCAAGCAGCCATCGTCGGCGGGCCGGATTCACCAGTCCTCCTTCACCGACAGCACCGCCGCGGCGCCGGCGGCGCGCCGTGCGCTGAAGGCGGCGGTGGCGGTGCCAGCCACCAGCACTGCGGTGCACAGCAGGGCCAGGCGGCTCCAGGGCAGCACGAGGTCCATCGTCCAGTGGAAGCTCTGCGGGTTGACAACGAAGACCAGCACCATGCTCACCGCCAGCCCCAGCAGCAGACCGGCAATCGTGCCTGCCGCCACCCATGCCGCACCTTCCCCGGCCACGACAGCAACGACCTGGGCGCGTGTCAGCCCCAGGTGGGCGAGCAGGCCGAACTCCTTGCGCCGCGCCAGCACCTGCGCCGACAGGCTGGCGGCGATGCCGACGAGGCCGATGACGATCGCCACCGCCTGCAGATAGTAGGTGACGGCGAAGCTGCGGTCGAAGATGCGCAGCGACACGCGCCTGAGCTCGGCGGTCGATGCGAAGTCGAGCATCGACGGATCGTCCAGCAGCCCGCGCAGCGCCTGCTGCACCTCTGCCGCTTCGGCACCCGGGGCCAGCCACAGCGCGAGGTCGTTGATGCGCGCATCGCCCGTGAGACGGCGGTAGGCGGTGTCGTCGATGGCGATCGATCCGAACTGGCGCGCATAGTCGCGCCAGACGCCGAGCACACGTGCCGGCACCGGCGTGTCCGCCAGCGGCAACTCGATCAAGGTGCCGGGCCGTGCGTCGTACAGCGACACCATGGCCTCGCTGACGAAGACGCCGACCTCGCCCGGCCGCGCCGGCCGCGGCGCCTCGAGCAGCGGCAGTGCCGCGGCCGGGTCGGCCAGCGGCCGCGAGATCAGTGCCACCGCGGGCCGACCCGGCGCCAGTTGCAGGGACCGGATGCGCGAGCCCTCCAGCCTTTGCACACCCGGCACGCCGGCCGCACGGGCCAGGAAATCGGGCGCCAGCCAGGCCTGCTCGCTGGCGGCGCTGGTGGCGGCGCTGCGCGCATAGAGGTCCGCCGGCAGCACGCTGCCGAGCCAGTCGCTGACGCCGATGCGAAAGCTCGCCACCATCACCGTCAGCGCCACCGACAGGGCCAGGCTCGCCACCACGCCGGCCACTGCGGCGGTGGCGGTGCGGCGCTGGTAGCGCGCACGCTGCAGCGCCAGCAGCGGCAATGCGCCGCGCACCGGCGGCACCGCGGCCAGCAGGGCATGCACGACCGCCGGCACCAGCGCCACGCCGCCGAACAGCAGCGCCGCCACCGCGATGTAGGCGGCCAGCGGCAGCCCGAAGAGCGGGGGTGCAAACGCTGCCGCAGCGCCCAGCAGCAGCAGGCTCACCCCCGGCCAGGTGGGCGGCACGAGTGCTTCGGGCGTGCCCAGGCCCTTGAGCGCGAGCGCCGGCGACAGCCGCTCGGCCTGTAGCGCCGGCCACCAGCCGCCGACCAGCGCCGAGGCCGTACCGAGCAGGCCGAAGACGGCCACGCCGCCGGCGCCGACCTGCAGCGGCGGCACGATGCCGGGGAAATAGCCACCGCCCAGGTCACCGGCCAGCAGGCGCAATGCCGCCGCCGCCATGCCGGTGCCCAGCAGCAGGCCGACGATACTGCCGGCAGCGCCCAGCAGCGCGCACTCCAGCAGCACCAGCTGCCGCCGTTCGCGCGCCGTGAGCCCGAGCACACCCAGCAGCGCCAGCGACGGCGTGCGCTGCGCGACCGACAAGGACACCACCGAGAACACCAGGAAGGCGCCGACGAACAGCGCCACCAGTGCCAGCACCGTGAGATTGACGCGGTAGGCGCGCGACAGCTGCGAGACACGCTGTTCCGCCTCGTCGGCGGGCACCGCGGCGACGCCGACCGGCAGCGCCAGCCGCGCCAGCAGGGCGTCGCGATCGGTGCCGGGCACCAGCCGCAGGTCCAGGCGCGAGATGCGCCCCAGGCTGCCGAAATGCTGCTGGGCGCCGGCCAGGTCCATCACCACCGTCGCCACGCCCGCCGCCGGCACGGTGCCGGCGACGCGCAGGTGCTGAAAGCCCGGCCCGGACTGCAGCGCCACGTCGCCGCCGTCGGCCAGCCCCAGCTGTTCGCGCGCCGCGGCGTTGGGAAAAGCGGCATCGGGGTCGAGGAAGACCAGCCGGTCCTCGCCCTCGGCCGGCCGCGGCAGCAGCGCCGGCGCCAGGGGTGCCGCCAGCAGCGTATCGATGCCGAGCACGCGCACCGGGACGCGGCGGCCGCCGGGCGCGGCAGCGTAGGTGTCGATCTCGAGCACGGGGCTGGCGATCTCGACGCCGGGGTCGGCGGCCACACGCTCGAACAGGGCGTCGTCGAAGCCGGCGCGCGGCCCGCGCAGCGTGAGGTCGGGTTCGCCGTTGGCGGCGCGCACGGCGGCCGAGAATTCGCTCAGCGCCGAGCTGTTGATGAGGTGCACCGAGAACGCCAGCGCCACGCCCAGTGCCACCGCCAGCAGCGCCACGCCGTGGCGCCACGGGTGGTGGCGCCACTCGCGAACGATGAGCGCCAGGAACAGCGAGCGGCCGTTCACTTTGACGCGCCCGCCGGGCGGCCCGACGCCCTCCTAGACATCGCGGACACCGTGCGCGGTGAGCCGCTGCACGCGGTGGGCACGTGCCGCGGCGGCGGCCGAGTGCGTGACCAGCAGGCAGGCGGCGCCGGCCTGCTGCACCTGCGCCTGCAACACCGCGAGCACGCGCTCGGCGGTCTCGGGGTCGAGGTTGCCGGTGGGCTCGTCGGCCAGGATCAGCGCCGGCGAATGCACCACGGCACGCGCGATGGCCACCCGCTGCAGTTGCCCGCCCGACAGTTGCGCCGGCCAGCGCGCCGCCAGCCCGCCCAGGCCCACGGCGTCGAGTACCGCCGCGACACGCGCCTCGTCGGGACGGCGCAGCAGGCGCAGCGGCAGGCTCACGTTTTCGGCCACCGTCAGGTGCGGCAGCACGTGGAAGGCCTGGAAGACGAAACCGAGCTGCTGCCGGCGCAGCCGCGCGCAGCCGTCGTCGTCGAGGGTCGCGAGCTCCGTTCCGGCGACGTGGACGCTGCCGCTGTCGGCGCGGTCCAGGCCGGCGATGCAGTTCAGCAGCGTCGACTTGCCGACCCCCGATTCGCCGAGCAGGGCCACGAACTCACCGCGGGCCAGTTGCAGCGACACGGCGTCGAAGACGGCGGTGTCGCCGAAACGCTTGCCCAGACCTTCGACACGCAACATCACAGCGGTCGATGATGGCACGCCGGGGCGGCCGGCCCTGCGTGCTATCGTGATCGGCAGGGTTCGCAGCAGGGGAAAAGGGGAGGACAAGCATGGCCTACGAGATCGACCTGTCCGGCCGCGTGGCCTTCGTCACCGGCGCATCGAGCGGCCTGGGCGCGCAGTTCGCCCGCGTGCTGGCGGCCTCGGGTGCCGGCGTCGTGCTGGCCGCGCGCCGCATCGAGCGCCTGAAGACGCTGCGCGCCGAGATCGAGGGCGACGGCGGCGACGCGCACGTGGTCGGGCTGGACGTTTCCGACCCGGCGAGCATCCGCGCCGCGGTGGCACATGCCGAGACCGAGATGGGTGCCATAGACATCCTGGTCAACAACTCCGGCGTCGGCCTGACGCGCAAGCTCACCGATGTGTCGCCCGAGGACTACGACGACGTCATGAGCGTCAATACGCGCGGCGCCTTCTTCGTCGCGCAGGAGGTGGCCAAGCGCATGATCGCGCGCAGCAAGGGCGAGGCGCCGGGCACCTACACCGGCGGGCGCATCGTCAACGTCGCGTCGATGGCCGGGCTGCGCGTCTTCCCGCAGATCGGCGTGTACTGCATGAGCAAGGCCGCGGTGGTGCACATGACACGCGCCATGGCGCTCGAGTGGGGCCGCTTCGGCATCAACGTCAACGCGCTGTGCCCCGGCTATGTCGACACCGAGATCAACCACCATGTCTGGCAGACCGAGGCCGGGCAGAAGATGGTGCAGGCAATGCCGCGCAAGCGCATCGGCCGGCCCGAGGACCTGGACGTTGCGCTGATGATGCTGTGCTCCAACCAGAGCCACTTCGTCAACGGCGCGGTAATCTCGGCCGACGACGGTCAGTCGGTGTGATGGAGCCCCCAAGCTCGCTGGCACTCCACGCGCGGCCAGAGGCCGCGCCGCTCGGGCCGTCCAAGCCTGCGCAGGCAGGCTTGGAGCCGCGGCCCTCGCCCCCCCGAGGGGGCCGCCCGCCAGCGGCCCGGCAGAGCCGGTTCCGCGGCGGGAAGCTTGATCGCATGCCATGAGAACGCTCACTCCGCTGGAAGCACGTGTGCTGGGCGTGCTGGTCGAGAAGCAGCACACGGTGCCCGACACCTACCCGTTGTCGGTGAACGCGCTCACCGCCGGCTGCAACCAGAAGACGGCGCGCTTTCCCGTCATCGAGGCCACCGAGGCC
>Ga0209391_10000805_pt1 | contig 15589 bp, 17 predicted proteins | sample PPLLak3March2015_FD_187246 | JGI IMG/M metagenome (GOLD analysis project Ga0209391, IMG submission 187246) | Freshwater sediment microbial communities from Prairie Pothole Lake near Jamestown, North Dakota, USA - PPLs Lake P7 Core (1) Depth... | ecosystem: Environmental > Aquatic > Freshwater >... | reverse complement strand
GGGAGAGGTTCCCTTGCGCGCACCTTTCAGATAATGGGCTCGACGTATCGTTTTCGCCCTAAAACCCCACGTGAGTTGAGTCTACGTCCTCAGATCCCGACGAAACAATCAAAAAAATCTTGCCAAAAAGATTAGCTCAACTTAGAGTTCGCCTGAAAAGCCCTAAAATAGGTAGGAAAATGCGCTTGAATTTTCTATCCATCGATTCATAAAGCGTCCTTTTAGGGTTTTATTTGGATTTCAACCGCCCATTATTATACCATTTTAGGACGCAAATATCTTTATGAATCAATATCTTGTGCTATTTTTTTCAACTTCGAGACTTTAGTGATTAAAAACAAAAAAGTAGGGGGAGCTTTATGAGCGGTAATACAGTAAAACTTAATATTTAGATCATGCATGTTTATTAACATGCTATCGGTATCCATTGCCAACGCAGCCTTTTTCGATCAACAAGATTATCTTACTGATACCACTTCGGGATTGGATTGGTTAGACGTCACTAAAACGAAAGGACAAAATAATTACGGCACCATCACGGACTCATTGCAGCCAAGTCAGTCATATGCGGGGTGGCGTTTCGCAACGTCCGAGGAATTCAAAGGTTTGATCGCAAATTGGACGGGCTCTACAGTTTTCCCATTACAATTAAGCAACAGTGTTCTAGACGATTTAGCAACTAAATTAGGCTTTACGCAATTAGATTCAGTAACTGCTGGATCAACTAGTGGAATAACTGCCGGATATTTGTTCACACCAGATGGCGCGACCGCTTACAACATCGGTGATATTATAATCAATCAAGGAACAGCCTCTGCCACAGGAGGCATTACAACCCCTGCCCCAGGAGGCGTGCTCACTGTTGCTGAGCTTGTTGATGTTGCTCGAATCCGCTTGCGCGATAAAAATGCAGTGTTCGGAGCTAGTGAATTTTATGGCGCATACTTGGTTAGACAAAGTGAAAATACACAGGGGACAATACCTGAACCAACCTCCCTCGCCCTCATGGGCCTAGGCTTTGCAGGTATGTATCAATTCCGCCGCCGCAAGGCTCCAGTCTAACTCCATCCAATCCGGCGGCGCCCCCCTTACGGCCGTACGGCGAATAAACTGTAGGGTGGTTTTGCGCAAGCAAACCACCAAAACGGATCCCCCAAAACTGGCATTTGTTCTGGCTGATGACGAAATCGGGGGGCAAATATTCCGTCAATAGGCGATTTTGAAAAACACCACAGGTTAAATCTACAGCAAAAACATCGTGTTTAGCGCGAATACGTTTAAATTGTTTAACCAGGGCTAATTGCATACTGACATGAAAACAGGATGGAAACTAACCAACCCAGTTTTCCAGTTTTAAACCTTTAACCCGTTCAAATTCGCGGGTATTGTTGGTTAATAAGGTCATATCTAAAGATATGGCAATCGCGACAATTTGAAGATCATAAGCGTCAATCGGTGTGCCTTGTTTTTGTAAACTACTACGAATTTTTGCTGCTTTTGAAGCCGCATCAAGGGTAAAATCCACAATCGTTAACGGCGCGATAAAATTTTCCAATGCGGCCAGGTTGCGTTGCTGAGAATTATTTTTTTCGGTGCCATAGTACAACTCGAACAGGGTAATTGTGGGAATATGCAATTGTTTGAGTTGAATCCGTTGAAAGCGAGCCAATACTTCAATCGGGTGCTTTTTAATCAGATAGATGCAGAAATAATCTTATTACCCTGTTTGGAAATGTTAACTTCCTTGCCTTGTAATCTGAATTCTTTGGGTAATCGTACCGCTTGTGAGCGACCATTTTGAAATATTTTTGCTGTTGCCATGATGTTAAACACTCGAAATGATAGATATTAATAGTACATATCTTGTCAGTGTTTTTAAGAATAATTTCCGGCGGCTTCTACTATTTGCCCAAAACTGATGCCTGCATCATTACCAGGAATTTGCTCAGGTAAATAGACGCTGAACCCTTCTGCTTGCAGTAAAGCGGTTACATATTCTGTTAGTAAGCGGTTTTGGAAAACACCACCGGTTAAACCTACAGCAAAAAAATCGCGCTCAGCACGAATCTGTATAGCCTGTTTAACCAGGGCCAATGCCAGGCTGGCATGTAAACAGCTGCTCCGTGCTTTGATAGTTAAACGTTTGTTCTGTAGCATCGATATCAGAGGGCTCCAGTCGCTCAGCCATAAACCTTCTGCATTGCGGGTCAATGGCAAATCAATGCCTGTCTCAGTTAGTTCGCCGCCTGCAGCTTCCAGCCACATAGGGGCATGGCCTTCAAAATCCGCGTACCGCACGATGCCGGTCAATGCGGCTGCCGCATCAAATAATCGTCCTACCGAACTCGATAACGGGCAATTGATTTGCTTTTGCCATGCCTGTTTGATCAAGCCGGTTTCGGCGGGGCAATCCTGCCAATCTTCACCTTGTTCCCAGCATAAGGCCAAAGCGCTGCGCCACGGTTCGCGCCCGGCTTTTTCCCCACCCGGTAAACGAAAAGGCCGGAATGAACTCACCCGCTGCCAGTGTCCCGGCGCACCGAATAAGCCTTCGCCTCCCCAGATAGTGCCATCTTCGCCGTAACCCGTGCCATCCCAGGTAAATACCAGCATGGGTTCGGAAAATTTATGTTCTGCGGCCAAAGCGGAGGCATGGGCATGATGATGAAAGATTTTGCGCACCTTAAAGCCTGAACGTTCAGCCCAGCGGCTGGCGCTGTAATCAGGGTGTGCATCGCAAACAACCTGTTCTACGGTAACACCGTAAAGCCGGGTGAGGTCTGCGATGGTTTGTTCGAATACCTGTTGACTGCGCGGCGAACCGAGATCGCCTATATGGGGAGAAATGACTACGCGATTATCCCACGCCAGGGCGACGGTGTTTTTCATCTGGCCCCCAACCGCCAACAGTGGGCTGGACAAAGTAAAAGGCAAGGTAAATTCCAGCGGTGCAGAGCCGCGTCCCAATCTTATCGGTTGCGCTTTATCTGATATTACCCTGTACACACTATCATCCGCCGGTCTTAATATCGGCCGGTTATGATGCAGAAAAGCATCGGCAATATGCCCCAAGCGAGACTCAACCTGCTCGGCTTCGGTAAATACCGGTTCACCGCTGATGTTGGCGGACGTCGCAATTAACGGGGCGGCATAGTCTTCAAGCAGTAAGTGATGCAGTGGGCTGTAGGGTAGCATGATGCCTAGTTCATTCATGCCGGGCGCTACAGACTCGGCTAAATCAGTGTTGGGGCGTTTTTTTATTAATACGATGGGGCGCATTGGGTCAGTCAGCAGGGCCAATTCAGTTGCAGTGGGATTAGCGTAGCGTCTTACCGCATCAAGCCCATCTTTGCAGGACCAGGGCAACATGACGGCCAACGGTTTAAATATGCGATGCTTTCTTTGGCGCAGTTTTAATACGGCGGCTTCCGAGGTTGCCGAGCATAGCAGGTGATAGCCGCCGATACCTTTAACGGCAACAATCAGGCCTGAACGGAGCGCCGCTAATGTGGCTTTAATGGCGGTTTCATTGTCATTAATATCGGTGCTGCCGGGTTGGCAGAAACCAAGCGCCGGGCCACAAACAGGGCAAGCCAGGGGTTGTGCGTGAAAGCGCCGGTCTACAGGGTTTTCATAGTCCTTGCGGCACTCGGGACAAAGCGGGAAAGCGGCCATGCTGGTGTTGGGGCGGTCATAAGGCAGCCGTTCAATTATCGTGTATCTCGGTCCGCATTGCGTGCAATTAATAAACGGGTAGCGATAACGGCGCTGCGATTTATCACGCATTTCCGCCAGACAATCATCGCAAATAAAATAATCTGGCGGAATATGGGCCTGACTGACATCGCCGGATTCACTGGCCAGAATGGTGAAATTGTCAAAATCAGCGGGGATAACCGGTTGCGATTGAAGCTGACCGGGTTTGGCCAGGGGAGGGGCCTTTATTATTAATTGCTGCTCGAATAGATCGAGTTGTTTGGCTTCACCTTGTACCCATATGTCGACTTGTCCGGCGCGGTTGCGAACCCAGCCGGACAAGTCTAGCTGTTGAGCCAAACGGCTGACAAAAGGCCTGAAACCAACTCCTTGGACTCTGCCTGTTAGGTTGATGAATCTGGCTTGCGGTTTATTTGTGGTCAATAGTGTAAGTGTAGATAATGACTATTTATTACTATCTGCCCACGAAAAGCACGAAAATATAGATAATCGATGCCGTACTGGTAAGCGTTCAGTCCCCCTCTTTGGAAAAGAGGGGTTAGGGGAGATTTTATTAGATAAATCCCCCTCAATCCCCCTTTTGCAAAGGGGGAGGCGAAATTTTCCCAGTACTGTAGACCTTAGCCAATAGGTGGAATTATGTAACGATGCAATATATTGTTTCATTTATCGCCTTTCGTGTCTTTCGTGCTCCCTTCGACAGCGCCCGGGATAATTTTCGTGGACAAATTGCTTTTAATACCCGATACCAACCAGATGCGGCAGGCACCTTCATCGGAAACCATGCACGGGCCAATAGGGTTCCGGGGTGTGCAGGATTCGCCATACAAGCGGCATTCGGTTGGTTTTATTCTGCCTAAAACAACTTTTGCACAATCACAACCCGGAGGCATGGCACCGGCTTTCTTTCGTGCTTCTTCAGCGTATACAGGGAAACGCAAGCGGGCATTATGCGCCGCCAGTTTTGCGGTTAACTCAAGACCCGATTTTGGAATAATACCGATACCTCGCCAAGGCGCATCAACAACATCCAGTGTTGAATTTAAAAGCTGCTGAGCAGTTCGGTTGCCGTCAGGCTTGACTACCTGCGTGTAGCAATTATCAAGGAAGACCTTGTGTTCAATAATCTGCCTTAGGACTGAATAGGTGGCAGCAAGCAGGCTCTCGGGCGTAAACCCGGCGACTGCCGCCGGAATATGATGTTGGTCAACCACAAATCGCCATTCGTCCGAACCCATAATGGTTGCGACATGGCCGGGCGCGATCAGCGCATCAAATGCCGGCGTGTCGGAATCCAGCAGCATGGCGACTGCGGGCCAGGTTAACCGGCCGCTCATCAACAGCAATAAATTATCGGGAATCCCCTCGGCGAGCATCGCGGCGACCGGGGCGCAGGTGGTTTCAAAGCCCGCAACAAAGAACACCACGGTTTTATCGGGGTTGGCCGTGGCGATGTTAACCGCTTCGGTTGGCGATGCGATGGGCCTTATGTCGGCACCCGAGGCTTTAGCCTGCTCCAGGGTACGAATGGCCCCTTTAGGGACATTAACCGGAACGCGCAACATATCGCCGAAGGCCAGCAGCACAACCTCTTCATGAACCGCGATTTGTATGGCTTGATAAATATCTTCTTCCGGACAGATACACACCGGACAACCCGGCCCCGGAATCAGTTCAATGGTGTGGGGCAGGGCGGTACGCAGTCCCGCCATGGAAATGGAACGTTCATGCCCGCCGCACACATTCATGATCCGGACTGTTCCGGGGAGGGGCAGTTCGCGGATTTTTTCCAGTAATTGTTTAGCGGTAGTCGACATAATATTTTTTTAAGTGTGGACGTGATTGTTCAGTTCCCATCTTTGAAAAATGAAACTATTCAGTGAATCTGAAAATCCCGCATATCGCTAAAAGCTTGCTCCCTCTCCTGATGGAGAGGGCTGGGGTGAGGAGAATTTAACAAGAATTTAGCTTTTTTGATTCCCCCTCACCCTACCCTCTCCCGCTGGAGAGGGATTGTTGTGCTTCGCGCTGAATAGTTACGATTTTTTAAATAAATCCCCCTCAATCCCCCTTTTTCAAAGGGGGAGGAGTGCTTACGTGTGGACAGCTTTATTGCTAACGGGATAAAACTTTGTTTTACCGGGTTGGGCATGAAGCAACTGACCATCCTGCTGGACCTTGGGACGCTGTGTTTGTTTGTTAAGCAACAGAGTCCGATAATGTTCTATTTCAGCATGCAGCCAGGCTATCCAGGCATCTATTCCCTTGCCGTCTTTTGAACTGAATTCGATGACGGGCGCGTCATTAGCCAGGTTATGCAGGTTCTGTTCGGCTCTGGCCGGTGAAAAATCATCCAGATACGGAAGTAAATCGGTTTTGCTCACCAACATCAAGTCTGCTGCACGGAACATGACGGGATATTTGGCGGGTTTATCGTCACCTTCGGTAACCGACAGTAACACTACATTGCGATGATGTCCCAGATCAAAGCTGGCCGGGCAAACCAGGTTACCCACATTTTCAATAAACAACAGATCCAGGTCATCAAGGGGCATATGATGCAAGGCATTATGCACCAGATGCGCATCCAGATGGCAAGCCGTACCCGTAGTGATTTGATAAGCGGGCACACCTTGCGCCTGAATCCGTTTGGTATCATTTTCAGTTTCCAGATCACCTTCGATGACGGCTATTTTTAACGTTTCGCGCAGGCGTTTGATAGTCGCTTCGAGTAGTGCGGTTTTGCCCGAACCCGGCGAAGACATCAGATTAATCACCAGCACTTTTTGGGCATCAAAATGCGAGCGGTTATGCTCGGCTTGATTATTATTTTGCGACAACAAGTTTTGCAGCACGGAAACGGTCGTCACGCCATTTTTAGGTTTTTCCGCCATCACCAGCGGGCGGTTGCCCGGTGTAATGTTACAACCACAGGTGTTACACATTAGTTTTTACCTCTTGTTTGTTTTGCAATCAGTTTTAAAGTTTTTGGGATAAGCCCTTCAAAAAGCGTGTTGATTATTTTAGTTGGAACTGACCAGTGGATTTCGACTCATTGCCGCCGAACGAAGCTGTAACAAAATGTAGTTTATTCCTTAGATGCAACTTTCTTAGGTTTAGGTTTAGGATTAACTTCATCTGCATTTACAGAAAATGGTAACGGAGCAGGTACGCGCTCTAAAAGAACACCTGTTACAGCAACAACGCCAGCTGGTGATGCATCCGAGCCATCAGGTGACTGTCCAAAGTTCATTGCAGTAAAGGACAAATTAGCTGCTAATACCCAATTACCTTCATGAATTCCTTGATCTTTCAGCATCATTACAACCAATTCTTTATTTGAATAAATGCGTCTTGTAGTTTCAACCATTAGAAGATACCTCAGTATATGTTTATGTTGTTGCCGGACAAGTTAGATATAATTGTCCAGACAAATCATATGGTTGTGACACGATAGATGGTGTCACACTATTTTTTATAAATTGAGCAGTTCTCCAATGGGTCGCTACAGTGGTAACAACATTGGTCATTGCATTGGAAACAACATTTTCAATCAAAGATACCGCTGCTGAGACAACTCTTGATATGCCATCAGCTTCTCCAACATAGCTTGCAATAGCAGTCACCAAAAATTGATTGACGCTTACATCATCTTGAGCAGCAATTCTTGAAACCTTTGCATGGAGTGATCTTGGGAGGCGCAAAGTAACACGCCCACTGAACTCATCTGATGGTGCAGGATATGGAGCCGGAAAGTCCGCCTGTGTTTCGACAGCAATTTTTTTCAGCGTTTGAATTGCATCTAAAATTAAAGCACGCGCTGCTTCAAAGGTTTCCTCGAATGCGTTGATATTAGGAAACTCCGCGACTCTACCTACATATAGAATTTCACCATAACATTCTTCTTTGCGGATTGTAATTGTGTAAGATTCAGGATCGAAATTCATTTTAAATGCTCCTTAATTGCTTCTTCATGCCGTTCTACAAATTTGTATAACTTATTAATGTAAACGCGCTTAACCACTGCACCCTGATTATGTCCACAGTTGAAATTGGGATATTCAGGCAAATCTATGGCAGGATGCATTGCTATCTTATGTCCAGCGCTTCCACAGTTCACTATTTGAAATCCAAGATTTGTTAATAAATTAGTAAATTTCTTACATGACGTGTTAGAACTGCCAGTTAGATCTTCAAGTTCTTTAAATAACTTTTTAAATTTTGTCATTATGTGACACCACCTGTAGTGTCTAGTATAGCTTTATTTTATGAGTAATGTAAATATTTGAGACTATAGGTGCTCAATTACTCCTTGTATGACTAACTGTTAAAAATGACTCATTTCCAATGTTCAGTTTCATCTCTGTTGGCGCGCCAATATCAAAATGGAATCACCATGCTGAGCCAGTTACCTGACTCGCCCAAACTGGCATATAACTTGGACTCGAGCAAAGCTGCAAGTGGTTCCTTTTGACTGTTACCATATGCCCACCAACACCCATTTCTTGATGAAGGGGGAACGAATGCTTGCTTCTAATCCGCACAATTGAGAGCGACACTGGCCAAGATAAGTTCATCGCCACTTACCAGGGTCGTTTCATGGCTCTGGCAAGCATTGCACAGCAAGCGATTGGCGGCGACCTCGGATTGAGCGCCGCATTTTTGACAAAGCACGATCACTGGCGATGTTTGCAAAATCAATTCGGCGTCTTCAGCCACTGTACCCACTTTGATCATGGAAAAAGCGCTGTCAAGCAAGAGGGGTTCCACGCCCGATAAAGCGCCGATTTGCACGGTGATACTTTCAACGGACTGTGCTTGATTTTGCTTGGCAATAGCAACGACCTGACTTAACAGGTCGTCACACAAGGACAGTTCATGCACTGAGTTCATCCTCGGCCAGCATTTGGTCAAGCAGTTCCCATGTTGACAGCGCTTCTTCTTCGCTTATTTTCTGAATGGCGTAACCGACGTGTATTAACAGGTAATCGCCTTCTTTGATCGTTTCATCTTGCAGTAGAAACAGGCTGACGTCCCGCTCAACACCTTTGGCAACACAATGCGCATTAAAGCCATCAATTTTCGTAATTTGCATGGGTACGGCAAGACACATTAACCTTTCTCCAAAGTGATGCTGGTCATTAAGCGGATGTGACCAGATATAAACCAGCTAAAGCGATCATTGAACCGATCAGTCGGGATAACAAATGTTTGCGATAAGCAACCTTGCCAAGACCAATGCCGATCAAATGTAACAATGAAGTTGCCAAAACAAAACCGCTGCCATAAAGGATTGCTGAACTCGCCTGAGGCATTTCCAAGCCATGCGCATAGCCATGAAAGAAAGCGAACAGGCCTACCAGCAACATACTCAAATTAATTGGCAAACGGATCGCGAAAACAACCATAAGCCCCAATAAAACGACACTACCGGTAATCAATGGCTCTAATGCCGGCAAGCTAAAGCCACTGGCACTGATTAACGCAGCAACAGCCATCATCACTATAAAACTCAATGGCAAACGCCAGACGGCGTTGCCGCCTGTTTGTGCTGCCCATATACCAACTGCAATCATTGCCAGCAAATGATCCAGTCCCATAAATGGATGCGCCAGACCCGTTATAAAACCAGCGCCTTCAGCCCCTATATTATGCGCACCGGCTGTTGGGATATAAGCCAGCATGGTTACCGACAAGGTCAGCAAAGCTGCCAATCTACTTTTCATAATAATCACCTGTATAAGTTTGAAATGTTAAATGCATAAAGCCAAAATAATACCGTTATTTAAAAATTACTGCCGACAATTTAGATTTTTAATACAGTGGTTAAAGTTAGTTTTTCTGATCGTGAAACCCTAATCGCTTGTCCTAAAGGCACTGATGGTGTCGAGTGTCAAGATATTGTATCCAGACTATGCACTACCAGTTCACAATCCGCCTGCAACCAGTATTCCTGAACTATACCTGCCTGATGTGTTTTCATCATTTCCCAAAGATGTCTAATCAAAGCATGAGGACTGGTTATAAAGTAGTACGATCCTGCCAGCTGCACCCTTATTAGCCAGACGGGGTATGGTATAAAGCGCGGGGCGAGTTATTTAACCCTCCCTAAACGTTTTGTGCGGGCGGCTCGCATGTCCGAAATGTTAGGGCCGGAGTTGCAAACCCCGGCCCGCTCAGGCTTGAATGGAGCTGTCAACTACTTCACCCATTTGGCTACAACCAAATCGATTCCTGTTCCAATGCCTTGCCATGGAGTTGTGATAGATGCCCTAATTTAAATAGCTCGTCATCCAATGCCTTCATTGCACTCAATTTTTCAATGGCATTTTCGAATTGTATGCGGGTTTTCAACCAAATTTCGGGGTTACCAAATTTTACCAATTTATTTTCCCAATCCGGCAGCCAGTAAAATTGTAATTTGGAATCGGCGTGAAGTGAATTGGCCAGCCGGGCGTAGTTGGTCAAACCAATACCGTCATAATCGGGGAACAAAATCACTTCATTTGTTCGTTTTTGTTCAGAAAGCCATTGCAATAACACCTCAGATAACTGCCCGGCATAATAGGCCAGACAACCTTTAAAATCTTGAGGCAACCAGTCACATTGATTAAACAGCGCCTGATTTTCAACAAACAACAAAGGCCGGTTGCATTGCCAGCCTCTTCGGCTTAGTTCAGGATAGGCATGTCCTGAGCTAAGCCCTGCGCTGATTTTCAAGGCAGCAACGCCAAAGCGCTCCGTGAGTTCCGCAGGATGCATCGCGTCATTGTCATTCTCCCAAACCACTTCAGAATCCCATGCTTTCATCAATAAATACCAGCAATCGTGGCCGGTTTGGCCGTTCTTGCTGTTGCGGTCTGTGCCGATATTGCGGCTACGTGATGGTATATCGGCTGGTAACGAAACATCGTCCAAAGGATGGAGTTGGCGTAAATATTTGATCACGCTTTGCCGGTTATTTACCCGGTAAACGGTGCTTCGACCTTGTTTATTAAGCTCAATAAGGCGGGTCTCGCGCGCGAACTGTTCCAGATGGGTCCGCTGGTTAAGAGTAAAGGCAGAAGCGGTTAGCGGTTGCTCGCTGGCGAGCAGGCGTTTTAACGAATCGGTTAAAATGCTCATGGTCGCGCGCCAATGTCGGCATCGTTAAGGGTTTCCAGAATCTGCCAATTGAGCCGGCTGATATGGTTCTTGCCGTTTGTCGTACCGATGGGTACACAATAGCGCGCAGTGATTTGCGGTTCGGGGGAAGCGAAAATCAGCGTAAAGCCGAATTCCTCAGCTATTTCGATCAAATTACGCTGGTTGCGTTGATCAAGCGATGCTGCCTCATCCAGATAACAGGCGGTTTTGATAGTTTTGCGCGGGTCTTGCATTTGATTGAGCATAGCCAGGCCGGTAATTAGTTTGGCCATCAATACCGTGCCGTTGGATGCGGCGCTGTCGATGTCCTCGAATTCCGCCGGCGTTTGATTTTCCTTGGCGATAATAAAAACCAGCCGGAATAAATGTTCAACCCGCAGACCGCCCCGCGCTTCGCCTTCCTTGATGAGGGTGTCCTTGGCATTGTTAAGTTCCTTATCATCCAGCACCGCATTGTGGTCGAACAAATCGAAAGAATTTCCCGATTCAACCTGTTCAGAGGTGGATATCAAGGTTTGAATCGCCTTGACCAGTGCTTCTTCTTCGCGGGGTTCGATTTTAAACACCTTGAGATCGGAAAGCTGGCGTTTATTGATCTTGTTGTTAAACTCGCGCATCCGCCGTTTAAGTGTTTCCAGACTGTCGCGCAAATCCCGCAATATGACCGCCACCTGTACTACAGCCGAACGGGCTTTGCGTTCTATGGCGGCCTTTTCCTGGTTTAAGTTCTGGGTATAGGCAAACAAGGCATCGAGTTCCTGCTCGGCAGAATCCTGTGTTTGAAATTTATTCATATTGTCGCGATGAAGGTCGCCAAGTTGCCTGTTCAGCTCGTCGTCGATAGTTTTTAGTTTTTGGCAATCGCGGTTATAGCTTTCGATGCGGTCGGCCAGGAACGGCATTGTCAGTTCCGCCGTCTCCATGCAAGGCAAATAGGACAGTTGCTCCAGAAAGTTAAAGGGGGATTGTTGATCCTGGCGTTGCTGACGGGCTGCGTGGATACGTTTATGTTGGCTTTGCAGTTCGCCCTGTTCGGTTTCAAGATTAGAATGCATTGCAGCAAGGGTTTTTTTCTTTTCGACTAGCGTTGTTTCTTCTTGCTCAAGCACAGCCAATTTTTTCTGAAATTCTTCTATGGTTTGCAATCGGGTTGCAGCACTTGCTTTTAGTAACAACAAGTCCTGATAATCCAGAATATCCTTATCCAAGTCCTTGGTTTGTCGTTCTAGCTCTTTTTGTTGCTGTTTTTGTTGCGTCAATGATTCGACTGTTTGTAGCAGTTTTGCCAACTCAGCCAGTTGCCGCTCGCAATCGCCGATTTCAGTTTCCAGTTCTTGCGCGGTTTTGATGGTGAGATTAGTTTCCAGTGCCGAAACATCCATTGACAAACCGGGCAATTCTAAACGGTTGACCGAAATCTTATCGGCCAGTTTTGCTGCGAACGTCCGGAAGGCGGCTGTGTCATTCAGTTTAACGGCACTATTTTCAGAGACCGGCAGACTTAATACCGATTTCGCCAGTAGCCGGGTTAACAGTTCAAAACTGTCCGCCGGCAGCAGTTTTTGCAGTTGCAGGTATAAATTGTCGTTGAGGCTCGCTAACTGGCTGTGTAGATCGGTTCGTTCTTTGCTAATTTTGGCAATGTTTCTTCTGATCGCCTCTGGCGATTGCTGCTGTTCGGCATTACCAATGATGCGAACTAACTCGTCACGTTGTTTCTGCCGGACTTCACGTTGCGTTTCCAGTTGAGTTAAGTCGCTGACAAACTGAAATTGAACGGTGAGTTCTTGATAACGTTGCTCAATTTTTTCCTTTTCTTTCAATGCGGTTTTGGCGTCTGCCTGGTCTTGGTAAATGGCCTTTTGGCGATCCTCAAAAGCCTGGGTTTCTTCGGATAATCTCTCAAGCCGTTGCCGGAAATTTGCAAAACTTTTGCTGTAATAGTCCTCCCACTCATTCAAGCCTCGTTCGATCAAGGGCCGCCAAAGAATAATATTGCCCCGTAAAGTCCGGCGCAATTGCTGGCTGTCTTCCATGCTGGCGATGAGTGTCTGGTTGCGAAACACTGCGTCATATTGGGATTTGTCATAGTTGACATCGGCAAAAGACTTGTCCCATTCGCTTTTAAAATCGACGCTGCGATCCTGCAAGTCGTTTTTGAAGATTTCCAGCAAATAGTTTTTCACTTCCCGGCTATCCAGGCGATCCAGGCGCAAAGTCCGAGTCAGGATGCGCTGATAAGTCGCCGCCTGGGACGTGAATTCAAGCGGAAAAAGTGTGAAATCAGGATCGTCAGAACGCTGTTTTTGACGATTCCCGTACAACAGGGCGCGTAAGTCAGCTTGCTGGTAAATCCTGGCCATTTTGCCGCATTCGAACAAACGAGCAATTAATTTGGGTTGGGCAACCAGTTTGCCACCGTCCAGCCGGTAATCTTCAAGATCGAGACTGCCCTTATAGGCAAAATACTCATAATCATGACTCAAGCCCTTGCCGACACAACCAATAACGGCCATGCCGGACGGCAACAACACTTCCAGCAGAATGAAGGCGCTGTTGTCCGGGAAATAAAACCGCCGGGTATTTTCGAAGCTGTGCGCGCCAAAATCCATGTTCCGTTTGTCGAGAATGAGCAGGAATTGCAAGGCATTGATCAAGCTGGTTTTGCCGGTATTGTTAGGGGCGATAATCGATACCGAATCGTCCAGCGGCAGTTCGGCGCGGCTGTAACCGGCGCTGTTTAATAAAACCAGCTTTTGAAATCCGTACTGTGCGAGGCTCAAAGCAAGTCCTCCCCGGTGTCTTCGGCTTGAGTCTGACCGGGCCTTTCGGCCTGTGCCAGTTCTTCAAACAAGTCCAGGTAACGATGCACGGCTGTCAGAAGCCGGTAAGCCCCGTCTTCAAACACCAGAAAACCGACACGGGCGGCACTGTCTAAAATTTCTTTTAGCATTTGCGGGCTTTTCATGTCTTCGGCTTCCAGTATAGCGTGATACTGCTGCCAAAGTTTTTCAAGCAACGGGGTATCAAGCCGCCATTGCTGAAACTGGAATAAATGCAAGCCTTGATCGGCTTGATATTCAAACAGCAACATCAGCAGCAAGGCCAATCGACGGGTCAATTTCCCGGTATAAGCGCTGGCTTGATCAGTTTTAAAGTAAGCGAAACCTCGCTCATCCAATACCAGGACAAATCCCAGCGCGGCAAACAGGGCCTGATATTGGCTCTGCTGATTCTCCAGCTCCACCCAAAGTTCGGCATCCTGCAAGCGGTTTAAATGGGCACCGGAACTCAACAGTTTAAAAAGTGGCTGTAACTGGGGCAGATGTGTCAAATTAATGGTCATAAGGACTTAAGCGCATGACTGTGTAAGTGAATCGCGACTTGCTTGAGGACAATGCGCGTTTCTTCCGGGTCAGGGATCGCGGAAATATCCGGCAAGCGGATTAAGGTGTGGTAAAGCTTTAACAACGTGACATCCTGATAATGGCCGTAGTGATCGGTCAGCCAGCGCATCAGATCCGCTAGCGGCAAACTCTGATAGAGGTGTTGGCGGATGGCATCTTCATCGACGCGTTCCAGCTGAATCCGGGTGTCTTCAGTCATCAGCTCCGGAAATTCAACGGCTTTAGGCTCATAATGACGCACTTGTTCCATGAGCGTCAATAACTCAGGGCCGATTGCCACCGATACCGGGCGTTCTTTACGCCAAACCGGCAAGCTTTGTTGCGGGAACGTTCTGCGCAAGCCTTTTTTGCGCACTTCACCCAGTAATAGCCCGATCGCGGCGCTTAACTGGTTATGACGGCGAACCTCTTCTCTCAGCGGCATTAAGGTGTTGGTGCACTGTTTTAATGAGATGAGTCCGGTTTGCCGTAATTCCTTAACCCTGAACCCAATCTGTCGTAACAAGCGTTGATGGCTGTATAAAACGCCTTGAATCGCCAGTTGCTGCGCCAGTGATTCCAGTACCCGTTCGGCTTCCTCCAGTAACGGATAGAAACTACCGCTGGCACCGGTATCCATCAATTCGGTCATTGGCAACACATAACGATCATAAGCCTCCAGTACCTCACGATAACGTCGGGCCAATGGCATCCGCTCATCAGCCGCTTTGGCGCGTTCGGCAATGTCCTGGATGGCGTGGGTATCCTGATCCAGTTGTTGCAAAATTTGCCGAAGCTGGTTGTCGATACGGACCGCACTGCGTTGCAGTGCCGCCATATCCCGGTCCTGTATCGCCTGATGCAACTGATCCAGACCGGTTTTAATGTCAATAATCCGGGCTTTTAAGATGTCCGACAATCCCAGCTCATGTTCATGCAACAAACTACCGACAAATTGGCGGACATTTTCGTTGAGTTGCAAGGTATTACTGTGCGACATTTCAATCAACAATTCGGCGTTGATCAGATGCTGCAAACGCTCTATATGCTGTTCAGCCGATTCATGTACATAGATTTTTGCCAGTAACGCCAGTAGCTCGTCTCGCTCATAGGTTATCTGATCGCGGCCCAGCAGCACAATACGCTCTATCGCGTCCCAGTGTTTATCAAGCGCTCGAATCAGGCTGCGTGGGTTAATCATATTGATACAAAGTTGGCGTGGGTTCTAATTGATCGCGGTTAAGCCAAACAATTTGTTGGGTTTTTAGCGTTCCCTGCGCGTCATCGAGATCCAGCATAGGTAAATCATAATTCTTTAACATGTGCTTCTGCTCTCGAGT